>OGXX01001693.1_pt1 | contig 21733 bp, 14 predicted proteins | sample 1576301 | NCBI WGS metagenome assembly OGXX01 (sample SAMEA3541469, study PRJEB24748) | human gut metagenome | biome: human gut; feature: human-associated habitat; material: faeces | place: China | collected 2012
GGAAAGGTCGATGCTGCCGTCGTCCAGGCGCTGGGCCAGTTCGTCGAAGCGGATCTTGACCCATTCGTATTCCCAGCCCGTATAGCGGGAGACGGCCGTGAGCAGGGCCACGGCGTAGCCGGAAAGCTGCTCGCCCTCGCCCTCGAAGACGCCGTGCTGGTCGAAATAGCCGACACGGACGATCTTCGGAGACCGGTAATTGGCGGCGATGTCTTCAGGAGAGAAAAAATGGAAGGTCGTCCTGTTCAGGGGCAGGTTTTTTTCCGTCACGGGGGGCGCCTGCCCGGACGCGACGGGGAAAGCGGCCTGCGGGCCGAGCAGGAGCAGGCAGAGCAGGGAGAGCAGCAGAGTTCGGAGCATGGTACGTTCTCACAGCATGCCGCGGCACCGGGCATGGCGTTCGAGGGAAGACAGCCGGGCTGGGTTCCTCCCGAGCAGGCAATGTACAACGTATCCCGCATCAAGCGCAAGACGGCCGGGGGGCCGCACGAGACGGGGCAGACGGCCCCGGCAGCGGGGCGGGGAAGCCGAGGGCACCGGCGGAGGCGGGCTTGAGCTTGATGCGCTCCCGGAGTATACTTCTTCTCTTCCACGCGCCGCCCCGGCGTCAACGTCAGCCACGAGGTCGCCATGATTCTTATTGATGGAAAGCAGACTGCCCGCGATATCCGCGCGGAACTCAAGGCCCAGGTGGAGGCCGCCGTGTCGGCCGGCCGCCGTGCCCCCGGCCTGGCCGTGATCCTGGTGGGAGAAGATCCCGCTTCGCAGGTCTATGTGCGCAACAAGGAGCGTGCCTGCGCCGAGGCGGGCATCCTCTCCTTCCCCTACCGCCTGCCCGCCGATACCACGCAGGACGCCCTGCTGGCCCTCATCGCCGAGCTCAACGGCCGTGACGACGTGGACGGCATCCTGTTGCAGCTGCCCCTGCCCGGACAGCTTTCCGCTTCCGCCTGCCTGCTGGCCATCGATCCGGCCAAGGACGTGGACGGCTTCCATCCCGAGAACGTGGGGCGCCTTTCCCTCAACCTGCCCGGCATGGTCTCGTGCACGCCGGCGGGCGTCATCGAGCTTTTGCGCCGCTACAACCTGCCCACCCGCGGCAAAAAGGCCGTGGTGCTGGGCCGTTCGGACATCGTGGGCAAGCCCCTGGCCCTGCTGCTGGCCCGTCCCGGTGAATTCGGCGACGCCACGGTGACCCTGTGCCATTCCCGCACGCCCGATCTGGCGGCGGAGTGCCGCAGCGCGGACTTCCTCTTCCTGGCCATCGGCCGCCCGCGCCTGATCACGGGCGACATGGTGCGCGAGGGCGCGGTGATCATCGACGTGGGCATCAACCGCACGGACGAGGGCCTGTGCGGAGACGCGGACTTCGAGTCCGTGAGCAGGAAGGCCGCGGCCATCACGCCCGTGCCCGGCGGCGTGGGCCCCATGACCATCGCCATGCTGCTGAAGAACACCGTCCAGGCCTGGGAAAGCCGTGCGTAACGGCCCGTCCGTGGCCTGAGCCCATCTTTGCCGGGGAAGGAGCGCACACCGCGTCCTTCCCCTTTTTCGTCATGTCCGGCTGTCCGGGACAGGGCGCCGGGCCCGTGTCGCCGTGCCGCAGGGCGGGACATGCTGGCCGGGCCGCGCCAGTGCGGCGCCGTGGGCCGTGCTGTGCCCGCACACCTCATCCCCCGGCAGGCGGCACGGCGGGGAAGGAACGAAGGAGACGCGTCATGCGCATGCTGCTGGCCCTGCTGCTGGGTCTGTATCTGGCCTGGCCTGCCCGGGCGGCCGACAGCGGGCCTGTCCTGCTTTTGCCGGGGCTGCCCGCTCCGGCGGCGGAGGCGGCACCGGGCCCCCGGTGCGCTGATTTTCTGGACGAGGCGGGCCTCAGGCCGGAAGGGCTGGAATATCTGTTTTGCCGTCCCGCCACGGATCCGCGCACGGGGCGCCGGACGCTCACGGCCCGGTACCGCGTGCCGGGGCTGCAGGCCGCTGCGGTGGAAGCGGCCCTGCGCGGACGCACCGGCATGGCCGCCCTGGAACGTCAGGCGGGCATCTGGCAGCTGCCGGAGGGCGGGGAAGGGCGGCTCGTCCTGCGGCGGAGCGCAGGGGAGGCCCGTCCCGGCGGGACGCTGCCGGGCAGGTTCCTGCCGGCCGGGGAGCTGCCGGAGGGTCTTTCCGGGGGCGGTGATGCCGGGGGCGGGGCGGCCGTCCCGTCCGTTGCCGGGGGGCCTGACCCCGCGGCGGCGAAAGGGGCCGCTGATGGCGCAGGCACCGCCGCTGTGGACGGTCCCGCTGCCGGGCCGTCCTGCACGGTGAGCATGGGCGAAGTGCCGCAAGCGGGGGGATGGGCACCGCAGCGGGACGACTGGGGAAAGGTGGCCTGGTTCGCGGTGACGGTGCGTCTGCCGCTGTCCCGCTGAAAGGGCGCGTCCTGCCGGGCCCAGGCCCTTGCGCGTTCCCGGCACCGTGGGCAGGGGCCGCGTGCCGCGCCGGGAATGTCCCGGCAGGACACCGGGCGGCATGGCGCGGCAGGCCGGGAGGGAAGGCCGCAGCGTGCCGGGGCAGGGCATCCGGCCCACGAAGCGCCGTGGGCTGTCCGGGCGCTGTCATGGCGGGCACGGCCGTCCGCGGGATCGCCCTCCGGGCCATCGTGCCGGGAGGCGGGGCCGTTGCCGTCATTTCTGGCGGGGCGGCATCTCTGTTTTGATGTGGCGCAGGAGCCGGCGTTGCTGGGGGGACCAGAGCAGGGGCTTCAGCCTGCGCGTCCAGGGCGAGGAGAGGCGGGCGAACATGCCCACCAGGACGGCCGAGAGCACGGTGCCTTCGCGCAGGCCCACGATGCTGCCCAGCACGGCAAGGCCGAGGAGGAGCGAGGCCAGGACCAGCGAGCAGTCGAACAGGACCTTGATGTTGCCGAAATTCTTGCGGGACAGCGTCGAGATGACGATGACCAGGCCTTCACCGGGGATGACGGTGGCGTTGCTCATGATCTCCAGGCTGATGCCCGCGCCCAGCACGGCGCTGCCCACGACACACATGACGATCTGCCAGACATAGACGTCCGTGACCAGCGCACCGGTGAGGTGCATCCAGATGTCGATGAACACACTGAAGATGAGCACGGCCGGGATCTGCAAAAGCTCCGCGATGCCCAGCCTGCGCCGCAGCAGGATGCGCTGGAGCAGCAGGAAGATCAGGTTGCAGGCAAAGGTCGTGGTGCCCAGCGTGAGGCCGAAGATGGCCGCCAGCGTGTAGGGCAGGGTCGTGATGGGCGTCGTGCCGAGATTGGCGTGGGTGATCAGGGCGATGCCCAGGGCGTTGACAAAAAGCGAGACGGAAAGACAGGTATAGCGTTTGACGACATCCGACGTTTTCATGGTGGCCCCCTTGCACGCGGCATGCCCGGGCTCCATGCCTGTCCACTGGCGGCAGCCTGCCGGGGAGCTGCGTATACAAGGCAGAGTAATCATTGTGGAAGAGACTGCAAGCCCCTTTCATCCGGTCGGCCGCGAGCCGTGTCGGTTGTCTCTGGGCTCCTGGTAGCGTAGAAAACAAAGAGAGTGTGGCAGCGGCATGCCGCGAAAAAAAGACAGGCAGGGGCGGGCAAAAGACCTATAGGCGGGGCCCGTCCGCCGCGCACTCCTGCCTGGAACCAAGGAAGCAACGATTATGGATATTGACGGACGCAGTTTGGTCAATGCGCGCCGCCTGTTTGAAAGCGGTGATATCGACACCATGGAAGTGGGCACCACTAGGGGCTTGCAGCAGATCCATGCCTATCTTTTTGGCGGGCTGTATGATTTTGCCGGCCAGATACGAAAAGTGAATATCTCCAAAGGCAATTTCCGTTTTGCCAACTGCCTGTATCTCAAGGAGGCCCTAGCCGCCATTGAGAAGATGCCGGAGACGGACTTCGCCGCCATCATTGCCAAGTATGTAGAAATGAACATTGCCCACCCCTTTTGGGAAGGCAACGGCCGCGCCGCGCGCATCTGGTTGGACATGCTGTTGAAGAAACATCTGCGCAAGGTGGTGGACTGGAGCAAGGTGGACAAGACCGCCTACCTCCAAGCCATGGAACGCAGTCCGGTCAACGATCTGGAACTGCGCGTCCTTTTGGAGCCCAACCTTACTGCTGCCGTGGACGACCGTGACGTCATCTTTAAGGGCATCGAGCAGTCTTATTTTTATGAAGGCTACAGGAAAAATTGAGGAGGCTGCGAGGTGCTAGAAACCTTTTTTGTCGGCTTCGCACACCGTACCACCAGCCGAAGCGTTTCCCACGTTCAAAAAGGCCGCCACAGGCAAGGCTGGGCAACCTGTTTGCGTGCCCCCCTGGAAACGGCTGTTTCGGCACGCCGGTATACACAATGGTATACATCTTCGCCGGGGAGGCTATTTTTCAGGCACGAAAAAAGCCGGTAAGCTACGTGCTGTAACCTACCGGCTTTACTGCCTTGGTGGCGGAGAGGGAGGGATTTGAACCCTCGATACAGGTTTAAGCCCGTATACTCGCTTAGCAGGCGAGCTCCTTCGGCCGACTCGGACACCTCTCCGCTCGGGGAAGACATCGTCATTCCCGCGTGAGGCTGTACATTAGTCGTGAAGGGACCGCCTGTCAAGGGCAAATCCGGCAAAGGGACAAAAAAATCTCTGCCTTTGCCGGGAAGTCCCGGCGGGCAGCGTTGACCCCCGTACCGGCTTGGCGTATCCTGCTGCGTTCAATATCTTACGGAGGAACAACGCCATGAGCGAAAACAAGACCGAGACCGTGGCCGCTGCCGCGGAAAGCAACGACAATCCCAAAGCCGGTGTGGACTTCATCCGCGCCCGCATCATGGACGACAACGCGTCGGGTCGTTTCGGGGGTCAGGTGCACACGCGCTTTCCTCCGGAACCCAACGGCTACCTGCATCTGGGGCATGCCAAGTCCATCTGCCTGAACTTCGGCGTGGCGCGCGAGTTCGGCGGCATGTGCAACCTGCGCTTCGACGACACCAACCCCGTCAAGGAAGACACCGAATATGTGGATTCCATCCGCGAGGACGTGAAGTGGCTGGGCGGCGAATGGGGGGACCGTGAATTCTACGCCTCCAACTATTTCGACAAGCTTTACGAATACGCCGAGCAGCTCATCCTCAAGGGCAAGGCCTATGTGGACGACCTGAGCGCCGACGAGATCCGCGAGTACCGCGGCACCCTGACCCGCCCCGGCAAGGAAAGCCCCTGCCGCGACCGCAGCGTGGAAGAGAACCTGGACCTGTTCCGCCGCATGCGCGCCGGGGAATTCGCCGACGGCGAGCATGTGCTGCGCGCCAAGATCGACATGGCCTCGCCCAATCTGGTCATGCGCGACCCCACCCTGTACCGCATCCGCCATGCCGAGCACCATCGCACGGGCAACAAGTGGTGCATCTATCCCATGTACGACTTCACGCACTGCCTGTCCGACTCGCTGGAAGGCATCACCCACTCCATCTGCACGCTGGAGTTCGAGAACAACCGCGAGCTCTATGACTGGGTGCTGGACGCGCTGGAGGTCTACCATCCCCAGCAGATCGAATTCGCGCGCCTCAACCTCACCCACACGGTGCTGTCCAAGCGCAAGCTCATCCAGCTGGTGAAGGAAGGCTACGTCAAGGGCTGGGACGACCCGCGCATGCCCACCCTGAGCGGCCTGCGCCGCCGCGGCGTGCCGCCGGAGGCCCTGCGCGAGTTCTGCAGCCGCATCGGCATCGCCCGCTCCGACTCCATGGTGGATTACGCGGTGCTGGAATTCTGCATCCGCGAATACCTCAACGCCCACACCCCGCGCGCCATGGCCGTGCTGGACCCCGTGAAGGTGGTCATCGAAAACTACCCCGAAGACCAGGTGGAAGAGTTCGAGATGCCCTGGCATCCCGAAGATGCCGCCTACGGCAGCCGCACCGTGCCCTTCTCGCGTGAGCTGTGGATCGAGCGCGACGACTTCCGCCAGGAGCCGCCCAAAAAGTACCACCGTCTGGCGCCCGGCGCGGAAGTGCGCCTGCGGTACGCCTATTTCATCACCTGCCGCGAGGCCGTGTACGACGATGCCGGCAATCTGGTGGAACTGCGCTGCACCTACGATCCCGCGAGCCGCGGCGGCCAGAGCCCCGACGGCCGCAAGGTCAAGGGCACCATCCACTGGGTCTCCGCCCGCCATGCCGTGCCCGCCACCGTGCGCCTGTACGAGCACCTGTTCTCGGCCGAGAACCCCAACGCCATGCCCGAAGGCCAGACCTTCCTGGATGCCATCAATCCCGATTCCCTGCGCGAAGTGACCGCCATGCTGGAACCGGCCCTGGCCTCTCAGGAAGTGGGCGCCAAAGTGCAGTTCGAGCGCGTGGGCTACTTCTGCAAGGACAAGGACAGCACCGGCGAGCGCCCGGTCTTCAACCGTACCGTGGGCCTGCGTGACTCCTGGGCCAGGCAGGAGAAGAAGAACGCCTAGCCCGGCGGGGGACGGCAGGGCGTCCGGCCCCGGCGGCCGTCCCCCCGGTGAGGGGAGCACGGCCGTGCCATGCGGCAGGGCTGTGGCCCGGAACGGCCGTAAAAACGGATTTGTACAAAATAAACCTTGACTTCGTGTGGGGATTTGTATATCTGAAACGTCTCAACGGGTCGTTAACTCAGTAGGTAGAGTATCTGCCTTTTAAGCAGAGAGTCGCAGGTTCGAACCCCGCACGACCCACCATGACAGATAAGCCCCTGATGCAAGCGCGTCAGGGGCTTTTTCCTGTTTTTTCCCCTGGTTCCCGGTTGCCAAAAGGCCGGGACCCTCCTAAGCATGGAGTGCGCGGGCCGCAGCGGGGGGCTGTGGACGCGGGCAGGGGAGCGCGGCGCGGGAAGTTCCCGCAGGCAATCCCCCTGATGGGAGAATGCCGTGCCGCACGAAAGACGGCCCGCACGGCATGCCGCGTCCTGCGGGGCGGGCAGCGCCATAGGGCATGGCATCCCCCGGCGGACGGGCCGCTTTCCTGCGGGCGGGACGCTCCGCCCGCCATCCGCCATGCGCGTTTCCCGCTGTCTGCGGACGGGCCGGAGCGGCAACGGCGTTTCGATTTCATGCACTGATGGGGGCGGCCCGTGGCCGCAGGAGGGGCGTATGCCCGGGATGACAGAGATCTGTGTGTTCCTCGCCTGGATCGCAGGCGGTTTCGTGTCCGGCGTCAGCGGCATCGGTGGCGCCATGGTGGCCTTCCCCTTTCTGGTCATGCTCCTGCCGGTGCATGAGGTCATCGCCCTGACCTGCATCGTCAACATGGTCATGGACCTCTGTCTGGCCGGCCTGCATTTCCGCTTCTGCCGCGTCAGCGCCCTGTGGCCCATGCTGCTGGCCTCGGTGCCCGGCTCCTTTGCCGGGCTCTATATCCTCCAGGTCTGTTCCGGCCCCGTGCTGCAGGGCGCCGTGGGCCTGCTCCTGCTCTATTACGTCTACTGGCAGAAGACCTTCCGCGCCCGCGGCAGCATCGCCCATCCCCGGGCCCTGGGTGCCGTGGCCGGTTTCGGCTCCGGCCTGCTGGGCACGGCCATCGCCTTCGACGGTCCGCCCGTGGGCGCCTACGGCCTGTGCATGGGCTGGGAACCGCGCGTGCTGCTGGGCACGCTGGGCGTCTTCTTCGTGCTGCGCGCCACCGTGACCCTGGCGCTGCAGGGCATGGCCGGTTTCTACACGCCCACGGTGCTCACCTGTGCCATGTACGGCGCGCCCGGCGTCATCCTGGGCACCTGTATCGCCTTCCCCGTGGTCAAGCACATCTCGCAGCAGGCCTTCCGCAAGGTGCTGCTCTGCGTCATCGCCGTGGCTGGTGTGGTCTGCCTGGTGCGGGCGCTGGGATAGGCGCGCCTGCGCGGACAAGGCAGGGCTGCCGCCCCGGCTGCTCACTACTGGAGAAAGTCTTCCAGCGTTTTGCCTTGCAGTCCGTGCCGCTCGATATATTCCTTGTAATCTTCGCCAAAGGCCTGCGGGGAAAAGAACAGTATGTGTTCCGGTTTGCAGGGAGGGTGGCTTTTATTCAACAGGGAGTAGCGGGAAAAAAGATGTAATTCGTTGATGATTTTTATTTTTTTATCATCTCGAATAGCATCATAAAAAAGGAGCGCATATTCGCTATTTGTTAAAGGAAGATTGAGTATAGATATATATTTACTTATTTCTGTTTTATTTTTTGAAAAAGCATCGTGTGCATATGTAAAATGTATTATGCTATAATATTCAAAGAAGAATCTTTTTGATATTGTTGGAAAATTTTTATATATATTTTGTATGTCGTGTTGAATATTTTTAAATTTTGATTTTACTATTGTTCTATTGATTGCTTGATATAAACTTATGCGACTGTGGCTGACAGTAGTGCCATATACTGTTGTTTCTGGTATTCCTTTAAATTCTTTTAATTCTTTTACCGTATTTGAGAATTTGTCTATCAGATGAAAAAAACTGTTCTCAAAGCGCTGGAGCTGGGCGGTGCGGTTCTGGATCTCCAGTTCACGTTTCTGGCCTTCCAGTTCGATGCGCTGGGCGCGCAGTTCCTTGCGTTGTTCCTGCAATTCCGCACGCTGCAAGAGCACGGTCACGATGACGCCCACGAATGCCAGTGCGGTAAAGAAACTGCCGAAAGCCGTATAGACTGACTCCTTGAGTCCCCAGATAAGCATGCAAGCAATAAAAGCGGCGGTGATTATGGCCGTCAGCCACCAGAAAAGCCGCATGGGATGTTTTTCAAAACGTCGCCACTGCCGTTTGATGAGGATACGAGACCGGCGGCACCAGCGGGATGTGCATGTGTTATTCATGACATATCCTTGTTGGGGATGAAATTTGCGGAGAGCTCCGCTATTGCTAGCAGCAAACGCCGGAATCCGAAAGGCCCGTACCCCTTCTCCTAACCCCGCATTGCGGCCCGCCGTCAAAGCGGCTATCCTGCGAAAAGATGTGAAGCATCCTTTCCGCACTCCAGCAGTGAGGCCGCGTCATGAATCCCGTCACCCACATCCTTGCCCGCGCCGTGGTCCCCGAGCATTCCGCGCCCTTCATGCAGGCCGTTTCCGGGGGCCGGGTGCTGCTGGTGGATCACTTCGTCTTCTATGCCGCCGAAGACTGGCTCATGGCCATCGCCTACCCTTTGCGGGACGGCGGCGAGTACAGCCACCAGCGTTTCGAGGCCGCCTTGTCCGGGGCCCTGCGCGAGACCGGGGCCACGGCCTGCTTTGCCGTGGGGCCCGACCTGCCGCCGCGTCTGGCGGGCAACGTGCTGGAGCGGGACGAGTTCTACACCCTTCCGGCCGATGCGCCCGTGCCGCCGCGCCTGCGCTCGCCCGTGCGCAAGGCCCGGGAACGTCTGCGCATCGACGAGACGCGCGAGTTCGGTCCGCAGCACCGCCGCCTGTGGGCCGAGTTCATGGGCCGGGCCGTGCTGCGGGCCAACGTGCGCGAGCTCTTTGCCCGCACGCCGCAGATGCTGGCCGCCGAAGGTGCCGACGTGCGCCTGCTCAACGCCTGGGACGGCGACCGTCTGGTGGCCTGTCTGGTGCTGGATTACAGCACGCCCGCCTTCGTCAGCTATATCGTGGGCGCCCGTGCGCGCAGCCATCCCGTGCCCCACGCCGGGGACGCGCTCTTTGCCGTCATGCTGGAGAAGGCCCGCGCGGCGGGCTGTGACTTCGTCCAGCTGGGCCTGGGCGTCAATGAGGGCATCACCCGCTTCAAGCGCAAGTGGGGCGGGGCGCCGCAGCTTTCCTACGTCATGGCCCAGTGGCAGGAGCGGCCGCGCGCCGACGTGCATAAGGTGGTGCTGGACGAGCTCATGCAGGCCCTGGTGGAGCGCAGCGACGAGGGCCTTTCCAAACGCCAGATACTGGACAGGCTGCCCGACCAGCGCCCCTTTGCCATGCTCTGGGAGCTGGAGAAGCAGGGCCGCCGCTCCTGGATCTGCGGCACGGCGCATTTTTTCTGCTATTCCTTTGCCGACTCGTTCCGCCGCCTGTTCCGCCAGGTGGACACCGTCATCTTTGAAGGTCCGCTGGATGCCGAGAGCCTGGCGCAGGTGGAGGCCTGCGGCAAATCTCCCGATGCCGGGGCCGTGCCGCTGGACAGCCTGATGACCGGGGCCGAGATCCGGCGGCTGGAGCGCGTGGTCTGCGGCGTGCGCGGGCCGGTGGCGCGCTTTCTGAACATGGAATGGGAGGACGCGCCGGACGTGCGGGAGCGCCTGCATGCCACCCGGCACTGGTACGCCTTCTTCTCCCTCTGGACGGCCTTTCTGGAGCGGCAGGGCTGGCGCGATTCCGTGGATCTGGAGGCCTGGCATCTGGCCCGCGACATGGGCAAGACCGTGCTGGGCATGGAGAGCATGGAAGAGCAGCTGCACTCCCTGGAAGTGGTGCCCGTGCCGCGCGTGCTGGACTTCTTCCGCCACTGCGGCCAGTGGCGCTCCTATATGAAGCGCAATATCTACCACTATCTGCGTGGCGAGCTGGAACCCATGATGGGCACCAGCACGGAATTCCCCACGCGCACGCAGCAGGTCATCGACTTCCGTGACCAGCGCTTCCGCGAACGCATGCGGCCCTTCATCGAAAAGGGCGGGGCCGCCGTCTTCGTGGGCGCGGCCCACATGCTGCGCCTGCGCCGCATGCTCACCGAGGACGGCTTCACGGTACGGCAGGTGCGGCCCACCTGGGTCCACAGGATGCGCGCCCGCCTGCGCGGCGAGAACGATCTTTATCGCATCCCCGCTGACGGGGAGCGCTGACAGCCGGGGGCGCCCCGCCGGCCCGTGCCCCGTCGGGGGCAGGTCGTGGCCCGGGTGCTCCGCCACAAGGAGACCATCATGTTTTCACTGGGATTGCAGCATTTCACGGCCGAGGCCGTGGTCCCGGAACAGCTGCTGCACTATGTGGCGGCCGTGGCCGGTTCCCGGCCGCTGGCCTGCGCCGGTTTCCCCGCCTATCTGCTGGAAGGGCATCTGGTGCTGGTGGCCTATGACGCGGCCATGCTGGAGACCTTTGCCGGAGGGCCGGATCTGGAAGCGGCCGCCGCCGGGGTCAGGGAGGCCACGGATGCGGCCGCCCGTCTGGAGGCCGTGAGCGTGCGCCAGAGCGCCGAGGCCGCCACGCCGGAGGGCGTGCGGCTGCGTGTGGATGCCGCTGTGGATGCGGCCCTTGCCCTGCCGGAAGTGCGCCGGATCACCGTCCTGGCCCCGGTGCGGCCCGCACGGGCCCCGCAGGATGCCGTCACGGGCGTGCCGGACGCCTACTGGGATATCGACCTGCCCCTGCTGCGCGAGGACGGCTCCCTGCCGTGGCAGAAGCTGCGCAACATGGAGCGCCGCGCCCTGCGCGAGGTGGAGGTGGTGCGCGAGGCCTGGCAGCCCGACCACGCCGCGCTGGTGCAGGACTTTTTGCGCCGCAAGCCTTTCGAGCCCGGCACGGTGCATATTTTCAGCCATCTGGAAAGCTATGCGGGCTCCCATCCCGACGTGCAGTTCTGGGCCGCCCGCCACCGGGAGGACAACAGCCTCCAGGCCTTTGCCGTGGGCGATTACGCCTCCCTGACCACGGCCTTCTACATGTTCGCCTTCCGGCGGCAGGATGCCGTGCCCGGCTGCGCCGACGCCCTGCTGGCCGGGCTGATCAGCGAGGCCGAGGCCCGCGGGCACAGACGCTTCTGCCTGGGCCTGGGCATCGATCCCGGCATCCGCTTCTTCAAGCGCAAGTGGCATGCCCGTCCGGCATTGCCCTGTCTGGAGACCGGCTGGAGCACCCGCGCCGCCACCCCGGGCGGCGGCTGGTTCGCCCGCCTGCGCCGCCTGCTGGGCGGAGAGGAGGCCGCATGAGCACGACCGATCCCCTGAGCCCCAGGGCCCTGCCCGGGCCGGGCCTGCGCCAGTGGCTGCGCGAGGCCTTCACGGGGCGGCCCACGCCCCTGCTCTGCATGCAGGTGGAGGTCTCGTCCGTCTGCACCTGCCGCTGCACCTACTGCCCGCACACCACCAAGAAGGATGTCTGGCAGTCGCGCCTCATGAGCGCCGAGACCTTCGCCGCCCTCTGGCCGCTCATGCGCCAGTGCGGCCGCGTCCATCTGCAGGGCTGGGGCGAGCCCTTCCTGCACCCCCGCTTCATGGATTTCGTCAGCGTGGCCCGGCGGGCGGGCTGTGCCGTGTCCACCACCACCTGCGGCCAGCACATGGACGAGTCCCTGGCCGCCGCCATCGTGGACAGCGGGATGGACGTGGTGGCCTTTTCCCTGGCCGGTACCGACGAGGCCAGCAACGCCAGCCGTCGGGGCATCCCCTTCAGCCGGGTCTGCGAGGCCATCCGCTGCCTGCAGGAGGTGCGCCGCACAAAGCAGGGCGTCCATCTGGAAGTGCACCTGGCCTATCTGCTCCTGCCCTCGCAGCTGGACGCCGTGAAGCGCCTGCCCGAGCTCATGGAAGAACTGGACGTGCATTGCGCGGTGGTCAGCACCATGGATTACATCGCTTCGCCAGAGCTGGCCGTGGAGGCCTACAGCCCCGAAGAGGCGGACAAGGTGGCCGCAGCGGCCGCCGTGCTGGCCCCTGTGGCGGACCGGGTGCGCCGGAGCGGCCGGGAGCTGTGGTACGCCCTGCCTGACCCCGAGGCCGTGGGCCGTGTGCGCAACGGCTGCCGGGAAAACGTGGACCGCACCATCTATGTGGACACGCAGGGCAACCTTTCGCCCTGTGTGTACGTCAACCTGCCCACCAGCGAGGAAGACCCCAGGCGGCGCATCTTCGCCCGCGCCGAATACGGCCGCCCCGCCGGGGAGCTGGCCGGGCTGTGGCGCACCAGGGGCTTCAGGGATTTTCGCGCCGCCCTGGCCGGGCCCTGGCCCGACCTGCCCTGCGCGGGCTGTTCCAAGCGCTTCGAGAAGATCTGGTAATATTGCCGGAAACGCCGGGGATGAGGGGGAAGGGGGATCTTTCCGCGTGGCACGCCATGCGCCGTGCCCCGGAAGGTCTCCCTTCCCCCGGTCATTCACGGCCTAGAACTCATACCGTACCAGGGCCGTGCCGCTGACGCCCTGCCGCACGCCGGTGTGCCCCTGGACGCCGAAGTCCAGGCTCAGGCCGGAACCGGCCACGGGCGTGAGGGTCAGACCGGCTTCCAGCAGGCCGCTGTCTCCCTTCAGGCTGGGCGCGGGGGCTTCAAGGCCGTAGGTGGTGGCGTGGGCCTTGCCGTTGAACTCGTGTTCCCAGGCCGCCCCGGCATAGCCGGTTACCTGACGGCTGAAGTCGTAGCCCAGCCGCGCCCCCAGGCGCAGGCGTTGCGAATCCACGCCGTCGAACGACCAGGGGTCGTCGACGATGTGGGTGGACTGGCCGTCGGTATGGGTCCAGAAGTACTTGCCGTAGACATCCAGGCGCAGGTCTTCGGTCATGTCCCACACATAGCCGAGCCCGGCGTGCAGGCCGTAGTAGGGCGTGGAAAGGTCGTACTCGGCCTTCCGGCCGCTGACGGCATCATGCAGGTCGTCGCTCTGCCACTGGCTGCTGAGGCGGCCATAACGGAAGGAGCCTTCCAGATACAGGCCCTTGAGCAGGTCTTCCTTCAGGTCCAGGCGGGCCAGCAGGCCGCCGCCGTAGTAGCTGCTCCGGCCATCGCCGTCCACGGACGGTTCGCTGGAAAAGCTGTTGCGGGTGTTCATGCGGGCGAAGCCCGCTTCAAAGAAGACGCCCGCCAGGATGTCCATCATGGACGTCTCCACCCGCTTGGCAAAACCGGTCATGAAGGCCACGCCGCTCAGGTCCACATGCGAGCCGGTCTGATAGCGCGAGCGCGTGCCGGTGACCGCGGCGAAAGGCGCGATGCCCCAGGCCGGGGCGTCGCCCCCGGTGGCGGTGGCGGCGCGGGCCTGATCCATGCCCTTCCCGGCCACCAGGTCGGCGCCGATGTTGCCCAGGGCCACACCGGCCAGCACGCCTTCCAGCGGGGCCTTGGCCTGGGGAGCCAGCCGGGCCCCCGCATCGCCGGGCTGGCCGCCCTGGGGGGCCCCGCCTTCACGGCCGCTGCCGGGCTGGCGGTTATCGGTCACTGTGGCCAGCAGCGAGGTGTCCGTGGTCTTCAGGTCGAAGTCATAGGTCACGAACACGCCCTGCTGCCCGCTGAGGCGCTGCTGGGTCATGCCCTCGGCCTTCAGGCCGTGTTCGTTGGCCAGCAGGGTGACGCTGTCGCCCGTGCGGAGCAGTGGTTTGCCCCCGGCCACGGCCACGCCCACGGAACTGTGGCTGATGTCCGTGCCCCCGGCATCCGTGAGGGTCAGGACGGTCGTGCCGGCAGGGGTCTTTTCCGGCAGGATGAAGCGGTAATTGGCAAAGTTGCCCACGTTGACGGCCTTCAGGCCCGAGGTGCGGATTTCCAGCGTATTGCCGGTGCGCACGTCCCCGCTGCCGCCTGCCGTGCCGCCGCCGTACAGCGTGGTGCCGCCCAGATCGGGAGCCCCTTCGAGGATGACGGTGTTTCCGGTGGCATTGCCCGCGCCTGTCCAGACGAAGCCGCCGTAGACCTCGCTGCCGGGCGTGCCGCCGCTGATGAGGACCGTGTTGCCGCGGGCATCGCCCTGGTCGGTATAGCCGCCGTACAGGCCCTCGCCGGCGCCGATGCTGCCGCCGCTGAACAGCACGGTATTGCCGATGGCCGCGCCGGTCCCGTTTTCCACGCAGCCGCCCATGACGCTGCCGCGCAGCGTACCGCCCGTGATGCTGACGGTGTTGTTACCGGCGCTGCCCGACGTGCTGTAGCCGCCGTAAACGGAGCCCGACTGCTCCTGGGTGCCGATGGTGCCGCCCGTGACCCGGACCGTGTTGCCGCGGGATTCCCCGCTGCCGCTGTCGCCGCCCAGGATGTTCTTGTGGACCGTACCGCCGCTCACCGTCACCTCATTGCCGGCGGCATCGCCCTTGGCGCTGTAGGCGCCGGTCAGGAACTGCACGTCGGCCGTCCCGCCGAAACTGATCTTGCTGCCTTCCGTGTTCCGGGTGCTGTTGTCGGCGATGAAGCTGCCGAAGGCATTACCGGCGATGGTGCCGCCGTCGATGACCAGCTCGTTGGCGGAGGCGCCGCCGCGATCGCTGTACCCGGCATAGACATGTTTGCCCACCTCGCCGCCATGCATCTCTATTTTGTTGCCGGAGGCGAGGCCGCGAAGGGAATCCCCGCCGGTCAGGAATTCCCTGACCGTACCGCCGTTCATGACGAGCGTGTTCCCGTGCACGTCCGCCCCGCCGCTCATGCCCGCGGTCAGCTTGTCCACGGCGCTGGTGCTGCCCGAAAATTCCACACGGTTGTCCGCGGCATCCCCGTGCCCGGTCTGGACATGGCCGCCGTAGGCTTCCGCTCCCAGCTCGCCGCCGGTGACGGTCAGGGTATTGCCCAGGGCGTTGCCTTCACGGCTGAAACCGGCACTGACGAAATGATAGGCGTCCGTGCGGCGGATGCTGCCGCCGCTGATGGTGAGGCTGTTGCCCGTGCTGTCGCCGTTCTTCGTATACCCGGCAGACACCTCGGTGTGGGAGCCCTCGATGTGGCCGTCACGGATCTCCAGCACGTTTTTGTGCACGTCCCCGGCCTGGCTGTAGCCCGCGTAGACACGGCCACCGGCCCAGGTTCCGCCGATACGCCCGTTTTCCACAGTCACGGTGTTGCCGGATGCCCGGCCGTTCTCCGTGAAACCGCCATAGATGTTGGCGGCCCGGGATGTTCCGTCCCGCATCTCGACCCTGTTGCCGGTCACATCGCCCTTGCCGTCGGCATGGCCGCCGTAGAACGAGCTGGCGTCCAGGTCCCCGGCCCGGTTGGAGATGATGACGTGCCCCCCGTCCGCCGTGTACGGACCGGAAGCGCCATCCGTGGTGCCGGTATAGTGGCTGCTTTCAGGATGTCCGGGGCGGCCCTCCTTGCCGCCGCTGTCGGCGGGCGAAACGGCGGGAGCCAGCAGCACGGCCCCCAGCAGCAGCCCTGCCAGCGCGTTTCGCAGGCGGCATTTGCCCAGGATCAGGCGGTAGCGGCGCAGCAGCATGCCCAGGGCACCTTGGGTCTCTTTCATGGTTCCTCCTTTTTTGAGCCGCCCCCGCTGCGCTCCAGGATGCCATTCCTTGTAGGAAATGAATTTCATTTTTATTTAGAGAAGACACGGCAATCCTGTCAACAAAATTATACATATAATTTCATAAAATACAGTGGATTGCATGCGAAAGACAGGCATCCCCCCCGAGGGGGCGCCGGCATTTTTCCCGTGCCGGACGCCCTTTTCCCCGTTCCACGGACGGATGGCGTCGACACGAAAGGCAGGCGGGAGAGACATAGTTGGGGGAGGCGGCTTGCAGGACGGGAGGCAAGGCGGGGCAGGACGCCCGCTGCCCGCCGGCGCGGCGGCCGGGATGGCCGGACGCCTCTCCGGGCGGTGCCTCATGCGGGCTGCTCCCCGGCTCCGGCTTCACGGGCGGCCGGGAGCCTTTCTCCGGGGAGGGGAGGGCCGCGGCAGGCCGTTATCCGCCCGCCGGCAGGCGGCCCTCCGCCGGGCCGCAGCTGCCCGGCATGCGTTGTTTTGCCCGGTGCTGCCTGCCGCTGCGTGCCCGTCCCTACTGCGGGCGATCCAGCACGCGCAGGGAGATGGCCTCGGCCACATGGGCGGGAGCGATGGCGTCCTTGCCGTCCAGGTCCGCGATGGTGCGGGCCAGGCGCAGCACCCGGGTGTAGGCACGGGCGGAAAGGCCCAGGGCGCGCACGGCCTGTTCCATGAGCGCGTGCCCGGCGGCATCAAGGGCGCAGTGCCGTTCCAGCAAAAAGCCGCCCAGGCCGGCATTGCAGCGGCAGGCTGTCCCGGCATAGCGGGCCTTTTGGCGCTCACGGGCCGCCAGGACGCGCCGGCGGATGGCGGATGACTTCTCGGCGGGGCTGCCCCCGCGCAGGTCCTCATAGGGCACGGCAGGCACCTCCACATGGACGTCGATGCGGTCCAGCAGCGGGCCGGACAGCCGGTTGCGGTAGCGGTGCAGAGTGTCCGGGCGGCAGGTGCATTCGTGGTCGGGGTCCCCGTAGTAGCCGCAGGGGCAGGGGTTCATGGCCGCCACCAGCATGCAGGCGGCCGGATAGGTGAGGCTCTGCCCGGCACGGGCGATGGTCACGCTGCCGTCCTCCAGGGGCTGGCGCAGCACTTCCAGGGCATTCTTGCGAAATTCGGGCAGTTCATCGAGGAAGAGCACCCCGCGGTGGGCCAGGCTCACTTCGCCGGGGCGGGGATGCAGGCCGCCGCCCACCAGCGCGGCTTCCGAGACGGTATGGTGCGGCGCCCGGAAAGGCCGCACACGCACCAGCCCCTGGCCGGGGGCCAGCTTGCCCGCTACGCTGTAGACCTTGGTGACTTCCAGGGCCTCTTCAAAGTCCAGGGGCGGCAGGATGGTGGGCAGGCGCTGGGCCAGCATGGTCTTGCCGCTGCCGGGCGGGCCGATCATGAGCAGGTTGTGGCCGCCGGCGGCCGCCACTTCCAGCGCCCGGCGCGCGCCCTGCTGGCCGCGGACCTCGGCGAAATCCATGCCGGACAGCGCGGCATCCTCCGCAGGCGCGGGCAGGGGCTGCCGGGCCTCGAGCGCTTCCCGCCCCAGCAGGAAGGCCACGCACTGGGAAAGGTGCGCGGGCGTGCGGACCGCCACGCCCCGGACCACGGCCGCTTCGGCCCCGTTGTCCGGCGGCAGGATGACGGAGGTGAGGCCCTGCTGCCGGGCCATGATGGCCAGGGGCAGCATGCCGGGCACGGGCTTGAGCGCACCGGAAAGGGAGAGCTCACCGGCAAAGATCCTTCCCTGCAAGGCTTCCACGGGGATCTGCCCGCTGGCGGCCAGCAGGCCCAGGGCCAGGGGCAGATCGAAGGCCGTCCCGCTCTTGCGGCGTCCGGCCGGAGCCAGGTTCACGGTGATGCGCGAAGGCGGCAGACGGAAGCCGCAGGCCCGCAGGGCCGAAAAGACCCGCTCCCGGGCCTCGCGCACGGCCGCCTCGGCCAGACCCACCAGCGTGAAGCCGGGCAGGCCCTGGCGTACCAGATCCACTTCCACCTCCACGGGAAAGGCATCCACCCCTTCCAGACCGGCGCTGTACAATCGTATGACCATATCCCTCCCCCGCGCCGCCGGCCGTCCTGCCGGAAGCACGCGGCCCCCGCCGGGAGGGGCCGTCGTCCCGGCCTCGGGCGGCGGCTGCAAAAAAAAGCGCTGCCGCATCTGCGACAGCGCCGGTGACCGGTATCACGGGGCCCCGGGCACGGAGCCGGACAGGACGGAGGCCGGGGCGTTCCTGCGATGGCGGCCGGAAGAGCCCCCGTGCGGCTTCTCCGGCACGGCTCCCCGCCGGCATCCTCCCGCCGCATGCCCGGCACGCGTGCGGGAAAAGGCGGCCGGAAGAAGGCACGGCCTCCCGGCAGCGGTACGCTGCCCGCCACAGGCCCTCCCCGTCTTCCGCGTCCTAGCGCACGGCCTTGCCGATGCGGCTCCAGCGCGGGCTGTTGTCCTTGTCGTCCCAGGACCAGTAGATGCGCCAGGCCTTGGCCTGGATGGCGCCGCGGTCCACGAAGCCCCAGAAGCGGGAGTCCAGCGAATTGTCGCGGTTGTCGCCCATGACGAAATACTTGTCCGGCGGTACGGTCACGGGCCCGAAGTTGTCGCGGACGGGCTCGATGATGTTGGGCTGTTCGTAGCGGACGTAGCTCTCTTCCACGGGCATGCCGTTGCGGTAGAGGCGCTTGTCGCGCACGGTGATGACGTCGCCGGGCAGGCCGATGACGCGCTTGATGTAGTCCACCGAGGGATCGTTGGGATATTCAAAGATGATGATGTCCCCGTAGGCGGGATCATCGCCGCGGTAGATGTAGCTGTGGGTGAAGGGGATCTTGATGCCGTAGGCGAACTTGCTGGCCAGCAGGTGGTCGCCCACCAGCAGGGTCTCGACCATGGATTCCGAGGGGATCTTGTAGGCCTGGACCACGAAGGTCCTGATGACGAAGGCCAGGACCAGGGCCACCAGCAGGGCTTCGCCGTATTCACGGATCAGCGATTTCTTGGAGGATTTCTGCAGCAGTGTACTCATGGATCTTCCTTTAGCGGGATTGCCGCCCAGCGTGCGGCCCTTGCACTATGCCCCGGCAACGCGCCGAGGGCAAGCCCCCGGACATCATTTGCCGAACTTGTCCACGTAGCCCATGACGAAGACCAGCAGGATGATGCAGGGCAGGCCGTAGCGCAGATAATACTTCATGAAGCGCGGGAAGCGCATCCCCTGGCCCTGGTTGACCTCGGCCACGAAATTGTCCCAGCCCCAGCCGCGCCGCCAGCTGCAGAAGAGCAGAAAGAGCAGGCAGCCGAAGGGCAGCAGGTTGTTGCTGAGCAGGAAGTCCTCCAGATCCAGCACGCAGCTGCCCGGCCCGAAGGGCTGGAAGCCGGCCAGCAGGTTGAAGCCCAGCGCGCAGGGCAGCGAGGCCAGCCACAGGCAGACGAAATGCACGGCGCAGGCCCGGCGGCGGGGCATGCCGCTGACGTCCACGCTGTAGGAGATGATGTTCTCGAACACGCCGATGACCGTGGAGAGCGCGGCGCAGCTCATGAAGACGAAGAAGAGCGTGCCCCAGAGGATGCCGCCGTCCATGGCGTTGAAGATGTTGGGCAGGGTGATGAAGATCAGGCCCGGGCCGCTGTCGGGCGCCACGCTGAAGGCGAAGCAGGCCGGGAAGATGATCAGGCCCGCCATGATGGCCACGAAGGTGTCCAGGCTCATGATCCACAGGGCCTCGCCGGTGAGGGAGCGGTCCTTGCTCTGGTAGCTGCCGAAGATGGTCATGTTGCCGATGCCCACGGAGAGGGTGAAGAAGGCCTGGGTCATGGCCGCATTGAGCACGGCGTACCAGCCCACGCTCTGCATCTTGCCCACGTCCGGGGCCAGATAAAAGCTCACGCCCGCGCCCGCGCCGGGCAGGGTCAGGCTGCGGACCACCAGCAGCACCAGGATGGCCAGCAGGCCCACCATGATGACCTTGACCACGCGCTCCACGCCCTTCTGCACGCCCATGGCGCAGACCAGGCAGCCCGCGCCCACCACGATGGTCATGCCCAGCACCTGCTCCAGGGGGCTGGCCAGCGTGCTGCCGAAAAAGGCCGCCACGCCCGCGGTGTCCAGCCCGGCCAGGTTGCCGGCAAGGCTGTGCCAGCAATAGGCCAGCATCCAGCCCGTGACCGTGGTGTAGAACATGGAGAGCAGGTAGCTGCCCCACAGGGGGATCCTGCTGAACATGTGCCAGCGCGTGCCTTCGGGCGGCAGGACCTTCAGGGCGCGTCCCATGTTGCTGCGGGACGCGCGCCCCACGGCGAATTCCATGATCATCACCGGCAGCACGGCCAGCAGGCAGAGCAGGTAGACGCCCACGAAGACCGCGCCGCCGTACGCACCGGTGATGTAGGGGAAGCGCCAGACGTTCCCCAGCCCGATGGCGCAGCCCGCCGAAAGCAGCAGAAAGCCCAGACGGCTGCCCAGCATCTCTCTGGACTGAGACATGAAACCTCCCTGCCGGCCGCGGATGCGGGGCGGCATGTAGCGTTGTGAGCGGGAAAAGGCGGGGGCGGCCCTTGCGGGCCGCCGGGCCCGTCTACTTGCAGAACTTGTCCACGTACCCCATGACGAACACGAAGATGATCAGGCAGGGCAGCACATAGGTCACATAGCCGCGCAGCCAGCGGGGGAACTTCATGCCGGTGCCCTGGTCCACTTCGGCGATGAAGTTGTCCCAGCCCCAGCCGCGGCGCAGGCAGCAGAAGAGCAGGAAGAACAGGCCGCCCAGGGGCAGGATGTTGTTGCTGATGAGGAAGTCTTCCAGATCCAGCACGCTGGTGCCGGGGCCCAGGGGCTGGAAACCGGCCAGCAGGTTGAAGCCCAGGGCGCAGGGCAGCGAGAAGAGCCAGATGCCCACGGCATGCAGCCAGGTGGCGCGACGCCGCTCCATGCCCCACACGTCGGCGCTGTAGGAGATGATGTTCTCGAACACGGCGATGACCGTGGAAAGGGCGGCGAAGCTCATGAAGATGAAGAACAGCGTGCCCCACAGCCGTCCGCCGGCCATGACGTTGAAGATGTTGGGCAAGGTCACGAAGACCAGGCCGGGCCCGGCGCCCGGCTCCACGCCGAAGGCGAAACAGGCCGGGAAGATGATGAGGCCGGCCATCAGGGCGACGAAGGTGTCCAGGCCCATGATCCACATGGCCTCACCGGTGAGGGAGCGGTCCCTGCTCTGGTAGCTGCCGAAGATGCACATGGCGCCGATGCCCACGGACAGGGTGAAGAAGGCCTGGTTCATGGCCGCGTTGATGACCGGGAACAGGCCGGTCTTCTCCAGCTTGGAGGGATCGGGCGACAGGTAGAAGGAGACGCCCGCCTCGGCGCCGGGCAGGGTCAGGGAGCGGATGACCAGGGCCATGAGGATGAAGAGCAGGCCCAGCATCATCAGCTTGACCACGCGCTCAACGCCCTTCTGCACGCCCATGGCGCACACGCCGCAGCCCATGAGCACCACCAGGGTCATGCCCACCACCTGGGCCACGGGATCGCCCAGGGTGGCGCCGAAGAACGTGCCCACGCCGGCGGCGTCCAGGCCGCTCAGGGCCCCGCTGGCCATGTACCAGCAGTAATAGAGCATCCAGCCCGTGACCGTGGTGTAGAACATCAT
>OGXX01001695.1_pt1 | contig 21718 bp, 20 predicted proteins | sample 1576301 | NCBI WGS metagenome assembly OGXX01 (sample SAMEA3541469, study PRJEB24748) | human gut metagenome | biome: human gut; feature: human-associated habitat; material: faeces | place: China | collected 2012
GTTTTTTAGCTTATTTTTCTTATAATAACTTATATCAAAAGCTTCACTTGTATCAACTATAATATTTTTTAACTTATAATTATTATTAACCTTATTTAATTCAGAAATAACTTGATCTATATCTACATCTCCTACTAAATCTACATACATTGTATTATCTTGATAAACCATAAACATATCACCATCTCCAAATAAAGTATAACACTTATTAATATTTTTTCTTTATATTCGACAAAGTTAGTTAATATTTTTACTTTACACATTTTTACTACTAAATATTTTAATATTATTAATTTTGTTATATAATAATACCTAGGAGATGGTTATATGTTTAATTTAGGAGTATTAGTTTGTAAAGTAGTAAGTAAAATAAGTAAATTATTTGGTCACGAAGGAAGTGTTATAGGTGGGTCTTATGCATTTAAAATAGATAAAGATATTTTAAAAAAAGTTAAATACCCAAAATATATTATAGGTGTTACTGGTTCTAGTGGAAAAGGCTCTACAACAGAATTAGTTGCGCGTATTTTAAAAGAAAATAATTATAAAGTAGTTTATAATAAAAATGGAAGTAATGTTTTAAATGGTATTGCTTCTTTAATACTTAATAATACTAAAAAAGGTGTACTTGATGCAGATATTTTATTAATGGAATTAGATGAAAGATATATGAAAGATGTATTAAAGTATTTTGATTTAACACATTTAATATTAACTAACATAACAAGAGACCAACCACCAAGAAATGCACATCCTGAATTTATTCAAGAAGTATTAAGAAAAAGTATAAAAAGTAATACACATTTAATAGTTAATGCAGATGACCCACTTATAAAAGCACTTACATTAAACCATAAAGGAAAAGTAACAACATATGGTTTAGATAAAAACGACTATGCTATTAAAACTAAATTAAACAACATAGATGCAGCTTATTGTCCTTTATGTGGTAATAAACTAAAGTATAAATTTTATCAATATGGACATATTGGAATATATAAATGTCCTAATAATGATTTTGAAAGAGGAAATGTAGACTACTTAGCACACAATATAAATATTAATAAAGGTTTTATTTACATAAATAAAGAAAAAGTTCACTTACCTAGTAACTTCTTATATTCAGTATACTTTGTAACTGCTTCATTTGCTCTATGTAACGTACTTGGTTTAACTACTGAAGAAATAACTAAAGTAACAAATGATGAAAATTTTATTCCAAAAAGATTAAATGTATATAATTTCTATAATAGAAAATGGCAAATGCTAGCTAGTAAAAATGAAAACAACTTAAGTTATAAACAAAGTTTAGACTATATAGTAAATACTAAAGGAAAGAAAACTATTATATTAGGTTTTGATAATTCAAGTAGAAGATATAGTGAAAACGATTTAAGTTGGATATGGGATATAGATTTTGAAGAATTAAATAATAAATTAGTAGATAAAATTGTATTAGTAGGAAGATTTAAATATGATATGTTAACTAGAATGATATATGCAGGTATATCTAAAAGTAAAATAATACTTATAGAAGATTTAAATAATGAATTAATTTCTGTATTAAGAAATAAAACTAAAGGTTCTATTTATAGTTGTACTTGTTTTGATAAAGAAATAGAATTAAAAAGTTTATTAAAGAAAGAAGGTATAACTAATGACTAAATTAAAAATAGCTAACTTATATTATGATATAATGAATTTATACGGAGAAAATGCTAACATTAGAGCCTTAGTTAAGTTTGCAGAATATCAAGGAATACAAACAGAAGTACATAATTTAACCATTGGAGATAAAATAGATTTTGAAAAGTATGATATTTATTATATAGGATCAGGTACTGAAAAAAGTGAATTATTAGTATTAAAAGATATTATGAACTATCAAAATGAAATAAGAAAAGCTATAATGACTAATAAACATTTCTTAGTAACAGGAAATGCAATAGAATTTTTTGGAGAATATATAAATATAAATGAATTTAAACATCCTGCTTTAGATATATTTCCTTATCGTGTACTTCATGAAAATTATAGAATTGTTGGAAGTGTAGTAATGTCTATGACTGGACTTAAAGAAAAAATAATAGGTTTCCAAAATAGATGTGGAATAATGATAGATGATGATAGACCACTATTTAAAGTAATTGAAGGAACTGGTTGTTATATTAATTCTAATAAGGAAGGTTACTGGTACAGAAACTTCTTTGGAACATATATATTTGGTCCTTTACTTATTAGAAATCCTCATTTCACTAATTATTTATTAAAAAGTATAATGAGTACTAAAAATAAAAAGTATAAATTTAAAATTATAAATAATATTCCAGAAATAGAAGCATATAATAAATATATAGAAAACTTTAACATTAAAAAAATAGGAAATTACTAAACAATAAATTCCTATTTTTTATTTCTTATTTAAGTTCACTTTCAATAGTATCCATATCTATTATATATTTTACTATCTTACCATTTTTAATTAATAATAAAGTACTAGATTTAACACTCATATCACTAAGACTACTAGCCTTAATATTATCTTCTTCCCCAATTATACTTTTATTTAATTCATCACTTAAATCAACTACATATAAAGGAGTTTTATCTTCTTTCTTTTGATAATTACTAATAACACTCTCATAATAAGTATTCATCTTATCATTACTATCTAAAATAGCAACATAATAATTTCCTTCTCTATTAAATATAATACCAGCCATTATATTTTCATAACTAATAACAGCATCACCAACTTCAGGTTTATTATACCCTGGATCAAATAACCCAGCCTTATTAGCACCTAATGTAATTAAATACATTGCAATAAATGCCACTACTAATATTAATAATATTTTCCCAAGCCCTTTTAATTCACTTAAATCTTCACTTTTTTTCATATTAATTACCTCATAAATAATATACCATAATTTTAAACAAAATAAAAGAGGAAATTACATATCTTTAACATCCTCTAACTTTATATCCGATTTATTAAGTCCCTCATTAATATCATTAGAACTCTTATTATATGAATATACTCCATTATTAACATCAATACTTATAACTTCTCCATAATTGTTAACTTTAATAGTATACACATATTCACTTTCAACATCTACATCTAACTTAACTCCATTATTACTAAAAGTTGTATTAGTTGGATCATCTTGATACATAAAAGTAGTTGTAGCACTTTTAAACATATTAACCACATTATCATAAAATAACGTTTTCTTAGAATTATTTAAATAATTAGCAACATTAGGTACTATAAGTAACATAATAATACTAAGAAGCGCTATTACTGCTATTAACTCTACTAAAGTAAAACCTTTTTTTTTCATAATTCCTCCTTTATTTTAACAATAGTCATCCCATCATTAAAATTATCTAATTTATAACTATCTACTCTTTTATCTTTAGATAAATATTCATGAGTAGCACTTTTTAATATACCACTACCCTTTCCATGTATAATTAATATATTATAATTTCTAAGTTTAATATTATCATTAATAAACTCATTTATACTAATTAATGCACTAACTTTATCTAAACCATGTAAATCTATTACTGGATACTCCATATAAAAAGGATTATTTATTTTTAGCATATATCTTATGAACCTCTCTTACATCTGGTATACTAGTAACACTTCCACTAACTTTAGTACTTAATCCACTTGCTATAGTTGCTATCTTTAAACACTTCTCTAGTTCTAAATTTTCACTTAACCCATAAGTAAATGCAGCACTAAATATCTCACCAACCCCACATGTATCAATACTATTAACCTTAATTGAACCCATCACTTTAATCTTATCTTCTATTTTATATAAACATCCCTTACTACCGAGAGTAATCACTACTTTAGAGTTATACATTTCTTCTAGTAGATTAACTACTTCTTTAAGACTATCAGGAACATTATAATCTATTCTTTTCTTACTAGCCACTTCAGCAAAACCTTTACTACATATAATATAATCTGAGAGCTTACACATCTTTATAGTATCATTACTAACTTCTCGTACATATACTACTTTTATGGCTTTCTTTAACTTACTACATATTTTTTGACATACATCGTAATAACTAGCATCCATTAATATAATATCTATGTCTTCTATATCAAATTTCTTATTAGAATTTACAACACTATCACTGATTAATGTTTTACTATAATTATATTTATTTACTAATATATGACTAACTACAGTTTCATTGTCTCTAAATACGTTTTCTATATTAACATTATTATCTTTTAAAGTATTAATTATTATATCTCCATTTGTATCATTTCCAATAGTACTATTTAAATATGTATTAACTCCCCACTTACTTAAAAGAAGAGAAGAAATAACACCAAATCCACCAGGACTTATTATCATACCTTTTGAGTTACAATTAATTCCTTCTTTAGGAAATCCATCAAAATACAATATTTCTTCTATACATGATTTCCCAATACATAACACTTTCATATTACTACTTCCCTTCTTATTCATTTTTTAATTTTATATTATTTAACAACCACTTGAAGTTTCTTGTATTATGTATGGGTTAGAAGATGAGCCATCACCACTAGCCCATTTAGTACAAGATTTGAGAGAAATGGTAGGACGCAGAGCGAACGAGTTGTCCACGAGGATGAAGTCCAAGTAGCCAGGGTTAACAGAACCATCGACGCCCCAAACGCCCGAGCCAGAGCCATCCCAGCGGTAAGGTGACAAGGACCACCATAAGGTTGATCCTGTTATACTACCATTTACACTATTTAAATAATACCATGCATATGGACTAGGTAAGATTGTGTACGTTTTTCCTCCAGCATATGTTATTTCATCTGATGTCATTAATCCTATTGGGTATGTTAGTTTTGCTTCACTATTACTTCCTGAAAATGCATCTTTGTTATTTGTACAGTTATACGTTGGTGTCTTATTTGTATTCAGTCTTCCAAATGGTGCATAGTCGAAAGTTGAACTTGTACTATAAGTTGACCCCGATGCTAACTCTCTATCATTACAATATACGGCTTCTGTACTTATATATTTTGAATAACTTGATAAGTTATTATTATACCAGTTATCTATATATGTTTTTATTGTACTATTATTTGTATTTGATCTATCTATTACTGTGGCATTGCTTGTGCCATACATATACCCTACATACATTGGATCATTATCCGGTGTATTGAATTTACTTTCTCCAATATAACCCTCAGTTGTATCTGGACTAGTTCCTGAATACAAGAGTCTTATACTTCCATCATAGTTAGTTCTTATTATTCTCCAGTATATATCATCCCCAGTATTTGCATATTTATATTCAGTACAATTTGTGTTATAACTACTTGCTGAGGTACATTCATCCATAGTAGAATATTCTTCATATGAAGTAGTTATGATTGAAGAATATCCTCTATATCTAATCAAATCATTCTGATATTTTCCAAACTTTACCCAGTTATTTTGTGCGTTTCCTGAAAAATAATATACTTCAGTTCCATTTTCTTGTATTTTATAAAGCGTTTTTGTGTTATTGCTTTGATATACACCAGCCAAGTTTGTTCTTGTTTTTATTGTTGGATTATCACTAAGTAATTTATCATACATAGTAGTTGCAGTACCAGATAATTTGCATTCTGTACTAGATGTAACATTTTTAATAATTAACTTATTATCTTCAATAGTAGCATTACATCCTGAAACACTTATAAGAGTAGCATCTCCTTTAGGATAGAATGTAACATTTCCATCAGATGAAACTGTTTTACTTGATGAATCTAATATTGAATTAATTTCCATTGGTTCAATTGTTGCAGTTACTTCATCTTTATAATATATTTTAGCATACCCATTTCCAGTGTGTCCTGTTTCAGTACCACCAGTTGTATTTGGAAAGGAACTATTTCCTGCAATTGTTTCTGCGTCGGTTAAATAATATGAACTGTTTAATAAAACTCCACTTGGATAACTTGAAGAAGTACTTGATGTATATACATATCCACTTCCACCACCATTACTTGATCTTAAGTCTGTATCTGTATCACTATAACTATTAGATGCTGCTCCTCCATAGAAGCCACCTCCGCCTCCACCAGATGAGTATTTATAATTGTTTCCACTAGTAGTAACTGAGGCTCCAACTCCGAACGTTCCAGCCGTTCCTGAACTTCCTCCGGATGTTTGTGTTCCACCGTAACTTGCTATTGGTGATCCTCCTGTAGTGCCTCCACCATATTTAGTAGTTTTTGCATCTACAGAAGCACTTCCACCACCGCCTCCGGCGACGATTACTCTCGCATATAAACTATCTGTTCCAATTCTAATATCAGTGGCTCCACCTCCACCTTGACCATAAGTATATGTCGAATTATAATATCTATTATATCCATTTCCTCCACCGTTAAACCCACCAGTTACTGCTGTTCTGTTTGAACTATTAGTGGCTGGAGTTCCACCTACATAAATATACAACTTCGTACCTTTTTCCAAATTAACAGTACCTTTTGAATAACCACCTAGGCCTCCATAGTAAGTATCATAGTTTCCGCCTTGTGCTCCCCAAACTTCAAATGTGTAACTATCTGTAGTTGGTGCAGTAAATGTTTGAACTGACCCATCACTTCCTGTCGTTCCATTATAACTAAATGTTGCTATTTTATCTTCTTTAACTGTAGTAGTTACAGACTTGCCTTTAACAATAGTGACTACATTACTATTAGAAGTATCTTTAGTAAAATTAATTACACACTTATCTTTATCTTTCATATCAGTTATTTCAATTTCCCAGTTATCATTATCCCATATGAAATTAGATCCTTTATTACATTTAATAGTACTCGCAATATATCCACTACCTTTTTTAGGCATTTCATTTACACTTTTACCGTCAACGGTAAAGGCTAATGTGTCATTTTTTACTAATTCAGATATTATTTTGTTATCCTTATTAGGTATAGAAACAAATATTGATATAAAAACTATTATAGTTATAATTAAAGTTGATATTATATATTTCTTCATATATTTTCCTCCAATGTGAAAAATGGGTAGAATGATTCTAACCATTATTATGTACACTAAAATAATTATTATTTAATTTACTTAAGTTAGTTAGAAAATAATATTCCTCCTCATTTAATACTTTACTTTGTACCTCAAAAGAAGACATATAACTTAACATATTATTGTTTTTATTAGTCATATTTATTACCTTCCTTCTACTCTTAAACTATATTAATTGTACCAAAAATATAATTCTATTTCAAGTACTTTTTCTTTGAAAAAGTATATTTATTTTTAAAGGTAAATGATGGTACTCTAGTCTTTAATAAAACCTATTACAAAATATATAAGAAATACAACACTGTTCGCTTGTTTTAAAACTACTTAAGTGGTACAATTAGTACATGAGTAGTACCTAGTGGTTAGGTGTTCTTACCTCAGTCTGTATTTTATTAATTATTAATAATTTTTAATCTACTAGAAGGAGGTGGTCTGTATGAGTCATAAGAAAGGTTTTAAACTTACTTATGGAGTATTTAGTTATACTTGTAGTAATTTTAGCTTTGCTAGATCACTATGCAAACAACAGAGATTAATTGTAGTTTATACTTTTAATAAAAAAAGAATACCGAATCAACTTGATACGGTATTCGCCCAAAACAATATGGACTGAGTGAATACCTAACGAGCAAAGCTAAGTACTACTCATTTTTTTATGTCCATTTATATTATATGTCTTAATTACAATATAATTATAACAAATTGTGTTAATTAATTCAAGGACTTTATTAAATACTTTATTTTACTATATCACATGAATCAAGTATTATTGTAACTGGTCCATCGTTATATATTTCTACTTTCATATCAGATCCAAATATACCAGTTTCTGTATGAATATTTAAGCTTCTTAAATGTTCATTCATGTAGTCATATAACTTACTTGCACTAGTTGGATCCATTGCGTTTACAAATGATGGTCTTCTTCCTTTAGTACAGTCAGCATATAATGTAAACTGACTAATATTTAGTATACTTCCAGAAGTATCTAATAAACTTAGATTCATCTTTTCATTTTCATCTTCGAATATTCTTAAATTTATTATTTTATCAACCATTTTGTCTACAATAAGAGTGTTATCTCCTTCAGTAAAACTACTAAGTAAAACAAAACCATTATCAATACTACCATGTACTTTACCATCAATAGTAACTTTACTATTTTTACTTCTTTGCACTACTACTCTCATAATCTTTCCACCCTACTTATAAAACTTAAACCATTTAAATCATTCATAAATTTATCAAGATTTTCTTTATTTTTAACTTTACAAACTAAGTCATATATGTCACTATCTTTATTGCTTCCTTTATTATTTATTGAAGAGACTATAACATCACTTTTAGTAGCAACACTTATTATATCTACTAAATGATCATTAGATGAATCAATATATATTCTTACATTTGTAATATATTTATCACTTACTACATCATTCCATTCTGCTGATATTATTCTTTCACTATTAATATCTATCATTTTACAGTCTTTTCTATGTATTGATACACCATTACCTTTAGTAATGTATCCTACTATTTCATCACCTAGAACTGGGTTACAGCAATTTGCTAGTGAAGTTAAGATATCCCCATAACCTGCAATTAGTATTTTACCATTTGGAGTATCTTTTACTATATTCTTATTTTCTAATAATTTTTCTATTGTATCATCTTTCTTAGGTTCAAATATATCAATTAATCTATTTACTATTTGTGTTGGAGTGTATTTTAAAGAAGTAATTCCTAAACATAGTTCATCATAAGTATCTACTTTAATTTCACTAAATAATTTATTTAAAACATTTTCATTTAATAAATCACTATTATTATATCTTCTTTTTTTAATTTCTTCTTTTAATAATTCGTCTCCTGTTTCAATTGATTTATCTTTTTCCTTTTTATAGAAATAACTTCTTATTCTAGATTTAGCATTTTCTGTTTTTACAAACTTTAACCAAGCTTTTGAAGGACTTTTTCCTTTTTGAGTTTTTAAGTCAACTATGTCTCCATCTTGAAGTTTATAATCAAGTGAAACTAGTTTTCCATTTACTAAAGCACCTATTGTTGTGTTACCCACTTCAGAATGTATCTTATATGCAAAATCAATTGGTGTTGATTCATCAGGTAGTTCTATTATGTCTCCTTTTGGAGTAAAGATATATATAAATTCTTTTGTTATAGAGTTACTTAAATCTTTAAAGAAATCACTATTATTTTCCATATCATTTACTTCTATAAGTGTTCTAAATTGCGCTAATTTGGTTTCTAGTTCACTTGTTTTAGAACCATCTGTTTTTTCTTTATAACTCCAGTGAGATGCTACACCATGTTCTGCAATTTCATTCATTTCATAAGTACGTATTTGCACTTCATATATTCTATTGTCTACTCCAAATACAGTAGTGTGTAAACTTTGATACATGTTGTTTTTTGGATTTGCAATAAAATCTTTAAATCTTTTTGGAATAGGTCTAAACTTAGAATGAATAAGTCCTACTACTAAGTAACAGTCTTCTGTTTTATCAAGAAGTATTCTAAGACCTAACAAGTCATATATTTCTTCCCATTTTTTACCTAATAAAAGTTTATTAGCAATTCCTCTTACAGATTTTACACGATATGTTATTTCATACTTTATTTCATGTTCGTTTAGAAGAGAAATTATTTCATCTCTCATTTTGTATAAAGAAGTTTCAAGTTCGCTTCTACTTGCATTTATTTTTTCTAAAACTTCATTATACAATTCAGTATTAGAGTATTGTAAACATAAGTCCTCTAATTCGCTTTTCATTGATTTAATTCCTAGACGATGAGCAATAGGAATATAAACCTTTTCTGTTTCCATAACTACTTCTTTTATATGATCAGTAGAATGAGGATACATTGTTCTTAAATTATCTAGTCTATCAGCAAGTTTGATAAATAAACTAATTGGGTTTTCGCTAAGTCCTACTACTATTCTTCTATATTTATCTGCATCATTATTATTTTTAGTGAATGTTCTTTTTAAGTGACTTAGTTTGCTAAGACTTGTAAGTATTGTTAAAGCATCTACTCCAAACTTGTTATCTATTTCTTCAGGAGTAGCTAGTTCTAGAGTTATCGCTTCATGTATTAATGCACATCCTATTGTTAAAGTGTCCATATGTAAGTCTGCAAGTATTTTGGCTACTCTTATAGAATGACAGATATATTCTTCACCTGTCATTCTTGTCATTCCATCATATATTTTAAGTGCATAATTATAATAGTTATTAATTAAGTCTATGTTTTCACTAGACATATAACTACCAATTATATCCATTAATTTTTTGTATTCTGTTTCTTTGTTTTCCATTATCCATTAATTCCTTTTATAATTCTTTCTGTAATTTCATCATCCTCATCTATTTTTTTAGGATGTTTAAGTCTATTTATTTCTAATTTAGTCCATATGTAAGGTGCGATAAATAAACTACTAAATGTACCAAATGTTAAACCAAATAATATAGTTAAGTTAAATTCTTTTACACCAGTTGTATTCATTAAAAGTAGTACTATTATAGCAGATAACGTTGTTATACTAGTAAGCATATTTCTTCTTAAAGTTATACTTGCACTTTCATTTACTGTTTTGATAAGTGATTCTTCATTAAGTTTTTTAACAGTACTAAGTCTATCTCTTATCATATCAAATACTACAATTGTGTTATTTATTGAGTAGCCTATTATTGTTAGAATACCTGCAATAAATATGAAATTTATTTCTATTTTAAATATTGCAAATAATGAAATTGTTACAAATACATCACTTAGTATTGCTATTATACTAGATATTCCATAAGTATATGCAAACCTAAATGCTATGTATACTAGTATTGCTAATGATGCATAGATTAAACTTTTTATTGCATTTTTAGTTAAGTCTTTTTTTACTATATTACTTATTGAAGATATGTCTGAATCTATTTTTAGGTTTTCAAAAGTTGATTTAACTGTTTTTATTTCCTCACTATCAAGTGATTCATTTATTCTAAGTAAGTATTCGTTATCATTAACTTTTGTTTCTTCAGTTATAGTGTAGTTATTTAGTTCACTCTTTACTTCTTTTATATTGATTTTTTCTTCACTTTTTAGAGTAATTGCACTTCCTCCCTTAAAGTCTACTCCTAGGTTTAGCCCACTTGTTATAGTAACTATTAAACCAATTACTATTATTATAACTACTAATGCAATATTATATTTAGCACAGTTAAGTATATTTCTCGTTTTAATCTTTTTACATTTTCCTATAAACATATTTATTTTATTATCAAATTTACCAGTATTTATGTAGTAAGACATTACAAATCTATTAATTATAACCATACTTATTATAGTAACTATAATTGTTAACATTAGCATTGTAGCAAAACCTTTTACACTAGATTCACCTAGTATAAATAGTACTAATGCTGCAATAAAGGTTGTTAAGTTAGCATCTATTAGAGAAACTAAACTACGTTTATTACCTTCAATGTATGCTTGATGTAAATTTTTCCCATTTGATATTTCTTCTTTTATTTTTTCTAGAGTTATGATGCTTGAATCTACTGCCATACCTATACCTAGTATTAGTGCTGCAATTCCTGTTAGAGTTAGTACTCCATCTATTAGAGTATAGAACAAGAATACAAGAGATATGTATAAAGCAAGACTTACTACACTAATTAAACCTGATATTCTATAGAAGTATATCATTATTAATGATATTATTATAAATGTAATTATTCCAGCCTTAGCAATTAATAAAAGTGTGTTAGAGCCATATGAAGCATCAACTGTTTTTGTACTTATTTCAGTTAGTTTAGTTGGAAGGCTTCCTGAATTAATTAAGTCTACTAGAGTACTTGCTTCTTCTTCTGAAAAGTTTCCTTCAATTACAACATTAGATGAAAATCCTTCTTTTACAGTGGCACTACTGATACACTTACTACCACTTTCACCACATTTAGCTGTTTCATATGAGTCTTCTTCAGTATAGTCTAACCATATTGTAATTAATTTATCAGTGCTCTCTGAAATGCTTTTAGTAACTCTATAAAAGGTATCTTTATCTTTAATAGATAATGCTACAACTGGTTTACCTGTTTTTTTGTCATAGTCTAAACTTGCTCCTGGAGTACTTAATACACTAGCAGTCATTAATTCTTCATTACTTGTATTTCTAAAAGTTAAAACTGCTGGAGTAGTAAGCCTTTCTCTTGCAGTACTTTCATCTTGTACACCTGGAAGTTTTACTCTTATTTTGTCTCCTTCAATTACTATTTCAGGTTCACTTACTCCAAGAGTATCTATTCTTTTCCCAATAGATTTGTAAGTAGCCTTAATATCACTATCACTTACTTTAGATCCATCTAAACTGCTTACTTGATATAGTACTTCAAACCCTCCTTTTAAATCTAATCCATAATTTAATTTTTTAGAATATGTTAGTATTAATAACAAACTTACTAAAAATATACATATTGTAAGTATTAAACATTTAACAATACTATAACTTTTCTTCTTTTTCATAATAAATTACCTTCTTCCTTAATTATTTCTTCATCTCTTTTTTTAAGTATATCAAAAACATAACTTTTTATATCATCTATACTTAGTGACATAATATCACTTACCATTTCATTAAGTGACAAGTTTTCTTTTTTAGACCATACATTCTTACTTAAATAATTCCATATATCACTTTCTTTTACATAAGATATATGGTTTCTTTTTAATTCCATAACTTTACTATATAAAGCAGGCTTAATTCTGTTATATAAGTCATCTAAATTCTTAAATTCAGTGTTCATTTTTCTTCACCTATTTAAGTATACTACATTTTTATCAATTTGAAAAGAAGACTTGATATTTTTTAGTCTTCTTTAATCTATATAAACCGTTTCCCGGTATAGTTTAATATATGTAAGAATTACTTATTTATTACATCATTTATTATATAGTTAGTTATTAATAAACCACTTGTAGCAGGAACAAAGCTATTACTTCCTAATACTTTTATATCTTTTACTTGTTCACTACTAGATACAACTTTTATTTTTCTTTGTATTTTTTTATCAACTAAAGTTCTTAATTTTTTAGCAAGCTTATCATAGTTTGTTTTATCAAGTGAAGTAATGCTAAGTTTAGTTGCATCCATTTTTTTAGCAGTACCCATACTACTTATTATTTTTATATTTTTTAGTATACACTCTTGCATTAAAAGTACTTTAGTATTAACTGAGTCACAAGCATCCACCACATAGTCATATTCTTCAATGTTAATTTTGTTTATATTGTCTTTATTTAAGAAAATAGGTAAACACTTTAAATTTAGTTTATTATTTATATTAGAGTATCTTTCTTTTGCAACTTCTACTTTTAACTTACCAATATTAGTTAAAGAACTTATTATTTGTCTATTTAGGTTACTACTTTCTACTTTATCAAAGTCAACTATAGTAATATTTTCTACTCCACATCTTACTAAACTTTCAAGAGTATAGCCTCCTACTCCACCTATACCTACAATTAATATGTTTAAGGATTTTATTTTTTCTAAGTTAGTACTTCCTACTAAACTTTCTAATCTTTCTAAATTCATTTATTTCCTCCAAAAGAAAACCAAGAGTGACTGCAGTAATAAAACTCGCTCTTCTGCGAGGTGGTAGTCCACATAATGATTTTTAGGATTCTTAAATCAAAAGCATTCAACACCAATCATTAATTAGGTCTCCAAATTACTTATTTGTCGGTTTATTATGACAAATCATCTTGGTAAATTAATTATAGCATACTATTTAGTATATTGCAATTTTTTTGTATGACTTTTTGTATATGTTAAGTTATTACTATCACACCATTCCATATATTGTTCATCTAAGTTAGTTGGATTCCATTCACCAGCAATATAGAATTTATAGAATCTATTCTTTAGGAATTTTTGTACATTTTGATAGTCATAACCTTTATCTGTTAAGTAGTTAAAGTATGCGTTTACTGTTTCACTATTTAGTCTATCTTCAGCTTCATAAGCACCAGCCATAGTTAAATAGAAATATACTAAATCATCTATTCTTCTACCTACTACATAACCCTTGTTTTCCATATTAATTATGTTTTTTCTTATTTCAGTATATAGAACACCAGTTAATTTAGTAAGTTCTCCTTTAGTAGCTCCTTTCTCTTTCATAAGAGTTACAAATATTTTGTCTTCAGTTGATAATAAAGACTCACTTGTTATTTGTAAATCTAATTCGTTTGTTAAGTCATTTTTCTTAAACATTTTCATCTTCCTTTCTATTTATGTAACTTATAATTGTATTCAAGTTTACATTATAAGTAGCATTCATTATATTTAAGTCAGCACCCCTATAGTAGTTATTTAAAATTGAAACTAATTCTTTCATTTCTTTTCTTGCACCAATTTTCTTTTTAGTTACACTACATGCACAATCGATGAATTTTAAATTATTGTATTTACAGAAACTAATAATATCCTTTTCCCTTACAAAATAAAGCGGTCTAATTAGATACATATTTTCAAAATTTGTACTTTTTATTTTAGGCATCATTGTTTTAAATTCGCCATTATATATTAAACTCATTAAAATAGTTTCTACTACATCATCAAAGTGGTGTCCTAAAGCAATTTTGTTACAGCCAAGACTTTGTGCTTTGTTATATAGTGCACCTCTTCTTTTTCTTGCACATAAGTAGCATGGATTTTTTTGTCCATTAATTAGTTCAAATATGTTATAGTCAAATTCTTTCAAATTTATTCCTAAGGTTTCTGCATTTTTATGTATTAAATCAAGGTTTTCTTTACTATAACCTGGATTCATTAAAATGAACTCTAAACTAAATCTTTTATTGCCATGACGACATAACTCTTCCATGCATTTTGCAAGCAAGAATGAATCTTTTCCTCCACTTATACATACTGCAATTTTATCGTTTTCTTCTATTAAGTTAAACTCTTGTACTGCATGTACAAACGGACTATAAATCTCTTTTCTAAATCTTTTTATTAAGCTTCTTTCTATATCTATTACACTCACATTAACCTCTTTTTTAAAGTGAAGTCTTCTTTATTTTGTACAATATTTTCTCCTAAAGATACTTCTTCTACATCTTTTATTCCATTAAATATTTCATATAAAACATTTTCAAATACATTATCTACAACTATATTTAAGCCTCTTGCACCTGTTCCATAAGAATGAGCAAGTTTAGCAATTCTTTCGTAAACACTATCAGGAATACTAATCTTGATTCCCATGTTTTCTAGTTTACTTAAATACTTTTTCATTTCACTCAAGTTACTATTTTTAATTATATCAACTAAGTTTTCTAATGAAAGGGTATTCATTCTAATAATAGTCTTAAATCTTCCCATAAATTCTAGTGGCATACCAAACTTCTCAAAATCTTTTATAGTTAGTTCTGTACCATATTTAACTTCATTACTTATACTTGTAACGTTGTTTCCAAAACCTACTGAGTTTTTCTTTTCGCTTGCTTTTTGATTATATAAGTCAGTGAATGCTCCACCTGCGATTACAAGAAGTTTACTAGTATCAAATTTAATTGTGTCTCCAAACATTGGATTAGTTTGTATTTCAAACTCTCCACCTTCAATTATTTTTAGAAGGGCTTTTAATACATCTCCATTTGCAATATCACTTTGTGCATCTTTACTTGCTTTTTTATCTATTTCATCTAGGAAAAGTATACTTCTTTCAGCACGTGCTATATCTTCATCAGCATTTCTATATATGTGAAGTAATATATCTTCTACACTGGCACCTTGGAAGCCACTCGCTGTATAACTAGTCATATTTTCAACGTTTACTGGTACATCTATTAACTTACTTATTTCATTAATAAGGGCAGTTTTACCGCATCCACTTGGTCCATATATTAAGATATTACTTTTCATATCATTACCAAATAATACATATTTATATATAGCAATTACTATTTTCTTTATTGCCTCATCTTGATTAATTATACTTTCTTTAATTTTAGATATTACTTCATTTATTGGTTTGTTTAGACTTTCAACCATCTTCTTTTCAATATCTTCTATACGACTAGCAGAATTTTCTTCATTATACGAATCTATTAAATCATCTAATTCTTCTGGTTCAACTGTACCATTTAGTATTCTATCAATGATAGCATTTTCATCTTTTACAAATACAACATTCATATGTACATCAAATTCTTTTTCAAATTCTTCTTTTTCTACTCCTATGAATGTTTTATCTTCACTATATAAGAATACTAGTTTTTCTAAGAAGTCATAGTATTCTGTACATTTAGAAACATCTAACTTTTTAGTGAAAGTTTTTACTTCATTACCATCTTTGTCCTTCTTGGTTCTTTCTTCATTAAAGTTTTTAAAGTCACTCACTAGGTTAAAACCAGTTGTTAGACCATATTCTGCACATTTTGAAGTGTTAACATATTCTTTACCAGTAAATAATTCTGTAAAAGAACTTCTTTCTTTGTTATAAAAACCTAGTACTATTTCTTCAGCTAAGAAGTATGGAAAGTCTAATTCTTCCCTCATGTAGCATCCAAATAATACTGCTACTTGTAATTCTTTCTTTTCTTTCATAATTCCCCCACTTATAACTATTAAATATTTGTATTTAAGTAATCTATTAAATCACTTGTTTTTACTTTTGTTTTTTCTTTAGTAATAAAGTCTTCTATAATTAGATAATCATTATTTTCTATTGTAAGAATAAATTTTGGATTTAAATGATTAATTAACTCTTCTGTTTCTTCAAAAGTACTTAAGTAATTAGTTTCTACTGAGAACTCAGATAGTCTTAAATCATCTATTATTTGACTAGTAAATACATAGTCATCATTTTGTATAACGAATACATCAAGTTCATTCATCGGTACAAAACACTCTTGTTCTTTCATAACATCTATTAAAGTGTTTAAGTTTATAAGAGAAGAAACCTCTATATAATTTTCACCAGTTGATTTGATGCCATAAGTTAGTAGATTCTCTTTATATGTTATTTCAAAATAGTTTTCATTATTTTTTAAAGTGCTTATTTCATATGGAATATCTAAATATTCTAAAGTGCTTTTTATTGCATCTAAGTTTAACATACTATTTAAGTTTACTGATAAGTCAGTTAATCCCAAACCTGTTAGAAATCTATAAGACATGCTTATTAACTCATTAATTACTGGTGTATCTATTGTAGTAAAATATTCTATATTTAATGTAGTATCTTTAATAAAGTAGAACTTTTTAACATTATTGGAATTAAATTTTTGAATGTTTGATATATCTTCTTCTTTGTTAAATAACTTAATAAAATCGCAATTATATAAAGACATAAAAGAAGAAGTGTAATTTGTTATGTATTCATAAATTTTAGAATCTGTTAGAATAGTACTTTCTATATTAGAAATACTATTAGTCATATGTATCACTTCCTTTAATAGTTATTATTATACATATTAAAAAGTAATAAATCAAGAAAAAAACTTGATTTATTTTCTTCTAATTAAACAATATAATAATTGTTTGATTGTACTTTTATTTATTGTTTCAACACAATACACATTTTAACTTGACAACTCAAAATGTTTTTGGTATATTATTTACGTGGGTTAAACCCTGGGGCTCGTGTATCACGGGCGGTAAAGACTATTTATAGTCTTTATTTTTTTATGTATAATAAAAATGTAGAGTTCGTCTACATTTTTTCTATTACTTATTATATTCACTAACAATATTATCAAGTGTTACTTCTTTTTGTTCACCAGTTACCATGTTTTTAAGAAGTGCAATACCTTTTTCTACCTCGTCATCACCAATTATAAGGGCGAATGGAGATTTTTGTCTATCAGCATATTTTATTAATTGTTTAAATTTACTTAAAAATGCCATGTCAACTGTTATATTATTCTTTTTAAGTGTATTTACATATTTATAAATATATGCATAGTTAGTAGTCATTGGTAAAACAGTTATGTCTGCTACACTACTTTCTTCTGTTTTGATAACATTTGCTTCTTTTAATTGATAGAATAATCTAGTTAAACCAATAGATATACCTACTCCAGGTAATTTTTTATCTGTGTAATAAGTTGCTAGGTTATCATATCTTCCTCCAGAACAAACACTACCAATACTAGGATAATCTTTTAATATTGTTTCATAAACTGTTCCAGTATAATAGTCAAGTCCTCTTGCAATTGTTAAGTCAACATCATAATAAGACTCTTCTATTTCTCTATCTTTAATGTTAGTTATAACAGTTTCTAACTCACTTACTCCTTCATTAAATACTGGGTCAGTTATAGATAACTCTTTTAATTTATTAATTTTTTCAAATGGGTTACCACTAATTCTAATAAAATTCATTATTTTACTTACTTTTTCATCATCTATTCCTAAATAAGATAATTCACTTCTTGTAGCATCTTCACCTATTTTTTCTATTTTATCTATTATTCTTAAAATATCTGTTACCATATCACTAAGTTCTAATGAATTAAAGAAACCAGTAAGTACTTTTCTATTGTTTATTCTTATTGTAAAGTCTCCAATATTTAATTTTTTAAATAAATCATATATGATACTAGGAATTTCTGCATCATATAGTATTGAAAGAGTTTCATTACCAATTACATCAATATCACATTGATAAAATTCTCTGAATCTTCCTTTTTGAGGTCTTTCTCCACGATATACTTTACCAATTTGATATCTTTTAAATGGGAATATTAATTCATTACTCCTGCTTGCAACATATTTAGCAAGTGGTACAGTAAGATCAAACCTTAAAGATAAATCATTATCTCCCTTATTAAATCTATAAATTTGTTTTTCAGTTTCTCCTCCTGCTTTAGCTAAAAGAACACTAGATAATTCTATAATAGGTGTATCAAGTGGATAAAAACCATAACTAGCATACACTTCTTCAATAGTTTTTTTCATTTTTTCAAATAATATTTGGTCTTGTGGCATTAATTCCATAAAACCTGGTAATGTTTTTGGTTCTACCTTTTCCATAAATTTTCCTCCTTAAATATTTAATATATATTTATTTTACTACAAACAAGTTTTTTTGTCTATATTTTGTTAAATCAAGTTTCAGATTATCATTTTATTAGTTATTTTGAATATATTTAAATATGATAAAGAAATTTTTAAAGAACAAGTTTTTTATGGGTACTCTTATTCTTTTAACTGGTGGATTTTTTTCTAAGTTACTTGGTTTTATTTTAAGAATTATTATTACTAGACAAATTGGTACTTATGGAGTTAGTTTATATTCTTTAATTACACCAACTTTTGGACTTTTTATTACTATTGCAACTTTTAGTTATCCAGTTGCGATTAGTAAAGTGATTAATGTAAGGGGAAAAAGTTCTAAAAAAGCAATTTTTAGTAGTATACCAATTAGTTTATTGTTGAATTTATTTACTATTTTAGTAATACTAATTATTTCTAAACCACTTGCTAATGTATTTTTGAAAGAACCTAAACTTTATGTTCCACTTTTATCTATTGGATTTACTCTTCCTTTTATTGGTCTTTCTAGTATAATTAAGGGGTATTATTGGGGAAAGCAAAGAATGGGAGTTTATATTCTTTCAAATATAGTTGAACAAATAGTTAGAATTACAATTCTTGTGTTTTTAATACCTATTTTAATAGAAAAATCTTTAATACTTACTATTTCAGTTATTATTTTAGTTAATATAATTAGTGAAACTTCAAGTATTATTGTTATGATCCTTGGACTACCTAAAGGAATAAATATTAAAAAAGAAGATATTAGACCAGATAAAGAGTATGTTAAAGATGTTATGAATATATGTATTCCTTCAACTAGTAGTAAAATAGTTGGTAGTATTGCACATTTTTTAGAACCTATTGTTTTAATAAATGTTCTTAGTCTTGTTGGGTATCCTAGTGAATTTATTATTAGGGAATACGGAATTATTAATGGGTACTCATTAGCACTTTTATTAATACCACAATTTTTTACTATGAGTATTTCTACGTCTTTGATACCAGAACTTTCTAAAAATTATTCAGAAAATAATATAAGTAAATGTAAAAGTAGAATATTACAAATTACTGGATTATCTTTGGCAATAGGTGCTTTTTCTACTGGAATTATATTTGTTATACCAGAGTATTTACTTAATATTATTTATAAAACTAATTTAGGTGTTAATTATATTAAGGTACTTGCTCCTTTCTTCTTACTTTATTTTATAAATACTCCACTTGCTAATGCTCTTCAAGCACTTGATATGTCTAGAGAAGAAATGAATATTACACTTATTACAAGTATATTAAAGTTAGTTTTATTAGTTATTTTATCTTTATTTAAAATTGGTTTATATTCTTTAATATTATCTATTATAATTACTTTAATTATTAGTACTTATTTACATATAAAAAAGGTTAAGACAAAGTTGTCTTAACCTTAGCAACCTGATTCTGTTTCCAAAATTGTATCTTACTTCCGGACACTTTTGAAAACTAAATAAAAAAGATATTTATATTACTAAACATCTTTCGTTTCTTATACTTGATATAACAATCACTTTTTGCTATAAATGTTATTATAGATACCTTTTTTAAAAATTGACTACTGCCTCTTAAGTGGCGGACACAAAAACAAAAGGGTTTTTGCTTCCGTCTTTAAATTCTAGCACGAACTACCATCAGTTATTACTATATATGGATTATTTGCACTTCCGTCTCCTCCAGATATCAGATTACAAGACAAAAGAGATACTGAAAGACGCACGGCAGTAGTGCGGCCAACCCTATAGATGACCTGGTGCAAGTCACCAGAACGTGATACCCATTCCAGTTGTTAGGCGACAAGGACCACACAAGCAAGGCAATCCGAAGCCACACGCACTTTAATAGTTTATTCTCTATATCAAAAGTGCTTTCATATTTGATACCTTAATTAAATTTTCAGCTACTGGAACTTACACGCCAGAAATATTAGTCTTCCTAGCACAGGTTAGTCAGTATTCATTTTTTGCTTACCACCAACTTGCGTCGGTGGAGCCGTCCGAAAGGGTTTTCGGACGGTATTTCAGATCTACAGTTTAGCATCCACTTGTAGTTTCTTTTATTGTGTATGGGTCACTTGCTGAGCCATTTCCTGTACTATATTTGATACAAGATTTGAGAGAAATGGCCGGACGCACCCCGTAAGTGATGTTGACGTAGTTGTTGTCCAAGTTGCCAGGGTGGGACGAACCGATCACGCCGAACACGTTAGCGTCGCTGCCACTCCAAATGCTAGGAGACAACAACCACCACCAGGTTGAGCCTGTAGAACTACCGTTTGCACTATTATAATAATACCATGTTGGTGCATTTGTACCAAATAGTCCACCTGCAAAACTTACTTCATCTGCTGTCATTAATGCTATTGGATATGTTAGTTTACCATTTCCAGTACTACTATCTACTGTGAATTTGTCTTCTATTGTTGCACAGTCATAACTTGGTGTTTTATTTGTTATTAGTCTTGTGTATGCTCCAAAGTATGTATTATCAGATGTACTTCTATCGTTACAATATACTGCTGTTGTACTTAAGTATTTACCATAAT
>OGXX01001696.1_pt1 | contig 21710 bp, 14 predicted proteins | sample 1576301 | NCBI WGS metagenome assembly OGXX01 (sample SAMEA3541469, study PRJEB24748) | human gut metagenome | biome: human gut; feature: human-associated habitat; material: faeces | place: China | collected 2012
ACCGGGAGCAGCTTGACGAGATCGCCCAACTGGTGCAGGAGACAGTTTGCAGCACGCGCAGCCGTATCCGTGTCGGTGGAAATGACTACCCAGCCGAGGTCGTGCGGTCAAAGCTGCTGAAGCTGAACGGCGAGCATATCCGTTTCGTCATGGACTGCCTGAAGCAAATCACAACGCGAATTCGGAATATCCGGCAATATCTGCTGACCGTGCTGTTCAACGCGCCAAGCACGATGAACAGCTATTACACGGCGTTGGTGGCGCATGATATGGCAGCTTAAAGCCAAACAGCAAGGGGCTTGAAAAACTATTCAACCGATTCAAGTGCGCTGCGGACCATTGCGACGATCATGTTCATCTGTTTTGGTGTGGCCGAGCGGCAAAGAGCAAGCAGGGAATCCAAATCCTGCGATTCTGTCAGGTTCAGGTTGTCCGCAAGCAAATATGTTGGGGAAACATTCAACGTGCTACAAAGCGTTACGAAAACCTGCAGGCTGGGTGTTTTTGCGCCAGACTCTATTTGCCTGAGATATGTCGCATTGATGTTGCAGGCTTCGGACAGCCGTTCACTTGTCCAGCCCCTATCCTTTCGCGCGGTGTTGATTCGTTTTCCCAGCAACTTTTTATCCATCTGATTCTCCCCACCTGTATGCTGATTGAGGCAAATTCGTTCCCTATAAGCTTACATTTTTCTTGACGCAGAAAATAGCGACTGATAGAATACGAAATATAAGCCATTAGACTACATGTGAGGTGATACAAGATGTGCGGAACGAAAAGCTGCGCGATCCTCGGACACAGCCCTATGCGGTTTGCATGGGGATTTGATGAAGAAGCTGCGGAGTGTCACGATATGAAGATGGAGCTGGCCCAGCAGATCATGGTGCTGCGGCAGCAAGGGGTGACGCACTTTTCCGTGGCTTGCGACTACGGCGTTGGACTATATGCCGCAGAGATCATTAACGCGCTGCGGAATGACGATCCGGAGCTGATGCTATTCTGCATCACACCATACGAGGAACAGGCAACAAAGTGGACACCGGAACTGCGCGAACGCTATTTCGATATGCTTGTCAAATGCAGCCACATGACAGCCGTTTACACACATAAGCAGCCAGACGCACAGCTGAAAGCCTACCGAACAATCATCCGGCAGTCTGATATGGTGCTGGCGGTCTACGATCCGGCATCTGCGCGTGGGGATGATACCGATAAGGCGATTTCTTATGCGAGAGAATTGCACCGCCCCATGCTGATGATCCACCCGGACACATTGAAAACTACATACTCCTGCGTGGAAGTCTGATGTGTCAGCACACTGTCCTTTGCTATAATGAGCATAGAAAAGACTTCGTAAATTTCTGCAAATTTACGATGAAACGCCAGATGCGCCTTGAGATCATCGGCCTTTCCGCGTTTTGGGTGACGGAAATTTTGACGGCGAATAGGCTTTTAAGCAACACCGCCGAGGAAACTGATTTTCTGAATGGCTTGCCGTTTGCTATCTAGTGACGGATGGACGTACAACCGCAGCGTTGTCGTAACATCTGCGTGACCCAGCATTTCGCTGACGCTTTTAACGTCAATCCTATTTTCGATACAGCGCGTCGCGTAAGTGTGACGGAGAGTGTGATAGCTGCGTTTTCGGATGCCACACTGACGCAGGACAGATTCAAAGTAGTATTGATAGGTGCGTGGCTCCATTGGCTTATCCGTTCGGCCTGTCAGGATATACGCATTTTGTGACAGACCAGAAACAGCTTTTTTCAAATACGCCATCATATCGTTTGGAAGTGGAATAACGCGCACAGATTTTTCGCTCTTTGGTGTCTGGATGATGAGCTTCGTTTTCCCATTCTGACGGACACGCTGAACGGCGCGCTCAATGCTGACGGTGCCGTTTTGAAAGTCAATATCTGAAACCCGCAGGGCGCAAACCTCACCAAGACGCAATCCTCCGTTTGCGGAAAGCAGGATTCCAGCGTCCTTGTGATTGGGTGACGGCGATAGACCTTTTTTGAGCTGTTCAAGCTCCCATGCTGAAAACGGCTCGATTTCCCGCTGTTTTGCTTTCGGCAGCTTTGCGTTTAGCGCATCACAATAAAAATGGTATTCTGCGCTGGCAAACCGGAGCGCAGCTTTTATTAGAACGCCGATGTCACGGACGCTTTTGGCAGATAACTCACCGCCATGCAGCCGACCACTTTTACGCTTTTGGTTCAGGAAGTCAGAAAGCTGATTCGCCGTCAAAGAAACAACGAAGATTGAACCAAGCGCCGGAAGGATATGATGCTCGATCAGAAAAACATATCTGGCGCGTGTAGATGGCTTGATCTCTGCCTGTGACAGATACCATACAAAAAGCTCTTTTACCGTCAGGCGGCAGCTCCCGGCAGGTCGTGACACGATCATCCGTTTTCGGTCCGCCAGCTTGGCCTTTGCTGCGGCATAGGTGCGCGCATAGACAGAAGTGTATTTTGCGCATCCATCCGGTTTCCTGCCACTGATAAAGCGCGCTTCCCAACGTCCGTCTTTTCGCTTATAAATGTTCTCACCTGTTTTTGGCAAACGGCACCCTCCTTTTGACGGCTGTTCTGACTGCGAATACAGATACGATGTTCGCACAATAGTATTCTGCATCACCTGATACCGATTGATATTTGCGAAGACGACGCAAATAATCAATATTTTGATACCGAACCGCATTGACTTTTTGCAACGCTATTGTATAATGGCGTCAGAAACAGAAGATTATTGCGTTTTTGAGACTTCGTAAATTTGCAGAACTTTATGAAGCCGAAACCGCCATGTTTTGTATGTGCAGACAGGACATCACAGCTATGCCGGCACATACGGAGAATGGAAGAAGCTTGACAATTTAATATGTTTGCCAACGAAGAATTGTAATTGCAGGTTATCTCTCGCTTTATAGTCTGCAATGAAAGAGCAATGAATCTACTCGCCCGGAACTGTGAGGATGAGCAAGTTTCTAAAGTAGCTTGGAGGAAACGAAAGACAGCGTTACACCAACAAGCTATGTGGCCGAAAGGTCGCCATTGCGGGAGAAAATCCCGTGAGAAGGTAGGAAACAGAGCGCGGATGCAGCCGCATCCATAGTCCAAGTCAGGAGAATCGCTTTTCTTCGCCTGCATGAGATGCTGCCTGTTTTATGATCTCGTTACGTGCAGAAGTTGGCAAACAAAGGGTAGATAGCACGATGATCCTATCGGTAATTCGGAACAGGGCTCCGATTTGCTTCTAAAGTTGAAGCAAATCGGTGTTTTTTGTTTTTGAAGCAATCGGATCATCTCGCGTCAGCGGGATGATTTGTTTTTTGCGTAAAAATCGATAGGAGGATTATCTGCGATGAATGAGCAGCAACGGCAAGCATATCTGGACCAGATCAACTATGGCCGCATTGAGCGCGTGATCGCCTACAAAAACGTGCAGTTCATCCTTGAGCATCAAAATGACACTTTGGAGCAGCTCTCGGCATACTTGCAGAGCTGCATGGAGGACATCGGGCATCCCCCTGCGCCGGTCGAGGTGATCGGTGCGGACTACATCATATATCGTTTCGGGGCATGGCAAAAGGCCATCCGAACCTTTTACGGCGGCAAGATAACCAACATCAAAAATCCACCACATTTTCGTGACCGCAAGATCGTTCAGGATTTATGCGAGATCGAATTGAGGCGGCTTGCAGCGAAGGACGCGGCATCTTCTGAACGGGAGGTGCGGCGATGAATCCGAACAGAACGTATGAGGAAAATATGGCGGCGCTTAAAAAAGTTTTGACCCAACGCACCTATACGGCGCTGTCTCACAGGAACATCGAGTTTGTTCTGAAATATCAAAATGCGTCATTGCAGGAGTTGGCTGCATATTTGCGGCGGCAGCAGGCGGAGCTGCGGCATATCCCCGGCAGGACAGAAATAATTGGCGGCGATTTCATTGAACTGCGGTTCCGCGGATGGGTAAATGCGCTTGAAGCGATCGGCGTTAGCAGAGAGCTTGCAGCAAAGCGCAGTACGCCCGCGCTGGAAAAAACGGCGCTGTTTCAGGCGGAGTTCAATACACAGCGGGAGCTAGACAAAGCAGCCAAGGCTGAAGCCAAAAAGGAAAACAAAAGCAAAGAGAAGCCGCAGATTCAAGGCAAAGGCCGCCGGTTCCGCGCCGATCTTCTTCTGGATGAGAAAATCACAGGAAGAACGATGTACGCGCTTGAATTGCAAGGGTTCAAATGCCCACAGAATAAGAACGTGCGGAAAACGCAGGAGTTCAAAGCCGAGTACCAGCGGCAGCTCACAAAGTTCCGGCAGGAGCAGGCGGCAGAAAAGGAAGCCAAGCGCGCAGCACGGCAAGCCGAACGGCAGGAACCGGCTGCGGAGGAAAGCACACAATAATTCATTTGCACAATCCGAATTGGGAACGGATTTGCATATAGACCTGATCTCATCCCCTGAGATCAAACTGCCAGCGTGTCACCCCCTGACGCGCAGAAATCCCCGGTTCCGAATTGGGAACGCGGAACCGGGGGATCTCAAAACAAATCTACCGGGCCTTCGCCCGTCTCGAAATGATGAATCGCATCGACAACTGAATAGCCACAGCATGAGAGCATATTGTCCTGGGGAAGCGACGCGAAGAAACGAGCGCACCAACGGGCAGAAAACGCGGTCTACGTCGCGGCGGGCGGGAGCGCAGGAAGCGGTAGTGTATCTGTGGTGTGAAGCAGGAATTTGTTGTTTGCAGCAGCTTTTGCTGTGACATAAAAGACCCAACGCTGATGCAGAGCTGTTCCTCGGCTGCATCGGCTTAACCGCGAGGAACGAATTTTATGCGGACAGAAAGGAAGTCAAGCATGAAAAAGATTTTCAACTCCCGCGCGCTGGCACTGATCCTTGTGCTGGCAATGGCCGTATCGCTGTTTACGCTCAGCGTATCGGCTGCAACGTCCGAGTCCCTGAGCGGACACGGCAGCAACATTTCCTCTATCGTCGTAACTGGCGCTGATTTTGAGAGCGTCGAGTATGCGACAAGCACAGACATTCATGGTACAGTTTATGACTATTATCTGGCCGTGCCCAGCGGCACCGCGAATGGCACCGAATTGACTGCCACATTTACTGCGGCAGCCGGACAGCCGGACGGCTTCGTCATCTCCAAATTCGGCAAGAACGTTCCGAATCCGCCTCAGGGTATTTATTACATCGTTTCCGGTGCATCTAATACCTACACGGCGACAATGACCGATGGTGCAGCATTGGCGACGGCGTATGTCCATAAGGATACGAGGAACGAGTTTGGCAAGTGTGACACCTACAATTTCCACTATTATATGTCGATGCCTGTCAGCATTTCCACCGGTGACCCTGTGTTCATCGCTTGGAACGGCGCGACCGGCACCGTCGCTGGCCGCAACGGTTCCAGCAAGATTCCCGGCGAGTTCACGCTGTGGGTTGAGAACCCGACCTCCGTTACCGTGAACGGCACTGCGCAGAGTGCGTCCTTGCAGAACGGCACGAACTACGGCTACACGATCACGACCTCTGAGGACAACACCCTCTCCATCGTTGTTGTCGCCGGCGGCACGACTTACACCATTTCCTGCGGCACAAAATCCCACACTCCGGCCGGCAGCGCGCCCACCTCGGTTGTGAGCTATCTGCCCCTTGGCCAGTTCGCCAACAACTCCGGCTGGGGTTATCTTGGCACGAAGTTTGTAGGCAAGACCGCACCTGAAACCACTGGTGTTTCGCTGGGTGCGTTCGGCGGCTTTATTGAGTTCTACTTTGAAAATGGTATCGAAGATAAGGCTACCAATCCCTACGGCGTTGACTTTGTGATCTACGGCAATGCGTTCAACGGCAACCCGGAGGCTGGCGCTGTGCAGGTTTCTGTCGATGGCACTACATGGTATGAGCTTGCCGGTTCCAACTACTATAAAAGCAATTTTACCGCCAATGATCCGGCAAATGGTTTCTCCAAGTTTTACACCGGCACTCTGCGTAACACCAGCGTCATTTACACCAAGGGTTCCAGCAGAGTAACCGCCAAACTCGGCAGTTTGAACGCAGCCGATTGCTGCCCGGCAGCATGGTTCCCGCTGACCACAAACTTTACTGCCTTTGAAAATGATCCGACCGGTGGCGCTACCTGCGATAGCCGTGTTTCCGTCAATCTTAGCGGTAACACGCTGACTTTTACCGGTGTTACGGCGATTGCAGATTCGGACACGACGGCTGACTATGCGTTCGGCTATGCAGACGTTACTCCGAACGGCAGCCCCAGCGAATACGGTGAAGCTGTGAACCCCTATACGCCGTACACTTCCGACAAAACCGGCGGCGATGGCTTTGACCTTGCTTGGGCCGTTGATATTGCAACCGGCGAACCGGTAAACCTGTCCGGTCAAAAGGTGAAATACGTCCGTGTTTATTCCGCTGTTTTGGATTTCGGCAGATTTGGTGAAACTTCTCCGGAAATCACCGGCATCTTTACTGCAAGAGGCACAAGCAGCAACACGAACCCGACACCTAGAGCGATTGCAAAATTGGCTGGCACGACAATTTCTACGACCGGCACGGTGGTCTCCTCCACGCAGAGATTTATTACTGCGAGCGTTCCGGCTGGAACCGAACAAACTCTTAGCATCAGCTCCAATGCGGACTATCTTTATGTTAATGGCGTACAAATCACTGGAACGAGCACTTCCAACCCGTACACCATTTCTGTTAATCTTGCGGAAGGCGAAACTGCTACATATCAGGTTATTACACAGACGGGAACGCGCCAGCCTTACATCGAAGTTATTAAGTTGACTGGCAGTGTCGCAACCAGAAGTATGTCCATTGGGGGGTAAGCAGTCAGAATGAAAAGCAGTATTCAAACCAAGCGGAACAAGGGCATATGCCCTTGTTCCGCTTTTAGACGGTTAATGTCAATTTTTTTGTGCCTGATTATGCTTTTAGGTTATTTGCCAAATGTCAGCGCGTCGGGCGCTCCTGTTTCTGTGGCGAATACGACCTTGGAGCAAATATCTGGCTCAGCATATAATAGCAATGTAGATGTGTACCTTGCTGTGCTACCATCTAATTTATCCGATATAACGATTACGATTCCGGGTGACAGTTTTATTAAAGCTCGTTCAAGCATTGGTCTTGTAGAGGCATATGCCCCAACAGCAGTTCTCGAAAAGGAGTCTTGGTATACTTCGTATGACGATGCTGCCATATATGCGTGCTATGGCGAACTGGATGACGTTGAAAACATCGGATATGACACCATTGAAGATTTTTTGAGTGATTACTGTGGTGGGTGTGAAAATTCCGAACAGCATATAACGGAGTGTGAGGGATATGAGTCTGCTGAGGCATTTTGGAATGATAAATTCCACGCAGATTCGTTCACCGGTTCGTCATGCACATTAAAAATCAGTGATCTTAGTGGCGTTGCCCAAAATACATTCGATTCGCTATTTGGAACAAGCAATGTTCAATTTGACAATACGGTAAGATACCGAATTGTTGAAATCAGTACAGACTCCAACCAACTTTTTTCACAGGAAGGTAGTTATAACGGAACAGATATTACCCATGCGGTTTTGGTTCAGATCGGTGAAAGCATCAAGCTGGATAAAACAGCATTGCAGAAAATCATAGATTCCGCGCCGGTAGAATCTGACAACAAATATTACACCACTGATGATCGCTACAATGGCAGCACGACCAGTGAAACAGGCTTTTGGCAAGAGTACCAAGCAGCATTAGCTAATGCAAACAGTATCCTCAATAAAGCGAAAAGCCAAGAGGAAATTGACGCAGCAAAGGCTACGCTGGAAACTGCAATTGCTAATCTCATTCCAAAGACAGAAGCCAATTCAACGGCGCTCTATGAGACTGTCAATACCACATGGCGGTGGCAGCAGGGAGAGCTGAGCGATACGACCGGTACGCCGGTCAGCGCAGATAACTGTACCGCTATCACATGGGACGCCTATGAAGCGGCATGGACGGCGGCAAAGACGCTTTTGGATTCGCTCTATGTAGATGGTACGGCTCCTGCTGCCGAACGTCAGCCGGAACTCGATGCAGCGGTATCGGCGGCTGATCCGCACAAACTGGTCAACGCAGAGCTTTACAACACCGCCTATGAAAACTATCTGAGCAGCAAGGCAGAAGCCGAAGCACTGATTGAGCAGTATGACCCGGCCAAACTGAGCGAAAGCGATTACAGCGCAGAGACGTGGGCGGCGTATGTCAGCGCCTACAATGTGCTCAAGGACGATATGGCGTACCGGATCATCGGCGGTACGACGGAAGATTACGCCATGCTGAAAGCGTTCAACGGCTATTATGCCTACAATGAAAGCGGTCAGTGGACGCATTATCCGGCACATATTGACGCGCTGAAGGATGCCCGCAAGCAGCTTGCCAGCACAAAGGACGTTACCATTTCCTTTACCTATATCAACAACTTCTCCGCACAGTACGAGGGGTTCCGGGGGAAAGGGACTGATCTGTATGCCAACGCCAGTCTTGGCCTGACAAGTGGAAACGCCACGCTCGGCGCGGCGTTTGACCTTGCTGGGATCACTGTTGATACGCACAATGACACGACGCTCCCCGGCTTGGGGACGAGCAATAACGGCGATGAAAACCCGGTGTTCGCACTCTATGTCAACGGCAGCCATTACGGAGATTACCGTTGGTCGGCAAAAGAAAAGTGGAACAACGTCCAGCTCCATTACGGCGATGTTGTTCGTCTGGTGCGTATCCCGCTTCAGATGTTCAACAGTGAGGATTCGTCCGGCTACGATTCTTCCAAAGTCTCGATCCTCCCTGCATCCCCCGGTTTCGGTTACTACGAAAACAGCTATGCCATGATCCACGCATCGGCTCCTGCCAGCACGACCGTGGGCGATCAGGCTGCGTTCTCGGCTACTGTGACCGGCGCATACGCAGGTGCATCCGGCAGTAAGAGCGCAGAGAACATCACGCTCTTTATCAGCGACCCGTCGGAGACGAAAACGCTGTCGCAGCCGACGCACAAGACAACGGCGACAACGGATGCCAGCGGCAATCTGGAATACATTTTCAGAGAACCCGGCTATTATACCGTCGCCATGTTCAATGTGACGCCGGACGATATGACGTATAAGTCTGTGTACGGCGAGGTCACGATTGGCGAGTATTACTCCCTGTATGCGGGTGATTACGCGATTGTCCATGTCACCGAAGCAGCAGACATCAATGCGCTGATTGCCAAGTACCGCAGTGAAAACCTTGCGGCGGCAAAAGCGTATTATGAGAGCTTCCACGACTACGATTTCACAACTGCGGACTATCGGACATTCACATCCGCATATAGCACGCTGAAATCCAACCAGAACTCCGCGACGACGTTCAAAAATCTGATGGATTCGTTCGATGCAGACTATGCAGCATTGCAGGTGGCAGGTGCAAACGCGCTTGACCATGCGGCAATTCTCGCATCGCTTCGGAAAAACCTCTCCTATCTCCCGGATGATCTGACAACGCTGACGGCCAGCGATAAAGACTTCGTTGTGGAGCTTCAGACGGCATACGCCGCGCTGAACGCCTATCAGAAATCGCTCCTGACCGCAAACGAAAGAGCGACGCTGGAAGCGCTGGCCAAGATCAATGCGAATGAGCTTCCTGCCGTTGCGACGGTCAACCTGAGGCTCTCCGAGAGCGGAACGTTCCCGCATAAGACAGATAACGGAAATCCGTACTATGGATGGCCTGAGATCAAATGGGTTATCTCGCCGCGTCCGGATGGAAGTGTTCCCAATCCGACGTGGGCAAAAGAAACCACTTCGATGCCCACAAGCGCAAATGCTGGACAGTATGTGTTTATCCGTTATTATCTGACAACCACGGACACACAATACTGGCCGGTATGGTCGATTGACGGCGGCACAACGTGGAATCCGGCAGAGCAGCAGACGTTGGCTGACTTGAAAGATAACGAACTTGTGTATCCCGGCTACTATCTGATCTCCTACCAGATTCCGAAGAACGCCGAAGATGGCAGCACCGTCACGTTCAGCACGAAAATGGTTTCCAAGACGGATTACCAGCGGATGTTTGAAACGCTCGACGAAGAAGCGATTGCCAAGCTCAAAAAGGCGGCTATCGCGGTCGTCGAAGCTGCGTTCAAGGCCTGCAATCAGAACGAATACGATGCAGACGGTATTGCCGCTCTGAACGCTGCGCTGAACTCCGGCAAGGAAGCCATCAATGCAGCGGATACGGAATCGGCAATCAAAGCCGCCCGTGATAAGGCTGTCGCAGCGATCAAGGCTGTGCCGGAAGCCGGAAAGACCATTACGACAGGCGAAACCAAGTATAACTCCGGCACAATCGTCGGCACTGTGACTGTCAGCGTGGAGAACACGACGTACAACGCAGCTCCGTTCACCGGCACCATCGTCTCCGGCGAATACGAGCTTGGCACAAATGACAGCATGATGACCGTGATCCTCAAGGCACTGGAAATCGGCGGTTATTCGTGGAATGAGTACAAAACCAAAGACGACCTGACGGCCGATTCCTACAAGACTACCTATATTGCTTCCATCCATAAAGATGGGGAGTCTCTGTCTGAAAAGGACGGCACCAAGGGTTCCGGCTGGATGGGTACGCTGAACGATTGGTTTGTCAATCAGGGTTTTGCTGCGTTCACCTATAAGAACGGCGGCCTGAAATCCGGCGATGTGATCCACGTCGTGTTTACCACCAACCTCGGTGAAGATGTCGGCAGCTCGTGGACGAATAATGAAACAGCGCTGGCCAGTCTGGAGTTCAGCAGCGGTACGCTGACCCCGGCGTATGCGAAAGCGACGACCGATTATCTCTTGGTCATTCCCAGTGAGCAGATCGGCACGCGCATCAACTATTCCGCCGCAAATAAGAATTTCCAGACCAGAGCTTATCTGAACACCTACGGCAGCGATAACGCCTACTACGCAAACGGCGACATTATGGCTGTTTCGTCCGGCGACGTGATCTATGTCGGCGTTGGTGATAAGAGCTGGCCCACCATGAACAAGGCTTCCAACTACACGACGACCCGCTACACCATCACCGTTGTGCAGAATGGCAATGCGGCAGATGTGCAGAAGCTCATTTCCAATCTTCCGTCTCCGGGCAAGCTCACGTTGGCAGATGCTTCGGATGTGCGCACGGCAAAAGCGCAGTTCGATTTACTGACCGATGAACAGAAAAAGGAAATCTCCGAAGCGCTGAAGAAGAAGCTGAACGATTGCTATACGGCCATTACGGACATGGAAGCAGCGAAGATCGTCTCTGACGCGATTGCTGCCCTGCCTGCAACACCGACCGTCGATGACATTGGCACAATCCGCTCCGCAGAAGAAGCCTATAACAAACTGACGGATGAGCAGAAAGGCTATCTGACACAGCGTGAGGTCGATAAGCTGAACAATGCGGTTTCCGTCGTTTCTACGCTTGAAGTCGGTTATGTAACTGGCCTGATCGCAGCCCTCCCCGCAAAGGATGCTGTGACAGCACAGGACCGCGCGAAGATTGAAGCTGCACGCGCCGCATACAACAACCTGACCGAAGCGCAGCAAAAGCAGGTCAGCAATTATTCCAAGCTGACAGACGCCGAAGAAGCGCTTGAAAATCTCGGTAAGACCGCGATTTATGAGGAGTACCTCAACAATGTACTCGAATACGTCAAAGCGGAGACGTACAATCCGTCTCTCGGCTCGACCTATGGCGAGTGGGCGGTTCTGGCCGAAGCCAGAGGTAACGTTAGTGCATCCGTCTGGTACGACAAATATCTGAGCAATATTGCAAAAAGTGTTGCTTCGATGAACGGCAAGCTCGATCCCACCAGTACGCAGACCAAGCATACCGAGTATTCCCGCGTCATTCTGGCGCTGACCGCGCTCGGTGAGGATGCGACGAAGTTCACCGGCTCCAACGGCACGGTCTACAATCTTGTAGAACCGCTGTTTGAGAAGAATGGCAGCACCTACCGTGTTTCCGAGCAGGGCAACAACGGCACGGCATTTGCACTGATTGCACTGGATTCCGGCAACTATTACGACAATGCGACCGGCACAACTGCACGCAATGCGTGGATCAAGAGCTTGTGTGATGCACAAATCAATAATGGTGCATGGGGCATCGATGCAGATTTCCCCGGCTCCAACGTTGATATGACGGCAATGGTCGTACAGGCATTGGCTCCGTATTGCAGCACGAATGCCACTGTTAAGGCTGCGGTAGATAAGGCGGTGGAATGGCTGTCTGCTGAATACCAGAAAACCGGCGATTATGGCAGCTCCGAATCCGCCGCACAGGTCATTGTCGCGCTGTCCGCACTGAACATCGACGCAAAGATAGACAGCAGATTCCAGCATAACGGCATCAGCGTTTTGTCCAACTTCCTGAGCTATGCGGACCCCAACTCCAAGGGCTTCCTGCACGACAAGCAGCCGAACAGCACGGTCAATCAGATGGCATCCGAGCAGGCGGCCTACACGCTCGTTGCGTATGACCGCTATGTAAACGGAAGCAAGCGTCTGTACGATATGTCCGACGTGACAAAGCGTGAGAACGCGGACGCACAGGCCGTTATCAATTTGATCGCAGCCATCGGTCCGGTCGGTGAAGGCAGCTACAACGCCATTGCCGAAGCGCGCAATGCCTACAACAAGCTCTCTGCTGCTGACAAGGCAAAGGTAGAAAACTACAATACCCTGACCGCTGCCGAAACTTCGTACAAGGCAATTCTGAAGCAGAAGCAGATAGATCAGTACAAGGCATTAAAAGCGCACTATGATGATCTTCTGAACGACAAAACCAAGAAGTACGGTACCGCCGCAAAGAAGAAACTCGCAAGCATTCTCCAGCAGGCACAGACGGATATGAACGCTGCGGAATCCTGCGAGCGTGTCACGGCCATCTATGAAAAAGCTATTACTGATCTCGATGCTGTAAAACCGGGTGATATTGAAGTCACATTCCGTCTCATCGGCGCGCTCGAAGCAACGCAGGATGTTGACCTGACGACCGACAGCTATCTGCCCGAATACGTCACGTGGGTTCCCACCAAAACGTATGCGCTGCAAGAGAACGCTACGGTTTATGACCTCTTTACCGAAGCCATGAGCGATGCAGGCTTGCGCTACATCGGTGCGGAAAGCAACTATGTCAGCACCATCTATGCCCCGTCCTGCCTTGGTGGATACGCGCTCAGTGAGTTCACCAACGGCAAGAAGTCCGGCTGGATGTACACCGTCAACGGAACGCATCCGAATCAGGGACTCAAGAACTGGACGCTCAAGGACGGCGATGTTGTCATCTGGCACTATGTCAATGACTACTCGCACGAAGTCGCAGATTGGTTTAACGATCCGAATTACCCGTCGCTTGGCAATGGAACCTACTACAACGGCTGGCTCCGCGCTGCGGACATCAGACCCGAACAGTATGTCAATGAGCTGCTGGGTAAGATTCTGAAGGTTGGCAAGAACGGCACGGTCGAGCCAAAGCTGACATTCCAGCATATCGGCAAGTCTGTCACCTTCACATTCAAGCCGGATACCGGTTACAAGGTCAAGGACGTCAAGGTCAACGGCAAGTCTGTCGGCGCAGTCAAGACCTATACCATTGACAAGCTCACGGTATCGACCAGAATCGAAGTTGAGTTTACGGATGGCAAGCTGCCGTTCACAGACGTACATGAAACCGATTGGTTCTACAATGATGTTCTGTTCGTCTATGAGGAAGGCTTGTTTGCCGGAACGAGCGATACGACGTTCTCTCCGAATGCAGCCATGACCCGCGCGATGCTCGTCACGGTTCTGTACCGACTGGAAGGTCAGCCCGCAGTCAACGGACGCAGCGGATTCTCGGATGTCCAGTACAACGGCTACTATGAGGACGCTGTGACGTGGGCAGCCGACAACGGCATCGTCAACGGCACCAGCACCACGACGTTCTCTCCGAACGCAAACGTCACGCGTGAGCAGATGGCGGCAATTCTGTACCGCTATGCGCAGCACAAGAAGTACAATACCGCCGCAAGCTCCGGCCTGAACGGTTTTACAGACCATGCAAGCGTGTCCGGCTATGCCGCGGCTTCGCTGGAATGGGCTGTTGCCGAAAAGCTGGTCAACGGCTCCGCCGGTAAGCTCATGCCGACCGGCAACGCCACCCGCGCACAGGTTGCAGCTATTCTCCACCGTTTCGTGGAAAATGTAGCAACCACCAAATAACACTTTGCAGCACAGGACTGCCCCCCTTTGGGGGCAGCCCTGCTTGCCGCATTATAGGGGGATTAAAATATGAAGCAAATTCGTAAATTTGCAGCGCTGATTCTGGCGTTTTCCGTCCTGTTCTCGCTGGCTGTTCCCACATTTGCAGCGTCCAGCGTCCAGAGTGAGGTGCAGTCAAGCGCCGCTTTTATGCTCTCTTCCGTGAAGTCTCCGGAAGTCGGCTCCATCGGCGGCGAATGGGCAATTATCGGTCTTGCTCGTTCCGGCTATTCTGTTCCCGCAAATTACTATGAAGATTACTATGCTCGCGTCGAGAAGTACGTCAAGAATTGCTCTGGCGTGCTGCATGAAAGAAAATACACCGAGTATTCCCGCGTCATCCTCGCGCTGACCGCCATTGGACGCGATCCGTCCAAGGTCGCGGGCTACAATCTTCTGACCCCGCTGGGCGATTTTGAAAAAACGATCTGGCAGGGCATGAACGGCCCCATTTGGGCATTGATCGCGCTGGATTCCGGCAATTACGACATTCCGAAGACCCCCGCCGCAAAGACACAGGCCACGCGCCAGCTTTACATCGATGAGATCATCAAGAATCAGATGAAGGACGGCGGCTGGAGTCTGACCGGCACCGGAGAATCCGATGTAGACATCACCGCCATGGCCTTGCAGGCCCTCGCCAAGTATCAGGATCAGAAGGCTGTTAAAACCGCGACTGACAGTGCCTTAACATGGCTTTCTAAAAATCAGGACAGCAAGGGCGGCTATGCTTCGTGGGGTACAACCAATGTTGAATCTGTCGCGCAGGTCATCGTTGCCCTGTGCGAGCTGGGAATGAACCTCAATGACAGCCGCTTTGTGAAAAACGGTCATACCTTGACGGAAAATCTTCTCTCGTTCCGGCAGTCTAACGGCGGCTTCTACCACGTTCTCGACGGTTCGGACGGCAACAACCAGATGTCTGCGGAACAGGGCTTTTACGCTTTGGTCGCCATTGACCGCGCGGCAAATGGCGAAAACAGCCTGTACCGTATGGGCGATGTGACCAAGAACACCTCGAAACCCAGCACAAGCGTCAACAAGGGCAATGTGGACGCTTCTGTGAATGTTCCCGGCGTAACCGCTCCCGGCACAACGTTCTCGGACATCAAGAATCACGCAAACAAAGCTGCTATCGAAGAACTTGCATCCCGCGGCATCATCAATGGCATGGGTAAGGGCACGTTCATGCCCAACAAGACCATGACGCGCGCGGAATTTGCCGCTATCGTCACACGCGCCCTCGGTCTGGCGGCAAAGGATACGAAAGCCTTTACGGACGTTCCCAGCTCCAAATGGTACGCCGGTTACATCGGCACGGCCAACAGCAGCGGCATTGTCAACGGCGTTGGCAGCGGCAAGTTTAATCCGGACGGCACCATCACCCGGCAGGAGGCCGCCGCAATGGTGGCAAGAGCTGCGAAGCTCTGCGGGCTGGACACTGCGATGGACGCGGCAGCGACAAAGGATATGCTGGCACAGTTCGGAGATTACCGCAGCGTGGCATCCTGGGCGAAGGAACCGATGGCGTTCTGCTACTCCGTCAATATCCTCGACCAGAGTGACCTCAATATTGAACCCACAAAAGCGATTCTGCGCTGCGAGATCGCACAGATGCTTTACAATATGTTGACCGCTGCGGAGTTGATTTAACATGACATTTTGGCAGAAGAATAAATGGAAAATCATTGCGCCGGTTTTGATCGTTCTCGTTCTGGCGGCTGCGTTCGTTTTTGGCGATCAGAATATCCCCGCGCAACCAACCCCCGCCGAGCAGCCGACTGTTTCTGCCCCGGTGGAGACACCGGCGCAGAACGCGGCGGAATCAAATACGCCGGACAAGGTTGAGACAGAACCGACGCAGACGCCCACAGAAAGCACACCAGAGCCGTCTGACGACCCGCAGACAGATGAACCCGCGCAGCCTGATACCGAACAGCCAGAATACGTTTCGCCGGAGGAAATCCAGGCAAGTGCAACCGGCGAATATGAAGAAGTGGGCGGCATGATGATCGACACTGGTACGGGCAAAGACAAGCACCAGACCGACCCCGTTCCGGAGGGCAAGCCCATCCCGGTCGAGCCGGAGGACGTGGAAATTGGCGATGCGGAATACACCTGCACGCTGTCCATCTCCTGCGCCACGATCCTTGACAATATGGACCTTTGTAATAAGGAAAAGCGTGAGCTGGTGCCGGAGGACGGCTGGATTCTGAAACCGATGACCGTCACATTTTATGAGGGTGAGAGCGTTTTTAACATCTTACAGCGCACCTGCAAGCAACAGAAGATCCACATGGAATTTGAGAACACGCCGGTCTACAATTCCGCTTATATCGAAGGGATCAATAATCTCTATGAGTTCGACGTCGGCAACCTCTCCGGCTGGATGTACCGCGTCAACGGCTGGTTCCCCAATTACGGATGCAGCCGCTATCAGCTCAAGGATGGCGACGTGATCGAGTGGGTCTATACCTGTGACCTCGGAGATGATGTGGGCGGCGGCTACGCGACTGGAAGCGAATGAGAAACAAAGACGCCTTTTCAGGCTACCATCCGACGATCAATTTTTTATACTACGCGCTCGTTCTTCTCTTTTCGATGTGCCTGATGCACCCGGTCTATCTGGCAATTTCCCTGACCGGCGCACTGGCGTATGACATCTATCTCAAGGGCAGAAAAGCGGTGCGCTTTGCCGTCATGGGGCTTCTCCCCATGGCGGCGCTTGCCGCGCTCGTCAACCCGGCGTTCAATCACGAAGGTCAAACGATTTTGACGTATTTGCCCTCCGGCAATCCGCTGACGCTGGAGTCCATGCTGTACGGCGTAGCCGCGGCTGTCATGCTGGCAAGCGTCGTATTGTGGTTTTCGAGCTACAACGAGGTGATGACGTCAGATAAGTTCGTGTACCTGTTCGGGCGCGTCATCCCGGCGCTGTCTCTTGTGCTCTCCATGGCGCTGCGCTTCATCCCAAAATTCAAATCGCAGATGGACGTTGTTGCCGAAGCACAGAGCTGCATCGGGCGCGACACAAAAACCGGCAGCGTGATTCGTAGGGTTTCTAACGCAATCAAGATTTTCTCCATCATGGTAACGTGGTCACTTGAGAACGCGATTGAAACAGCGGATTCCATGCGATCGCGCGGCTACGGTCTGCCCGGACGCACGGCGTTTTCCATCTATCGTTTTGATGATAGAGACAAAAACGTTCTTGCGTGGCTGATCTTCTGCGGCACGTATCTCGTTTCCGGCTGGATGGCAGGCGGCACGTATTTCCGCTACTATCCGACCGTGAAAACCGCCGCATGGACGCCGATGGCCGTGAGCTTCATGTGTGTTTATCTCGCGCTGGTGCTGACACCGGTGATTCTCGACCGAAAGGAGGACAGGCAGTGGAACTCTTTACAATCAACCATCTGAGTTTTGCATACCCGGAGCAGGAAAAGAACGCGATTTCCGACCTCACACTGTCTGTCCGACCGGGGGAGTTTCTGGTGCTCTGTGGTCCATCCGGCTGCGGAAAATCGACGCTGCTGCGGCAGCTCAAAACCGTTCTCGCGCCGCATGGACGCAGAAACGGCGAAATCCTCTTTGAGGGCAGAAATCTTGACGATCTTGACCAGCGCGAACAGGCGGAAACAATCGGCTTTGTGCAGCAAAGTCCGGAAAATCAGATCGCGACCGACAAGGTCTGGCACGAGCTGGCGTTCGGGCTGGAATCCCTCGGCTGTGACACACCGACCATTCGCCGCCGCGTTGCGGAAATGGCGAGCTTTTTCGGGATTCAGGAATGGTTTTACAAGCCGGTCACAGAGCTGTCCGGCGGGCAAAAGCAGCTCTTGAATCTCGCTTCCGTCATGGTGCTCCAGCCGAAAGTTTTGATTCTCGACGAGCCGACGAGCCAGCTTGACCCCATTGCCGCATCCGACTTCCTTGCCACCCTCGGCAAGATCAACCGCGAATTGGGAACGACCATCCTCCTGACCGAACATCGTCTGGAAGAAGCGTTCTCCTTTGCGTCGCGTGTCGCGGTCATGGACGGCGGCAAGCTCCTTTGCACCGGCACGCCCGCCGAAGTGGGCGCGGAGCTGAAAAGCAGTGGGAACGCGATGTTCCTCGCCATGCCCGCCGCCATGCGCATCTGGGCAGCGTCGGATTCCAAAGCGACTTGCCCCATCTCCGTCTGCGACGGCCGAAACTGGCTGCTGGACTATGCAAAATCGCATGAACTGCGATCCGTTCCAGAAGAAGCAAAAAACGCGCCGGACACGGAAACCGTTGTCTCAGCGCAAGAGTTGTGGTTCAAGTACGACAAGGACCTGCCTGATGTGGTCAAGGGCTTGTCGCTGGAGCTGCACAAGGGCGAATTTCTTGCGCTGCTCGGCGGCAACGGCACGGGCAAGACCACCACGCTCAAGCTGCTGGCAAACCTGAAAAAAGCTTATCGCGGCGAGCTTGCCATCACGGGCAGCGTCGGAATGCTGCCGCAGAATCCGCAGGCATTGTTTGTGAAATCCACGGTGCGCGCGGATTTGTTGGAGATTTTACCAAAATCCGAGCGTAAAACCGAGCGGCTTGCACAAGTCGTTTCCCTCTGCAGATTGACCGAGCTGTTAGACCGCCATCCGTATGACCTTTCCGGCGGCGAACAGCAGCGCGCGGCGCTGGCAAAAATCCTGCTTCTGAACCCGGACATTCTGCTCCTTGACGAGCCGACAAAGGGGTTGGACGCGGAGTTCAAGCAGGTTTTCGGGCAGATTCTCCGCACACTGCAAGCGTCCAACGTGGCGATCCTCATGGTCAGCCACGACATTGAGTTCTGTGCGAAATACGCCGATCGCTGCGCCCTGTTTTTTGACGGCAACATCGTCACCGAGGCCGAACCGAGAACGTTCTTCTCCGGCAACAGCTTCTACACGACCGCCGCGAACCGCATCGCGCGCGATGTGCTGCCAGATGCGGTCACGCCGGAGGACGTCATTCTCGTCTGCGGCGGTGCGGTCAAACCGGAAGCGGCTTTACCGGAATATCAGCGCATCCCGCCCGCACCGGAGAAAGAGATGCGGACGGTGAAAAATCTCCCGGTCTGGCGGAAGCTTCTTGCCGCCGTGTCCGGTATTGCGTCGCTTGTGCTGATCGTGCAGGCTATCGGCGTGACAGACCTCACAAAGCTCATCGACGCGAACGGCATGACGGCGCTGGCAGGCGGGCAGCTCAAGCTCTACGGCATTTTGCTTGCTGCACTTCTTGTGTTTGCACTGTCCATTGGCCGCAAGGCCGACCGACCGGATTATCTCATCCAGACACCCGTGGAAAAGCGCAAGCTGAAAAAGCGCACCGTGACTGCCACGCTGCTCATCCTGCTTTTGATTCCTCTGACGCTGTTTGTCGGCGTGTACTACTTCGCAGGGCGAAAATATTACTTCATTTCGCTGCTCATTTTGCTGGAATGTATGTTGCCGTTCTTCCTGATTTTCGAGGGCAGAAAGCCGCAGGCGCGGGAGCTGGTGCTCATTGCCGTGCTCGTTGCGCTGAATGTGGCAGGGCGCGCTGCGTTCTTCATGCTGCCGGAATTTAAGCCGGTCGTTGCGATGACGATTCTCGCAGGCGTGGCTTTTGGCGGCGAAACGGGATTCTTGGTTGGCGCGATGACCATGCTGGTGTCCAATATGCTCTTTTCCCAGGGGCCGTGGACGCCGTGGCAGATGTTTGCCATGGGCATCATCGGCTGGCTGGCAGGTGTCTTGTACCGCAAGGGCGTTCTGCGGCGCGGGCGGCTGAGCCTTTGTATCTTCGGCGTGATCGCGTCCACGATCATCTACGGCGGCATTATGAATCCCGCGTCTGCGCTCATGTGGTCGAACACGATCAACTGGAAAATCATTTTAAGCTACTACGTCACCGGCCTTCCGGTCGATCTGGTGCGCGCCATTGCCACGTTTTTCTTCCTCTGGCTGGGCGCGGAGCCGATGCTGGAAAAGCTCGATCGGGTCAAGACCAAATACGGGCTTGCGGAGTAAGTCGTCGCACAGAGAAAGGACAAAATCACAGCATCTGGTATTGAAAAATAAACAGCATAAAGTTCTACTTCCCAGACAGACGCAATTGGACCTGACAGCCAACTGACAGTACGGCTGACTGCCCCGCAACGGTATGAAACGATGATTCCATATCCGCGATTATTGTGCCTGATATTGTATCCCGCAGAGGCTTTGGTCTCTGCGGGATTTTTTACTGTCGAAAGGACGAAGATTTTACAGAATTCCATCGAATTGTGTAAAATCTGCGCCTTTTCTATTTCCTGCGATCCGTTCAAACAAAAACCTCAAATTTTCCACAAACAGGATATTTCATATATACCGAAGGACAGACAGATTCCGCGCCGGTCGGTAATTTTGCCGCCGACCCGCGCCCCTCCGTTTCTGACATTTGCATTCCCACGCAAATGAAATTCAGAAATGGAGGTAACACCCTTGAAAACGCGATACTTCAGAAGAAAGGAAAACTGCGCTGCCGTTGAATGGATCGAAATGAGCGGAGCTGAGTATTTGAACTTTGTCCGTAATCCGAAAAACAAAGACAGGTTCTTTTTGAACATGAAGAACGTCGTTCTGGAATGCTCAAAGGAAGAATACTTACAAAACCGTGCCGAGAAGCGCCGCAGTGATTATCTTGCAGAAGGAAAAAAAGACTGGACAATCATCTCACTTTTTGCTCAGAGGGACAAGGAAAGCAACGGAGAAGAAGTTGTCCCAGACTTGGAAACAGATGTGGAAGAAGAAATTATACATACCATCACACTACAAAAGCTGCGGGAGGTTTTGATGGCACTCCCAAAGGAGGATGCAGCGTTGCTCACGGCCCTGTATCTGCAAACGCCACCACTCACCTTGCGTGCCTATAGTGAGCAAACCGGCATCCCAGTGATGACCTTGCATTATAGGAAGGAAAAACTGCTTCAACTTTTGAAAAAACTGCTTTGAATTATCCACAGAAATGGTTGCACTTACACGAAAAGGTGGTGACGCAGAAAAAAGTTTGCTTTTTTGAAAAATAATTTCGTACAAACGCCTTAAAAATTGTGCAACTAAAGGTGAGAGGGTTTTTAGAGGAAAACCCGTGAACCTTTCCAAACACTGCTTGCAGTCATATCCGATTCAACAGTACATCAGTTGGCAGAACCCGACGAGGGAAAAGCAATCTGGCGGATGCGCGAAGACCACCTGTGCGGAAGTTCTTACTTCTGCATAAAGACGGCCCAATAAGGTGACGAGCGGTACCCATCCAGCCGAAAACAGCCTTGGCAAGCTGTTTTGCGATAATCCTGCCAACCTATAATGGTACACCTGCCCAGGCCTTCGAGCGTCTCGCCGCGCCACGGCACATGATGGTC
>OGXX01001706.1_pt1 | contig 21648 bp, 18 predicted proteins | sample 1576301 | NCBI WGS metagenome assembly OGXX01 (sample SAMEA3541469, study PRJEB24748) | human gut metagenome | biome: human gut; feature: human-associated habitat; material: faeces | place: China | collected 2012
TCGAGCGTGATGCTTTCAACCTCATAGAACGCTTTCACATGAGTCGTCTTCTCGGCAACCTTTTTGCCATCCTGCATGAGGGTCGTGGTGATGTCGCACTCACCTGCTTTAAGGACCTTCACCTTGCCGTCCTTATCGACGGTGGCGACTTCCTCATCGCTGGAAGCAAAATCAAACGAAATGTTGGACGCATCTTCCGGCTCGCATTTCGCTTCGATTGCGGTTTCATCGGTATCGTTGAGTTTGACTTCCAGGGTATCGGGAACCTTCAACTCTTTCGCGGATACCTTGACGGTGATGACGCAGACATCCTGCATCTCAGTATCCTTGACCGTGGCGGTAATTTCAGCCTCACCGGCTGCGACTGCCGTAACGGTGCCGGTCTCATCGACCGTAGCGACGCTCTCATCAGAGGAAGTCCACGCGAGTGTCAGCTTCTCAGCCGCCTTGGCAATCTTTTCATCCTGCGCAGCAGTTTCTGCCGTAGCAGACTCACCGGTTGCGATGACAGGCGTCTCTGCAGGCGCATCCTCCGTGCCGAAATTCACCGGCAGCGTGATGCTCTCACCCTTTTCGAGGGTTGCAGCATCCGGAACCGAGATGTTCGTGACCTTAACGCCGCATCCTACCAGGCTGAGCGCCATAGCCGCAGTCGCAATAACTGCCAATACGATATTCTTTTTCATAAAAACACTCCTTCTCGGCATCTAGCGCCGAGGCTACTTTTTAATTTTGCCGCCGCCACTCTATTGATAAGTGGCGGCTTTGGATTCTTTTAAATCGGGGACGGGGGAGATCGCTGCGCGACTCACCGTCCCCGATACATCACGCAGTTTCCAGATACTCCCGCAAGGAATCTGCAACTCCTTCCTGTATGGAATTGTCCCAGACTGCGTATTTGTTTTCCGGGTATCCGCCTACAAATATTGAAGCATCCGATAGTTGCCATTTTGACACGGGCTTGCCATCTTCCACCTTGATGATGGTCGGTGCACCGATACGCTTCTCCCCGACATCAATTTCATTTTTCTCCGGGTCGGAGACGGTGTACTCGGCCAGGTAGTCATCCAGCCAGGTTAGCAGTTCGGTGTAGCCTTCCCCCGCTGGTCTGGTTTGCACTGGTGCGGCAGTATCCGAGTTGTAGGTGTATATATCCCGATATAGGTCTACCTGGCAGTAGTCCATCGTGACCCCTTCACTTGTAGCAACAGCGGCAAGCACAGGGAGCAGGTTGCGACAGTAGGGACAGCGCGGATAGGCAAACAAGATATAACCGTCTTTTTTCGCGCGTGCTTCCACCGCGGTCACAGGTGATAGCGGCACCGAGAAGGACAGATTAACATCCCGGTACGTATATTCTGTGTAGCCGGGAACAGCGCGCCCATTATACGCCCGGTAACTGCGGGCAACTATTGCTCCCGGCGAGCTGCCAAGGAGTAGCAGCACAGCCATCCCAGCAGTTGCCACAGCATAGGCTATGTACGGTGCGGTGTGGGATAGTTTTTGCATCCATTTATCACCTTCCTTTTATATTATAGCACATCAGCACGTAAGAGCAAGATTCAAATCGTCTCCAGGTAGACGATTTTTCCCTTAGCAAATCGGTACAATAAATATACTTTATTGTACACGGTGGTGAGGGCAAATGCTACTACAGGAGGCAATTAAGCTGCGCATTTTGGAGCTTGCAGACGAGCGCGGCTACAGTGTCAACAAGCTGGCTGAGCGTTCCGGCATTGCACCATCTGTCCTTAAAAAGACTGTCAAGCCTTATGCTACCACTAAAAATACTTCAACTGAAATAGTTGCACGGATATGTGTGGGGTTAGGAATCCCATTTAAAACTTTTTGGGACAGCCCTTTATTTGACAATATTGAGACTAGACAACAAAAAGAGGACGAGAGCCAATAAAGGCTGTCGTCCTTTTGATGTTTACTTTTCAAACGAGGCAGGGTTAGAAAGGCATAGCGTCCGGTTCCTCAAAATCCTCCGCAGAAATTCCTTTAGGGATTTCCCCATAATCATTATCTTCTTGGGGCGTGCAGTACAACGGTTTTTTTAAGCTGCCGTTATATTGCCAGTGGGTCTTTCCGGCAATGGCAGATTTGGATTCTGCCAGCTCCCCGTAACGATATACTTCATAATGTAAAACTACTTCATCGTCCATAAGGGCGACCTTGTTTTCCTCCCACGCGAAAGTAAGTTTTACTTTAGGAAAAAGAATTGAGAGCGTATGAATAGCCTCACTTGCAGGTGCGCTATGGGTGAGAAATGCAATGCTATTTTCATTACATTCTTCAAAAGATATCACGTTTTCGTCTGTACCCCAGTGTTCCGTGCACCAGCCGGTATAAGTAGGATAGCCGTATTCCTTCCGGTTCAGCACAGCCATTTTTCCCAAAAGGAATCGGCGCTGATCTGCACGGCTAAGAACAGCAAGAAAATTTTCTTCTTCCTCTTCTGTAGGGTAAGGAACTAAATCAAGATAATGGCGGTAAAGCTTTTCGCCGCAAGAAACTTCATCATCGGGGCCAATGTTCAGGTGTACCGGCACAGCACAGATTTTATTCAAATCAATGCTCCCAATGTCATAGATGTCATCGCAGATGTACTTCATTACTTCATTGACCTGTTCCTTCGAACCGCCAATCGTGAGAGTGCTGTAAATAAAGCTTTCTTTCTTCATGGGATTTCTCCTTTGAGAGTTGTATCACCGCTCACAGCAGACGGCGGCGGATGTCTCCGCGTGCCATCCCTGTAAGCCGTGAGAGTTGTGTAATGCTGACGCCCTCTTGTGTTACCAGACGGCGCAGCAGCGGGGTTGCGGTGGATTCGGGGTAAAGCTGGATTTCGTGGCATTCCATGCCTGCCGTTGCACGTACAAAGTCACAAAGCTCAGCATCCGTAAAGGCAGGCAGCGGAGAATCCTCCAGAATGCCGCGGGCATTTAATTCTGGCTGCTGGTGGTAGTGCCGCAGCCAATCTAAATCATGCAGTGCAAGCGCGTAGCTTGTGTCTACATGACATAACGGCTTTTTTCGACTAGCAAAGTAGTCAATGTAGCTGCTCCACGGGTAGTCCTGCATATCCTGCACCATTCCGGCAGCGACCGGGTTGCGGTGGATATAGCGCAGTACCCGCAGGAAGTAGCCTTTGGTTGTGACAGGCTGGGATTTGTAACGGCCCTGGAAGAGCGGGCCTGTCCGCTGGTAGCGGCGGTTGTAGTAGGCAACGTACCGTACCCCGATGGCCTTCATCATGTGTTGCAAGGAATCGTTACAATCCTTCGCGAGCAGATGCAGATGGTTGCCCATCAGGCAGTATGCCATGATGATAAAATTTTCATCTGCGCAAAAATCGAGAATATGTAAAAAGTTCAGATTGTCGGCATCATCATTAAAGATGGTCATGCGGTTAATTCCACGGATCATGATGTGATACACGCCGCAGGACGAAAGTTTACGGGCTTTTCTTGGCATCGTCCTGCACCTCCGAGGGTGTAGTTTGGGGCGTCCATTCTTCCGGCTTGTAGGTCAGCAGTTGTATCGCCCGCGAGGCATCCCCTCGTGTCATTTTATGGGTATCAATTTTGTAATCCGGGGCCAGCTTGTGGATAAGGGCAATTTGCTCATTGGTGATGGGTTGTCTATCCCACTTATAGCGCTGCTTTTTGTCCCAGATATGTTGATATTTAGCATGCTTCTGTTTCAAGTCCTGATACACATAGTCTAATGCAAATTGTAATGGCACCGCACTCTTGGAGCACGCTTTATTTTTCCGCAGGTACACCATGCCGTTAGTCAGCGGTTTGCTGATGCGGTAGGTTACGGTCGGGATAGGCAGTATATAGCCGCCATCCTTGAGTGTAATCCATGCGACATCATGGGTGGTAACACCTTCGCCAAGTGCCATAACGTCTACCTCCTTCTGATTTTGTATCCAGGTATCGGGAATGTCCGCACCTGTAAGTACCTTTATCGGTTCGGTTTCCTCCGGCAACTTTTCCACCTGCTCCTTTTTAGGTTTGGGAGGTAGCGGTTCCTCGCCGATTAGCGTTGCTGCCGTGCATATCGGCATCCTGGAAATGCCCACGCAATCAATAATCTTGCAGGCACTTTTTCCCGGATGCAACCGCAGGCCGCGACCTACCATCTGCGCATACAGGCCGACATTGGTTGTGGCAACCGGGCGGGCCAGCAGAACGGTTTCTGTCATCGGCAGGTCAACACCTTCCGTCAGGACAGCATAGCAGACAAGTACTTTAATTAGGCCCAAACGGTAGGCCTCCAACAGACGTCCTCTATTTTGAGTAGTGCCATCGATAAAGGCCGCGGTACTGGCACCATGCTGGGAATTGAGCAGTGCTGTCACATTTTTGCCCTCTTCAATGGATGGTGCGAAAATGATGGTCTGCCCACGTGCGTTTGAGGTGTAGGCCTCCGCGATACCCGCTGCTGTGCCAGACATAACGCGTGCTATATCTGCGGCATCATAATCGCCAGTATCCTCACGGTACTGCACTGTCCCCAAGTCATACTTGAGATTAACCTGACAAGCTTCTATAGGACTAAGATACCCGTGCTCAATGCCGTATAGGGTGTTATACTCGCACAAAATGTCGTCAAAAGCCACATCCAGGCCGACACCATCACCGCGGATTGCGGTTGCAGTGAAGCCAAAACGAACGGCATTTTTGAAGTACTCAAAAATTTTGCGGTAGGTCGGTGCAGCACTGTGGTGGGCCTCGTCGATGATGATGGTATCGATACTGTAGGGGTTGTACTTGTCGAGCCGCCCCACAAGGCTTTGCACCGAAGCGCTGATGATGGGTTCCCCGTGTGCATGTGTGGTTCCCTGCTCGATGCCGCAGGGAAGGCCTTTGAGGTATTCCAACGGCTGTATCACGAGTTCTTCCCGGTGAGATAAAATCAGTATGTGGTGGTCATTTTCCAGTACATCACAGCGGATGTACTCAGCAAAAATTCGTGTCTTGCCAAGGCCGGTTGCGATAACGCACAGGGCGGCATTTCCCTCGTAGGATTTCATACGCTGAAGGGTGTCAGCCTGATAAGGACGCAACGGTGGTGCCCGCGGGCCGTCATGGCCCTGTTGTAGAGGTGGATTTTTCATAGTCGACTCCTTGGTCACTGGTGATAGTAGTAAGCCTGAATAATTTCGTCCGACCCACTGCCATTGCGGATGATGAAGCGTCCGGGAATAGCAGGGAGCTTTGCGGCACTGCCGTCATCCAAGATAACAATGGAACTCTGTGCATCGGCAGTGTGGCCGCAAATACGACCGTCAAGCTGTGCTTTAAGACTACCCGGAACAGACCCTACGTCGGGGCGCTGAGTTGCCACAAGCAGATGAATACCGAGCGCACGGCCCAGACGGCCAATGGCGAGGAGCTTGTTCGTAATCGAGGCAACTACTGCCTTGCCATCTTTATCACGTCCAGTTGTATCGAGAATCATCGAGGTTTCATCCAGGATAACGACGATTCGATGCAGTTCTTCTCCGGTCGTCTGGACATATTCCTCAAGATTTGCACAGCCAGCGATAGAAAACTCTGTACGGCGATGGTTAAGCTCATGTACAACACTGTCAAGCATCTGCTCAAGGGCAGCATCATCATCTGCATAATGCCCCGTCTTACGATATTCGGGGCCGAAGTCCACACCTTTATAATCGGCGAGGTAGATGTCGTAGCCTTTTTGCGACAGCTGGTAGAGAATCAACAGTGCCAACTGCGTCTTACCCATGCCGGTGGCAGCAGCCAAAAGCCAATGAGGCAGCTGGCTAAAATCAATGCTAACGGGAATGCCTGCCGCATTGATGCCCAAGACGATTTTTGTGTCGCTATCGTCCATATATGTATCTGCCCACGGGATTAGCCGCCCCATAAGGTTGCACCCGGCAACAACACGAAGGTCAAAGAGCTGGTTGTTGCTGCCCTGAGTGATAGAGAGGACGGTCACATTAAGTGCGGATTCGATTGTTGTCCGATTGTCTTCCCAGTATTCGAGCGGGCAGCCTTTAAGGCTGAAAGTAAGCTGTTGAATATTACCATCCCTGTTGGCCTTAACTAGCAGTGGTGCTTCATGCGCCTGGTTGCAGATACCAGCACGCGAAAAATCGTCGTAATATGACCAACTGTGGGGGATATAACCAAAGAGGTAAATGACGCCAAGGCACTCTGCCAGCCATGCAATTACCCGAATAAAATTAACGAACGGTCTAAATACTACCGAAATCACGTCCTCGCCAGAGCCGCCCGAAACCATAATCAGGGCGGCAACTGCGAGTGCGAGGCACAGCAGCACATATTGCTGTGCGGTCTTTGAATCGGTTTGAATACGTCTAAGCCCATTGTGGAACGTATTCATGATATAATTTTTTTCCGTCTGCCATTGCAGGCGATCAGAATCATTACGCATGATTAAATCTCCTTTCAAAATAAATGCCCGTATAGCCTGATAGCACAGCTTTCATCCGCTAGAACGGACAATCATCAATCTCTATTTGCTCAAATGTCGGTGTGGTGCAAGGGTGAAAATACTCGTGAACCGTATAGTCCTTGTGACTGCCGTCGAGGTCAAAAACCCGAACGCAGTTGATGCGCCGCAAGAGCGCGTCCCAAGCCTCCGGCTTTTCGTGCTGCTCGGAAACATACTGCTTCTCCAACGGCAAGTTGGAAATGATGTATGCTTCCGTGTAGCAAGCCTGCTTGTTAGCATACCTACAGGGTAATTCCAAAGGATAGCCATCCAGGTATTGCAGCATGCTATTAAGGGGCAAGCTACTGTGGAACTCATCGAAGAGCATCACTTTCTGCCCCCGGTAGCCATCAAAAGGATGGTGATAGTCAGACACCGCGTAGCAGTTTGAGTATCCGCATCCTTCTTTTACCGACCTAGTTTTTCCTGTGCCAGTAGGGCCAAAGATATAGGTGACTGTCATCTGGCGAAATACATTGCGGTATTTCTCCTCCAGGATGGTCTGCCTTGTCCGGTCAATGTGGGAGATATCTCGCAGGTATTCCGGGTGCTCACCCAGGATTTGCGCATTGTCTGCCCCGGATGCAATCAGTGCATACAGAGTCCGTAAGTCGTTACGGTCGCCCTGCTTGCTGTCAGGGGGTAAACTGCCACTTTCTTCAAACGTGTCAGAGTAGTTTATCCCTTCATGTACTTTTCCCTTGGAGTCGGTATACTTGTAGTGACCGTTTGCATCCTTGTTATACTTAGCACCCTCTTTACGGATGTAAGCATAGTTTTCGGAATTTTTTCCCCATTGAGGCACTTCGATGTGCGCAGTAGGAAACTTGTTCTTTAGGGTTGTGAACATTACAGGATTTTCATATACTAAAAATAAGTGTATGTGATAGGTTTCCTCTTGCCCCACTTCATCAGCCATGCACCAATAAAGGAGCTTGGCTCCTTTTTCAAGAGCAGCCTTGATAACATTATGATCATAGCCATGCTCTTGTGGATTGTTGATTGTCAGCTGGTAACGGCGTGTCGCGTAACCTTTTGCCATATAGTGTACCCAGTACACTACGGACACAAAGCCGCTGTGTACGCTTTAAAGCTTATAGTTATAGGCTTTATGGACTGTACACACAGGTATGGAGGTAATACTAGCTCCATACCTGTGTGGCGGCTTTAAGTCCATAGCGTACGCTTGTCGTTATAAAATTTTCAAGGTGCTGTATGGGTGTTGATTGGTTTACCTCAAAAATGAGACAAGCCCCATTTTTGAGGTGAGGCCGCTAACGCGTCCTACAGTGTGCTTGGAAACCTTAGTCGAGTACCACAATGTTCTCAGGCTTACGGTACTCGTTGTAGAAAATCTTCACTTCGCGTCCCATCAGGTCATGAAGGTTGATTTTAAGTTCGGCCATCTTAGCGTCAGAGAGATACATATCCCTGACGAAGACGCCCTCCCCGTTCTGGGAGGCAATCTCCGTTGCGAGGTAGATGCGGCAGCCGGTGACGGGACGGCCTTCTTTCGTGACAAAGTCACTGCGTCTATAACCAATGATTTTCATGGTTATTTCCTCCTTGGCATTATCGTTATGTTGTTTCCGAAGTACTGTCCTCGCCATTGGTAACTAAGGAATGGTGCCGGATAGATGCAACCAAAAGCAAGTGTGTCGAGCACTGCTGTTGATAGAACCAAACGACATTTCTGTCACCTCCCTTTTCTGATGGAGGAAACGTAAAGCAATATGACAACCGAGAGGATGTATCTTGCTTGTTCGCTCCCTGTGCTTATAATTCTACTCAGTTCGCAAGGGTGGACAATAAAGAAAAGACGAACTTCATTACAAATTTCTTGAATGAAGCTCGTCTTTATAAAGTGCTTTTTTATTTGGTTTGGCCGTTAGATAAGAGCATCCGCTTTGCTCTACCTAATGAAAGTCTTTCATCAAGCAAGCTGTCAAGCAGAGCAGGAACGCCGTCCATGTCTCCATCCATCGGGTGCATATAGACACCATTAACACCAGGATGTGTATGACCAACTAACTCCTCGTAAACCCAGTTGCTAAAGTGATTTTTGTAGATTGAGCTAAAGGTATGTCGCAGCTCATACGGCGTAATATAAGGGATACCGTTATACCTGCAATAGATCCCCCAGCGTTTACGGTAGCATAGTTGACCAGTGCTTCCAAAGACCCTCTCATGAGGGTCTAACGGAGTGACTCGATAGACTTGTTGACTTTCTAAAAGCATACGTGTATATCGAGTCTGCGGGAAGTCGCGTGCGGCAAATTCGTTCTTCCCATTTGTAGTGATGCCTTTAGCATTGATGGCACGGCGTATATGTATATAATCATTGTCAATATCGCCCCACTCAAGGCCCATCAATTCACCAGGACGTAACCCTGTAACGACTTGGAATCGATATGCATAGATTAAGCTGTCTTGACAAATCGTACCATTATAAGGCACCTGAGATTCGGTGAATAAGATGTTAAGCGAAGAAACGTCAAGTGCTTGCTTTTGACCTTTTTTGGCGTTTGAGGGAATTTTAATGTTTGATGTACGCAAATCGTTCCGGATATCGGCACAGTCCAAATAATTACAGAATCCAGATAAATCGCCGCGTATATTTTTAAGACTTTTTTGACTAAGATTGTGCTTTCTGTATGCGGTATAGATAACTCGCTTTAAATCCTGCTTAGTTAGTAGCATAACCGGGACTTTGCCAATTATAGGTTTAATGTGGTTGTTATACCTGTTGCGGATGGTGTAGATGTTTGTGGTTTCGAGTGCCTTATCTTGGAGGTAGCGCTCAAACACGGTATCAACCGTTGTACGTTCGCTGACGCTAAATGGGCAAGCTCCAGACAACCACGAGGTTGCATTTTGGGCGCAGATCTTTCGGCCTTTGTCACCCGGGACGCTTGAATAAAAAGACTTTCGGACACCGTTCTTTTGGAGGTTGATTTTCCAAACGTGCTTTTTCTCAACCCAGATTGCGCGAGAAATCATTTTACTTTGTGTGGTATACATGCGGACTCCTTAGAGCCGGCCATTTTATGTGACTGGCTCGATGAAAATAGTGTAGTAATCGTCCTTATTGATATTCAACAACCTTCCGATGCGTGCGATTTCCTCTGCCGAAAAGAGCGAATATCCGTTCATCTTCTGCGACAATGCTTGCGGGGAAATGCCGATGGCCTCCGCGACATTGTAGCAGGTAAAGCCTGCGCGGATGATTTCGGACCGCAAATTCAAATATTTGCCTTTCATGATAATAATCTCCTTTGAGTAATTTTCAGTAGGTGGCTTTATTATCATGATATTCAGTTCGCACGTACTGGCAAGAGGGGTATCACCAACTTTTTTATTTATTCTTGCAAGCAGGTGCTGTACCACACTTTTTATATGAAGAGTACCACACTTTGTACCACACAGATATAAAAATACCCTTTAATGAAATCCATACCAGTGATAAAATTATCGTTAGTACGTATTGCATTAAAGGATATTTGTAGAATGATAGAAGTTCGATTCCCGTACGGGTCACCAAAAAGCACTACTTCATTTGAGGTAGTGCTTTTTTCTTTGTATACGCTTTTTAATAGGTGTCGGGCGTAAATGGTGACCCATACGGGAATCGAACAGCCTGCTGCGGAGGCGACCGCCGCCTGCGGCGGAAACAGGAAGCCGAAGCAGGCGCAGCGGTCGCAGAAGGCAAGCCCCGCCCAAGGGGCGCAGCCTGATGCGGTAACCGCAAGTCGCAACCCCGCGTCAGCGTCCCGCGGGGCAAAAACAGTCCTGCGGACTGTTTTTAGGGCGCGGGAGATGGACGGGAGGGTCACTAAATGTAGTCCTTAATTTTTTAACGAAGATTCGTTAGAAACTAAGGGCTTTTTCTTTTACCCCTTGCTGTGTACCGCAATCGTACCACACTTTGCAGAAAGAAGTGCTGCGTGAAAGCCGCATCCTGTGTATGGATTGCAGCAAGCCGATGCAGCCCCAATAAAAGCAAACTCCGGGAGCAAATGCCCCCGGAGTTTTTTGATGGTAACTGGTCAATTTTATTGTTGACCGGAAACCATCTTCTGATACAGTTTCATCAGTTCGGCCACACAGGCGCTCTCACTGGTGCGGGCAGCGGTGCCTTTGGTAAAGCCGTAAGCGTCCATCACAGCACGGTCATTGTCCTGATGGGCTTTGCGCAGTTCCGGCGGCATGGTCAGTTCATCGTACAGGTCAGCCAGACTGCAATCCGGATAAAGTGCGCGTGCGTCCAGAATGGCTTGTGCAGTCTGCTCGATTTTGTCAAATAAATTTCGGGGGGGGTAGGCCAAGGAAAGTTGTTGTAAACGATTTTTATGGAATAATCGTAATCACTTTTTAATCGCCCACAAACACACCGCATCCACGCCATATGGACATTAGACTCAAGAACACCGAATTCAAATAGATTGGCATCGGGCATCAAGCGAAGTTTGTTACTGCACAGTTTGCTGTCATCGAGATACCCCATTGGAATATATCGGCGCTTTTCGGAAGATACTTCAGGAATGACAATGTAATGGCCTTTTGGCATATTCTCAGTCTGAAATCTTGTAGGTTTTAATGATAGTTTAACGGTCGATGCGCGGCTACTGGATTCTCGATACTCTTTAACCGCACGAACACGAGCCAGACACTGCGGCATTTGCTTTAATTGTACCGGTGAGCACTCGCCCAACCACAAACAGTAACGCGGCTTACGGCTGATAAACTCTTTTGCGCCATACCATGGATGAAAGAAATCTGCTGATAATGGCTCGGTCTTTATAAAAGCGTCCATTTCATCTTTTTCAAAAAGATATTGCCCATTATCTATTGGTTGATTGCCCATTCCAATTTCCGGCACATTGCAAAGCGGCTTATTACGGCTCTCAATAAAAACATTGTCACCGTCCAGCAGATACCCATTGATATTCTTTGCAACCTGATAGCGTTCACCACTGTATATGCGGCGTTCCGCAGGATTGACTGCTGTACTGAATCCGATAATGACACAGTGAACATGAGCTTTGCTCTTGGCTTCGCTGTCCCAGCGGAAAGTTCGGTAAGCAAAATCAATATGCACACCGTCCGCAAACAAGGGTTTCCAGAGGTTGGCTACACTTTCGCCTTGTGAAACGGAATTAGTAGAAACCAACGCGGTACGGATTGCCGTGCTCTGCATTATATCAGCGGCTTTCTTGTACCAACAGCATACATAATCCAGATTGCCCGCGTTTTTCCAGCCCGCAAAAATATGGTTAATATCATCTTTTTGCGCCTTGTCCATCAAACGCGCACCCACAAACGGCGGGTTGCCCATTATATAATTCAGCTCGCTTTTGGGTATCACACTTTCCCAATCGGTGCGCAGGGCGTTGCCCTCTACAATATAAGCGTTGGTCTTCAGCGGTAGAAAGTCCAGCGGCACAAGCAGGATTTTCTCGGTTTCCTTCATCATCTGGCTTTCGGCAATCCAGAGTGCAGTTTTGGCAACCGTCACGGCAAAATCGTTGATTTCAATGCCGTAAAACTGGCTGATGGAAACCTGTATCGGGCTTTCACTGGCGGTGTACATCGTCACCTGCCCGTGGGAAAGTTCCAGCAGGATTTTGTTTTCCAGCCGCCGCAGGCTTAGATATGTTTCGGTCAAAAAGTTGCCGCTGCCGCACGCGGGGTCTAAAAATTTCAACCCGGCCAGCTTGCGCTGAAAAGCCCGCAGTTTGGCGTTCTTTGTGCGCTCTATGGGGTTTTCACAAATTTCGTCCAGCTCCGCTTTCAGCGCGTCCAGAAACAGCGGGTCAATGACCTTGTGGATATTCTCGATGCTGGTATAGTGCATACCGCCGCTGCGGCGCGTTTCGGGGTTCAGGGTGCTTTCAAACACAGCGCCGAAAATCGTGGGGCTGATTTCCGCCCAGTTGAAATCCTCGCTGGCTTTGTTCAGCAGCAAATTGCGGATTTCATCGGTAAAGGGCGGTATCTCTATATTTTCATCACTGAACAAGCCGCCGTTGACATAGGGGAACGCGGCCAACTCCGGGTTATCGTCCTGCAGATAGGGGTCACGGTCTTGCAGCTTGGTGTCCAGCACGCGGAACAGCTCCACCAACGCCTTGCGCATACCGCGCGTGTCGAACGCGGCCAGATAGTCGTGGAACATACCGTGCCGCCCAAAAATCCCCGCGTCCTCGGCATACAGGCAGAATACCAGCCGCACACACAGCTTGTTCAGACTTTTCAGCGATTGCTCGGCCTGCGGGTTGGCATACTGCTTGTAAAGCGCGTCATACAAAAGCCCTACAATTTCACCGGCGGCAATGGAAACCTCCATCTCGCGTTTGAGGTGTTCGCTGCCGGTGTCCACCAGAAATTGCAGACGATAGTATTCTTTTTCAAGGTTTGCCAGCTCGATGATTTCCGGCTCTCCACCGGGGCGCTCCATATCGTAGACATAGAACTGCGCAAAGTTGCAGGTCACGACCCAACGCGGGTGCTGGGAAAGCGGCAATTCTGTAATGTAGCGTTTGGCCTGCTGGAACGGCGTCAGCATAGTGCCGTCTGATTGCTTGATGGGCTTGTTCAGGTCTTTGCCAAGGCCCTTTTGCTCAATCAGCACTTTGGTGGACGGAATCGCGCCGTCGATAAAGCTGGTGTGGTCGAGGTGAACCTGTTCCTCAAATGTGATGAACTGTTCCGGCTGTTCCACGCCGTAGACATCACGCAAAAGAGAAAGCCAAAAGGATTGACTTTCCCCTTTTTCGTAGCCCTTATCTTTCCAGTAGGCGGCAAATTTCTTTGCGGCCTGTTGCTGTTGTGCGGCAGTCATAGCGGTCACCTCATAGCACAATGTTTTGTAATTATCATAGCATAAACCTATGCTTACGGCAATTGCGTTTTACAAAAATAAGACACCCTTTGGCGGTAAAGCGCATAGTCAGGGGTGTTGCACTTTCCCGCAAATGCGTGTACAATATGGCATATATATTTCTGACAAGGGGGCGGGGGCTTGGCTACACAGCAGGTACAGCAGCGCGCGGCGGGCGGCATCACCTACACGCTGACGCGGCGGCGGGTGCGCAATATCAATCTGCGCATCCGGGCGGACGGCTCGGTCGCGGCCAGTGCATCGGCGCGGGTGCCGGCCGCCTATGTGGACGCTTTTGTGGCGGCCCGCGCCGACTGGGTGCGCGCCGCCCAGCAGCGCGCCGCCGCACGGCGCGCACAGGAGGCCGAGCAGCCGGATCTGCCGCCGAAAGCCGAGGCGCTGGCCCATATGCAGGCGTTGTGCCGGGCATACTATCCGCAGTTTGCAGCGGTATGCCCGGGCGGGCAGATGCCCAAAATCGCCGTGCGCGACATGCACACACGCTGGGGCTCCTGCAGCCTGCGCACCGGCACGCTGGCGTTTGCGCAGCGGCTCTGCGTGATGCCGCCGGCTGCGCAGGAATATGTCGTGGTGCATGAATTCTGCCACTTTGCCCACCCGAACCACAGCCCCGCCTTTTGGGCGGCGGTGGAAAAAATCCTGCCGGATTACAGGCAGCGGGAAAAGCTGTTGAAAATGCGGTGACGGCTGAAAAAGCCTTCCCCTGAGGGGGAAAGGTGTCTGCGGCCCCGCCCGCAGACGGATGAGGGGGGAGTTTGCCGCGATTGCCCGTGAACGGGGTGCTGGCGGAAGGTTTGCCCTCATCCGACCTTCGCGTTCGCTCGGCCACCTTCCCCCGGAGGGGAAGGCTTCATACTCTACAAATAAGGGAGGTACACACCTTGCCATCTCCACAAAAAAAGTACACAACGCTGGTCAGCAATACGCTGCTGTTTGCCATCTCAAACTTCAGCTCCAAACTGCTCAGCTTCTTTATCCGGCCGTATCTTAGCTACGCGCTCGATTCACCCGATGTTATGGGTGTGTCAAGCCTGCTGCAGCAGGCCACAAACCTGCTTATACCGGTGGTCAGTCTGGGCGTTGCCTACGCGATCATCCGGTTCGGCCTTGATAAGGAAAACGACAAGGCCAGCGTCTTTGTCAACGGTGCGGCCACCATTGGGCTGGGCTTTCTGGTGCTGCTGCTCGCCATGCCGCTGGTCAGCCTGATCCCCAACGCGGCCGAGTATCTGCCTTTCCTCTACCTCTGCGTGCTGGCAAGCTGCCTGCGCACGCTCTGTACCCAGTTCATCCGCTCCCGTATGCTGAACCGGCTGGTGGCGATAGACGGCGTGCTGACAACGCTCAGCCTGCTACTGTACTACCTGCTGTTCCTGAGCGTTTTGCGGATGGGCGCGACCGGCTTTTTGCTGGCCAACGCGCTGGCGGACCTGACCTCGATGGTGTTCGTCTTTTTTGCGGGCGGCTGTTGGCGGTATTGCAAGCCCAAGCGGTTTGACCGCGGGCTTTGGCGGGATATGCTGCGCTACTGCCTGCCGATGATCCCGGCGTCCATCAGCTTTTGGATCATCAACGCCAGCGATATGTTTTTTGTGCAGGCCCTGTGCGAGGACTACGGCGGCCGCACCGGCAACCACTGGGTCGGGCTGCTCTCGGCGGGGTATTTTCTGCCGCAGATTATCACGATTTTGGGCAGCATCTTCTATGAGGCGTGGCAGCTTTCGGCCGTGACCGAGGAGACCGACCGCGAGGTGTTTTTCTCCAAGATATTCCGCGTGTATGCAAGCGTGCTGTTCTGCTGCGTGGCGGGCATCATTATGCTGTGCCAGCTGCTGATGCGGGTGTTCAAGGCCGAGTATTTTGACGCATGGACCTTTGTGCCGTTCCTGACGCTCTGCTCAATGCTGACCTGCATGAACCAGTTTTTGAACAGCATCTATGTGGTCTATAAGCGCAGCACGGGGTCGCTGGTCACAATGCTGGCCGGTGCGGTGCTGAACCTGATTTTGAACTACTGCTTTATCCGGCTGTGGGGCCCGTGGGGCGTTACGCTGGCCAGCTTCCTGAGCCTGATGCTGGTGTTTTTGCTGCGCGCCTACTCGACCCGCGGCCTGCTGGAGATCGACTTCCACCCGGCGTGGCTGATTTTGAATCTGGCGCTGGTGCTGGCGGAAATCTGGTGCATGATGAAGCTGACCCACTGGGCGCTGCCGGTTGTGGGCATCACGGCCGTGATCTGCGTCATGAATATCCGCGAGGTCCTGAGCATGCTGGACACGCTGATCGGCAAGTTTTTGAAAAAGAAGAAAGCATAATAGAGCGTAGGGGCGGGGCTCTGCTCCGCCCGTGCAGCTTGGCGGCAGCGCTAAGTTCCACGGGCGGAGTAGAACCCCGCCCCTACGGTGCGATAGTAGGGACCGATGCTCGCCTCGCCCCGCCCTGTTTGCCGCGGTCAGGGGGGCACAACCACGCGGCTACCTCCTTTTGAGGGAAAAGACTTCGCAAATAAAATCACCCCCACCCAAGTGCAGATGTTCTGCGGCTGGGTGGGGGCTTTCTTATTTATTAAGGGTGAAATTATATGTTTTGTTGTCTTTATCCTGTGGTTTATGCTCTAGCGTAGTAAAGTTTTCTTTTTTATCGCTGAGAGTTTTATCGGTAAGGGATAAATCCGTGTCACCGATATAGACATATACTTTTTTGTTCTTATTATCTTCAGGAACCCCGTTCCCATAATCTTCAGGAATAACAATGTCACCTTTTTTGAGTGTTACATTTTGCTCATTATAAAAATAAGCCTTACCCGTAAGGGAAACAATATAGTCAGCTGCTTTTTTATCGGACTTTTTATCTTTGAGATGCTTGTTTAAGAAGTCCATGGGATTGGGAGCATTATTCAGTTCGGTAGAATCAGCTTTACTATATTCATCACGCTTGTTATTTTCAATATTATAGGTAAGTGGATTTTCCTTTTCATAATTGTAGTAAGCGATACCCTTCCAGCAAATAATTTCACCGCCATTAAAACTGATACTCTTATCCGTAGTGAGTTTGTGTGCCCAGTTATTTGCCTGATTAAAAGTGACCTTGTCGAGCTTTATATCAGATTTATCCTCACTTGAGTTATGGTCAATCATGGTGACTTCCTTTTTGGTACAGCCAGGTTCAACGAAAAAGGGCAGTTTATCAGCCTTGGTGTATCCGGCAGGAGCGTTTGTTTCTTCAAGCGTATAGCTCTGACCCTGCCGCACCTCGAATACGGCAGCAGCGGTAGAGAACTGCTTGGATTGTACAAAGCTTTCCATGACATTGGTGTTTACAATAGCATCTCTATTGTTGTCAGCTGTCAGCTTTAGATTGGCGCCGGATACAGGATTTCCGGCGTCATCAATTTTACGGATATAGACAGTACACAGTTGGCGCTTGGTGTTTATGACATGAAAAGAATCGTTTTCACCAACTGTTTTTTCCCGCTCATAGCTACCCCATTCTTTATGATCACCGTTATAACTACTATCAATATAGAACCAAGTTTGCCAATGGGGAGATGGCTCGGAGGGATATGCCTTATAATATAAATGAAAAGAACAGGTGATGTCTCCCTGATATCCGGCAGGAGGATAGGTTTCCTTTATAACATAAGTATGGTTAGGTTGGCTTTCGGCAGTCAGGTAAACAGAATCTCCGATATTATCTCCCTCATGCAGTTTGACAGGAATGGAACATTCTCCTTTATCATCACAAGTGAGTGTAGCAACAGTATTTGAGCCATTCTTGATCTCAAAAATAGCACCGGACAGTGCATTATTATTAGAGTCAGTGACGCGCAGCTTCAATTTGGCAACGGGAAAGCGCATAATGGTAAGCCGCCTGTTGGGCATATCGACAACACCTGAATTGTAATTTCCGTCATCCTGTATGTTATTGAGATAATAGTCGTTCCCTTTAAGGCAAACATTGATATTGATTTTTGTATCACTGGGAATGCTTTGATAGCCGGGAGGAACCTCATCTTCGGTGATAAATGTCGGCGTATCCCCGATAACAGTTTCGGAACGTTTGAGCCAAGACTCATGAGGAGAAATATCCAACAGAATATCGCCGTTGCTATCAGATTCCACATAAAAGTCGTTCTCGCCGTTCTCGCCGCTTTTAATGTGATATCTTTTGTTTGCAAAAGGCAAAGAGTTCCCAGTGCTGACATCCTGCATATGGATAATGAATTGTTTTTCGCCTGCGGTAGCAGTGCTGCCGGTTTCCCCGCCGCCGGTCGTACCACCGCCACCGGTTTCTCCGCCGCCAGTCGTACCACCGCCGCCGGTTTCACCACCGCCGCCGCTGCTGTCCGGCCCCGGTGTCGGCACAACAACGGCATCGGCCTTTGTGCTTACGGTGGAGGAACGGCCGTTGTTGGTATAAACAACGGTGATGCCATCCTTGCTGGTGTACACCAAATACACAACCTGCCCGCTGCTGCTGCATGTCAGAGTATTTATCGTGCCTGTCACGGAGGCCGCAGCAGAGATATCGGCAGTGCTGCCCGTTGCGGGGAAGCCACCGAAAGCCCAATTTGTGACATGCAGCAGATACTGCCCGCTGCCCTCGGTCAGTGCAACATCGCCGCCGGTCACGGCGGGCGGGGTGTTGCTTGTGGTGCCGGTGCAACCGACTAACGGCTGAAATTCAGCACTGCTGGTTAATTCATTACCACCTGCAAGCTGATAGGTCGTGTTTTTCTGCCATTCGGCGTACTTCTGCGCGGCAATGCGGGTCACTGTCTCCACACACGCCTGCGTCTCGCTGACGGCCTGCTTCTCCTTGGCGTTGTCGATGTACCCGGTCAGCGCAGGCACGGCAAAGCTCGCTGTTATGCCTGCAATCACCAGCACGACGACCAGCTCCACCAGCGTAAAGCCGCGGCGGCTGCGCAGGGTTCGTTTCAGACCAGTCATACGGGATTCCTCCTCTTACTCGGCGGGGTCAAAAATGCTCTGGTCCCGCTTGGCGTGGGCACCGATGTTGTTGTATTCCAGACTCAGATACCCCTTGGCCCACTCGTCCAGCGCAGGGTCAGCGCCGTACTCGGCGGTCGTGCCGTCCACCTTCATGTAATCGTTGGCGGCGGTCACAACGGGGGTGTTGTGCTTCATTTCCAGCAGATACTTGTAATAGTCGCTCAGCGGCAGACCGGCCTGCTGCAGCAGGGTGGGGGCCAGCATGACCATGTCCATCCGGTTCAGCGGGTCGGCCGTGCTGGTGGCAGCGGCCGTGTGCTCCAGCGGGTAGTTGGCCCAGATGAAGAACGGCGTGCTGCGCTGCAAAAGCTGCAAATCGTTGTCGGTGGCAGCAAAGCTCGCGTCAGCCACATGCTTGACAAAGCTGGGCGCGTGGTCGCCGGCCATGGCCACAATGACCTTGCGGCCGGTCTTTTCGTACTGCTCGGTGAAATAGTCGCACAGTTCCTGCACGGCGGCGTCGGTCATCTTAATGCAGCTCAGGTACTCGTCCATCAGCTCGTCATACTCGCCGTAGTCGGTGCCCGCGTGGACAATATCCAGCGAAGCATCGTTCATATCGTAGTCGCCGTGGCTCTGGATGGAGACTAAGAAGCTGAACCGGGGCTTGTCCTCGGGCATGGCCTCGTACATCTTCTCCCAATCCCGGTAGGTGGCGGAGTCGGTCTGGTAGGGGCGGTCGCCGTAGGTCTCCTTGGTGGGGAAGTCGCTCTCAAAATGGGTCTCGTCAAAGCCCAGCGCCAGCCATGCGGAATCGCGCCGGTAGTTGGAGTTGGTGTAGGGGTGGGCGGCCATCGTGGTGTAGCCCAGCCCCTTCAGGTAGCTGACAACGCTGTTGGCGTTGTACAGGTTCAGCCAGTTGAAGGGCGTGATGCTCGGCATCAGGATCAGCGAGTTGGAGGTCAGCATCTCATACTCGGTGGAGTTGGTGCCGCCGCCCACATGCGGGCTGATGGTGTGGCCGTAGACTGCGTTGGTCAGGTTTTTGGTCACCGGCATAATGTCGGTGTCGGCCTGCAGGTCGGTCACAAGGTCAAAGTCGTAGAAGCTCTCTGACAAAATCAGCACAATGTCGGGGTAGTCCTCGGCGCTCTCGGGGCTGGCGGGGGCTGTATAGTCATCGGCCTTGCGGGCAAAGTTTACGGCGGCCGCATCGTTGTAGTTTTCCGGCTCAATGATGGGGTCGGCCATCAGGCTGGTGGCCTCGATCGTGCCGGCCAGATAGCCGTAGGTGTAGTAGGTGTTCTGCCATGCCCAGCCGTAGGTCGTCTTGGGCTTGATGCTCACCGGCCCGAAGTAGCCGAAGAACATGACCAGAAAAACACCCAGCGCACTGCCCGCTATGCGCACGATGCGTGCGGGCCAGCCTGCGCGTTTGGGCGCGCCCTTTGCCAGCAGGTGCTGCACAAAGGCGATGCCGAGGATCGGCAGATAGAGCAGGGCGATTTTTACGACATCCTGCGTGATCTTGAGGGTGTAGCTGCCCATGACCTCGGCGGCGGTGCCCAGATTCAAAATGTCCTGGGGCATCAGCGCCGAGCCGTGCAGGTCGCGGGTGTAGTAGTTGATAAGCGCGATGATCGTGAACATCGCGCCGGACAGCCCCGTGGAGAGGCTCCATCTGCCGCACAGTGCAAAGAGGATCAGTGTCAGGCAGAAGGCGGTCAGGGCGTTCAGCGGCGCGTAGAGCGGCCACTGCAGCTGCAAAAAGCTTTCGGTCACGCCGTCGGACAATTCAAGCTGATAGCGGGAGATAAAGCCCACCGCGACAGCCAACAGGCAGGGGAGTACCCCCTGCAGGATAAATTTCTTCCAGTCTATTTTTTTAAGATGTTGCATGGGTGATAAATTGATACCTTTCTCTATAATTTTGTACACAAAAATACATAATACATTATAACATAGCAGGGCAAAAAAATAAAGCCTCTCGTGAAAGAGGCTTTGCTAAAATATTGTCTTGCTTCGCAGGGGCCGGGCATGCCCGGCTTTTCATCTTAAAACCGTAGGGGAGGGACTTGCCCTTAGCACTTATTTTACAATCATTTCCGCGCGTTCTTCTTCCATATTACATACAGCCCCTCAAGGATCAGCGTCTCACGGTAGGTGATGTCCGTTGCGCAGGTCAGCCGTACGCTGTCCGGCAGTGTGCCGGTCGCAACTACGGGGGCATCGGGGGCGTTCAGCGCCGCGCGGATCTGGGTTACCATGCCGTCAAGCATTGCGGCCGTGCCGAACACAATACCGCTGTGCAGGCAATCCGCCGTATTGGCCCCCAGCAGGCGGCGCGGGCGGGCCTCCAGTTCGACCTGCGGCAGCTGCGCTGTGTTGCGCACCAGCGCCGACAGCGAGCATTGCGGCCCCGGCAGGATCGAGCCGCCGACCAGAGCGCCCGAGGCATCCACAGCCAGCAGGGTGGTTGCTGTGTCGAAGTTGACCACCACGCAGGGCGGCGCACAGTGCTGCAGTGCGCCCACGATGGCGCAGAGAAGCTCGCCGCCCAGTTGGGCCGGGTTGTCCATCCGGATACGCACGCCGCTTTTCAGCCCGGGGCCGACCTCCATGATCTGGCACTCGCACATCTTGCGCAGAGCCTCCCGCAGCCGCGGCGTCAGCGCCGGCACCACGCTGGAAAAGATGACCGCAGTGATCTGGTGCGGCTCGGTGCCGTAGAGCGCAAGCATGTTTACGATTTTATAAAGCAGCTCATCACTGCTCAGCGCGGTGTCTGCAAACAGCCGCGAGGAAAAGACCAGCTTGCCGTCCGGCGTGTACCCGCCAAAGGTAATGTTGGAGTTGCCGATATTGAATGCCAGGATCATGGATAGCCCTCATTTCAAGTGTGTTGTCTTTATACTATTATAATAAGGAACAAATTGCAAGAGCTTTCCACAACAGCTCACCGCCGATGTTGAAAATATCCCCGTCCACCTCATCTACATCGCCAACCTTACTCTCCACCACCCCGTAGGGGCCGGGCATGCCCGGCCCGCAACATTCCCGCTATTGCAGCCTGATCTTCCGCCAGTAGGGGAGGAATTCATCCCTCTCGTGGAGGTTACCTATGCCCCCTACAAACTGGAACTTGTCGGGGCAAAGCCCCTCCATCTTGCTACGCAAGACCGTTCTGCCGCTTAAAAGCCCCACTGGGGCTTTCATTGTTCTGCTTCGCTCCAAAACGCGAATTTTCAAATTAGTCTTTGCAAATAACCTTTGAACCTTCACCATCAATTACAA
>OGXX01001711.1_pt1 | contig 21626 bp, 17 predicted proteins | sample 1576301 | NCBI WGS metagenome assembly OGXX01 (sample SAMEA3541469, study PRJEB24748) | human gut metagenome | biome: human gut; feature: human-associated habitat; material: faeces | place: China | collected 2012
CGCGCGAATTTATGCGATTAGCATAAATTCTGTGCATCGCGAAGCGTGTTGCTGGTCACAAAGTGAGCAGTAACAATTTTTACTTTATCTGACCTTCAAGGATTCCTGCTGCTGCATCTACGGCTTCCTGAGCTTTGGCAGGGTTCTTTCCGCCGGCCTGAGCCATGTTCGGACGTCCGCCGCCGCCACCGCCTACGATAGCTGCCACTGCTTTGATCAGGTTACCTGCGTGAGCGCCTGCTTTCTGTGCTGCATCAGTAGCCATTGCAAGAAGGTTTACTTTCTCACCGTTTACTGCTGCCAGAAGGACAACACCTTCACCAAGTTTGCCTTTCAGCTGGTCGCCAAGGTCACGAAGTCCGTTCATATCCACTCCGTCTACTTTTGCAGCAAGAAGTTTCACACCTTTGACTTCTACTACTTTATCCATAACATCTCCCAGAGCTCCCTGAGCCAGTTTGCTCTTTAAGGATTCGTTCTCACTGGAGAGTGCCTTTACTTCTCCCTGAAGATGTCCGATCTTCTCTACGATCTCTGCAGGATTTGCCTTCAGTGCTTTGGCTGCTTCGTGAAGCAGTTCTTCCTGTTTCTTGTAGTATTCCAGAACTCCGTTGCCTGTCAGAGCCTCGATACGGCGAACGCCTGCTGCAATACCGGATTCAGAAACAATCTTGAACAGCATAATGTTGCCTGTGTTTGCCACATGAGTACCACCGCAAAGTTCTTTGGAGAAGTCACCCATGGATACCACACGTACCTTCTGATCATATTTCTCTCCGAACAGAGCCATTGCTCCGGATTTCTTGGCTTCTTCCACATCCATAACATCTGTACGGACTTCAAGACCAGCCTGGATTTCTTTATTTACAAGTGCTTCTACCTGTGCGATCTCATCAGCTGTCATAGCCTGGAAATGAGCAAAGTCGAAACGAAGTCTGTCCGGTGTTACCAGAGAACCTTTCTGTTCTACATGACTTCCAAGAACTGTCTTTAATGCTTTCTGGAGAAGATGTGTTGCACTGTGGTTCTTCTCAGTGTCTCTTCTTGCAGCTTCATCCACTTTCAGGGAAACAGTTTCGCCTGTGGAGATCATACCGGATTCCATATGACCTACATGGCCAAATTTGCCGCCGCGAAGCTTGATGGTGTCTTCTACTACGAACTTACCGTTTGCAGTTTCGATCACACCTGTATCTCCGACCTGTCCACCCATAGTTGCATAGAATGGAGTCTGCTCTGTAAAGACAGTTCCTTTCTGTCCTTCCATCAGGGAGTTTACGATCTCTGTCTCTGTTGTAAGGACTGTTACTTTGGAATCAAAGGTAAGATGATCGTATCCTACGAATTCTGTTGTAACATTTACATCGATATCATCATATACAGTTGCGTCAGCACCCATATAGTTTGTCACTTCACGTGCAGAACGTGCTTTGTTTCTCTGCTCTTCCATACATTTCTGGAAGCCAGCTTCATCGATATCATATCCTTTTTCCTCAAGGATCTCTTTTGTAAGATCCATCGGGAATCCGTAAGTATCATATAATTTGAATGCATTTTCGCCGGAAAGTGTTTTCTCTCCTGCTGCTTTCATCTCATCTTCCATCTCTCCAAGGATACGAAGACCCTGGTCAATGGTCTTGTTGAACTGGTTTTCTTCATTTGTGAGAACTTTAAAGATAAATTCTTTCTTCTCTTCCAGCTCCGGATATCCTGCTTTGGAACCATTGATCACTTCTTCACTTAATTTTGCAAGGAAGGTGCCTTCGATTCCAAGAAGACGTCCGTGACGTGCTGCACGACGAATCAGACGGCGGAGTACATAACCGCGGCCTTCGTTTGTAGGCATGATACCGTCGGAGATCATAAATGTTGCAGAACGGATATGGTCTGTGATCAGACGGATGGATACGTCATCATTATAATTCTTCTCGTATTCTTTTCCGGAGATCTTACATACCAGGTTACGCAGTGCGCAGATAGTATCTACATCGAAGATGGAATCTACGTCCTGCACAACAACTGCCAGACGTTCCAGACCCATACCTGTATCAATGTTCTTCTGTTTCAGTGTTGTATAATTTCCGTTACCATCGTTCTCAAACTGGGTAAATACGTTGTTCCATACTTCCATGTAACGGTCACAGTCACATCCTACTGTACAGCCAGGTTTTCCGCAACCATACTTCTCTCCACGGTCATAATAGATCTCTGAACATGGACCACAGGGACCTGCACCATGCTCCCAGAAGTTATCTTCTTTTCCAAAACGGAAAATTCTGTCAGCAGGGATTCCGATTTCTTTGTTCCAGATGTCAAATGCTTCATCATCTTCCAGATATACGGAAGGATACAGACGGTTTGCATCCAGTCCTACTACCTCTGTGAGGAATTCCCAGGACCAGTGGATGGCTTCTTTCTTAAAGTAGTCACCAAAGGAGAAGTTACCAAGCATCTCAAAGAATGTACCGTGGCGTGCGGTTTTACCTACATTCTCGATATCACCTGTACGGATACATTTCTGGCAGGTACTTACTCTTGTTCTTGGCGGGATTTCAGCACCTGTAAAATATGGTTTCAGCGGAGCCATACCTGCGTTGATCAGCAGAAGACTCTTATCTCCCTGTGGTACCAGGGAAAAGCTTTTCATTACCAGATGTCCTTTGCTCTCCATGAAGTCGAGGAACATCTGACGAAGTTCGTTTACTCCGTATTTCTTCATAATCTTTTCCTCCTGAAATCGGCGGCACCGGTTCAGCAGTATCCGCCGATATTTCTATAATGAATTTTTTATTTTGCCAGAACTTTATTGAATTTCTTTTTGCCTTTTTTCAGCACTACACCTTCACCTGTAAGTGCATCTTTGGCAACTGTGTATTTCACATCTGTGATCTTCTCACCGTCAATGGAAACACCGCCCTGTTCAATGGCACGACGTCCCTCGGAACGTGTTGGAACCATTCCTGCTTTTACAAGCATGGAGATCAGGTCGATTGTTCCTTCTTCTGAGAAGTCTTCGTCTGCAAGCTCAGTTGTCGGCATGTGTGCTGTATCAGCGCCACCTGCAAAAAGTGCTCTTGCGCCTTCCTGCGCTTTCTTTGCTTCCTCTTCGCCATGAACCAGATTTGTCAGCTCGTATGCAAGGATTTCTTTTGCTTTATTCAACTGGCTTCCTTCCCATTTCGCCATCTCATCGATTTCTTCTAACGGAAGGAAGGTAAGGAGACGCATACATTTGATAACATCTGCATCATCCACGTTTCTCCAGTACTGATAGAAATCGAAAGGAGAAGTCTTCTCCGGGTCAAGCCATACAGCACCGGACTGTGTTTTACCCATCTTCTTACCTTCGGAGTTCAGAAGAAGTGTGATCGTCATGGCGTAAGCGTCTTTTCCAAGTTTACGACGGATCAGCTCTGTACCGCCAAGCATATTTGCCCACTGGTCATCACCGCCGAACTGCATGGTGCAGCCGTATTTCTGATACAGCATGTAGAAGTCGTAGCTCTGCATGATCATATAGTTGAACTCAAGGAATGTAAGTCCACGTTCCATACGCTGTTTGTAGCACTCGTGAGAGAGCATACGGTTTACAGAGAAATGTGGTCCAACATCACGAAGTACTTCTACATAATTTAAATTCATCAGCCAGTCTGCATTGTTTACCATTAATGCCTTGCCGTCTGAGAAATCGATAAAACGCTCCATCTGTTTCTTGAAGCAGTCGATGTTGTGCTGAATGGTCTCCACTGTCATCATCTGACGCATATCAGATCTTCCGGACGGGTCACCGATCATACCGGTTCCGCCGCCTAATAATGCGATTGGTTTATTTCCCGCCATCTGCAGACGTTTCATCAGGCAAAGCGCCATGAAATGTCCTACGTGAAGGCTGTCTGCGGTAGGGTCAAAGCCAATGTAAAATGTGGCTTTTCCATTATTTACCATTTCTTTGATCTCTTCTTCGTCTGTTACCTGGGCAATCAGACCACGGGCTTTCAGCTCGTCCCAAACTGTCATTGTTTGTTTCCTCCTCGTAATAAAATAAAACAACCCGGTTCCTGTCCCTTTAGGACGAGAACCGGGTCCCGCGATACCACCTAAATTCGCAGAAAACTCGCATTCTCTGCCTCAATAAGTAACAAACCATGCCATTGTTATGATAAACAACGGTTCTCTCTGTTACTTAAGCATGTTAACGGATGCCACTCCGCTGCAGCCTACTTACCTTACAATATCTCTGAAGTGTTCGGTGCAGAGCTCCGGGAGGTATTCACATAAGTTCCCCACGCGCCTCTCACCTGCCGGCAGCTCTCTGTCTGTTTTCCCTATGTTACTCTTTCCCATCTGTGCTTTTTTATATCATATATCTGCAAGTATACAAATACAAAATTTATTTGTCAAGGAATTTATAACAATCCTCTTCATATTTCACCAACTTAAAGCATTAATGTACTCACCCTGAAATCCAGTCCACAAAGAATACATGTCCTTTGTACTGTTCATATTCCAGCTTGCTGAAATTAAGGTTCTGTGCCTTAAATGCTGCCGGAGTCATAAAGAATTTGTAATTGAAATCCTTTGTCTTAAATCCCGGGAGTGTTCTCTTTGTGCCATGATTCACATAGTTACTGAACACTTCCATGGCTGCCTTTGCTGCCGCATAGGCATTGGTCCTGTCCTCAAACTGGCCTTTCAGTCTTTTAAGAAGTGCTCCGTCTGTGACAACCGCATACTGGGTAGGTTTTCCCTGATATACCACATAACGGATCTGTGACGGAAATTCTTTATACTGGTCAATGGTACAGTTTAATACGCAAAGCGCAACTGCCTCCATTCCCACGACTCCCTGATCTCCTGCTTCTGCATCACACACTGCTGCCAGAAGATCCAGATCTGACACCTTTCCGTCTGCAATTCCCGGATGTTCCAGGAACTCTTCTTCCATATAGTAGTATTTATTATTCTTCGCATCAAAGACCTTGACATATTTGCCCTCTACTGTGTAATCATTACCGGAAGTCTTTGTTGCAGCACCGTCAGAATCAAACCTGTATGTAGTTCCGTCAATGGAAGCGATGGTATTTGCCAGCATCACTCCTGATGTATCAAAATAATATTTCTTTCCATCAAGCTCAAGCCAGCCTGTCTTCGCCTTACCATCTGAAGGGTTGAAATAATATTTCTTACTTCCTACGGTTCCGAAACCTTTCTGATAACGGACACCGGTTGATTTTGAAAAATAGTAATAATCTGAGTCAATTTTCTCCAGACCTGTATACATTATTCCATTTGACGGCTTAAAGTATCTGTAATTTCCGGCACTGCTCTTCACCCAGCCTGTACACATACGTCCATTGGCCTGACTGAAATAGCGTTTCTGTTCTTTTTTGTTCTCCACCCAGCCTTTGGCCATAACGCCGGAACCGCTGTAAAAATAATATTTATATTTATCTGTATCTGTGAGCCAGCCTCTTGTCAGCAGGCCTGTTGTCTCATCAAAATGACGGGTATTTCCATTGGAATCAGTGATAAATCCTGTCACCATATATCCGGCTCCTCTGGTAAAGTATCGGATCGCCTGTCCGCTGGAGTCTTTTACCCAGCCTTTTACCTGAACTCCTGTTTTCTTATCAAAGTAATATTTCTTACCCTTAAGTTCCAGCCAGCCTTTCTGTTTGGAACCGTCTTTGTTTATGTAATAGGTTTTCCCCTTCTGAGTGACAAATCCTGTTTTTGTTGCCGCGGATACACTAAAACAGCCCATTACAAAAACGGTCATCACAAAAAGGAGCAGATACTTTAACAATAGTTTCCCATGTTTCTTCATTCTTATTCTCCGTTTCCTCTCTTTTTATACGTATTGTTTTACGTTTTAATTGGGTTATTGTTGCATTTCTTTCTCAATCATTACAGATTTGTTACGTGGTATATTATATCGGATTCATATATTATTGTCAACTTGTGAAAAGCAACAATTCGCATCGAACTTAAGGTTATTGGTTACTGTGAACATAATGAACAATGATGAAACTGTAACACTTTTTGCGGTTCCACATATGATAGGATTGTAAAGAAAAAAAACGGAGGATTTAATATGAGCGACTTAGCTGCTACAAATTGCGGATGTGAGGACAGAGGAGGATGCGGATGTGGCTGCGCTAATAACAGCGGATGTGGATGCGACAATGGCTGCGGATGTAATAACGGATGTGGATGTAACAGTGGATGGGGACTTTCAGGCGGAAATAATTCCTGCTGTAATATCCTCTGGATCATCATCCTTCTGTGCCTGTGCGGAAACAATAACTGCGGATGCAGCAATGGCTGCGGCGGATGTGGCAACGGTGACAACTGCTGGATTATTATCGTGCTGCTTCTGTTATGTGGAAACAACGGCTGTGGATGTGGCTGCTGACAATCATTTTCTGTTGGCAGGGGGATCTTTCCCTCTGCCTCTTTATATTTTACAGGATTATAATTTCGTCCTTATTATTCATGCTGCCTGATATTATCCTTATCTTTCATATTCCGGGAATTGATCCTGTCTGTTTTCTTTTCCGGGTGCACTGTCTGAACACATTGTTTTTTCTTTTTCACACACTCCAGATCTATCTCATAAAAAGCATTTCCATTTATAATAAGCATTTCTTTCTTTTCTTCTGACTCTGATCCCATATCTGATTCTCCATTTTTTTGCAACTGCAAACGCATGATACCTGCAGCAATTCCATAAAATTTGAGGCAGCGTGCAGTAAAGCAGTCTCACAGTTACTTAAATTCTACTTTATTATATGTCAGAATCCTTCTCCCCGTCATATTCTGTTAATAAAAAACATAAAATGGAAGCAGATATTATGAATGAAGAGCAGATTTCCCAGACTTTGTTGGATCAGATGGTCAGTTCTGACCGCGGACAGATGATAAAAGCCGCCATTCCTTATCTTCCGCCAAAAGGACAGCAGATTTTCTCAGTCTATGAAAAAGCGGTTGAATTTATCAATACGGTTTCTGTTTTCAGCAAAAGAAGTTCCGGCAGCGATCTGTGTGCCATGAGCATGCCGTCCCAGAATCCGGTGGATATCATCAATGATATCCGCAGCTTCTGTTATGGTCCCAGCAGGGATAAATTAGATCAGATGGTAAATATGATGGCTATGGTTCAGATGCTGCAGCTCATGAACCAGCCTGCAGATGGTGAGAAGGAGGATTCCCATGAATGATGACTGGCGCAACAACCCGAAGCTTGCAGGTATGGATCGTTCCAAGCTTGATATGCTTCAGAATCTGGCTTCCCAGGGAAGTTCAAAGGGTGCAAATGAGATGCTGCCTTTCCTGATGAACGCAGCTGCTCAGGGAAAAAAAGGTGGTCTGAAATTTAATGCTGATGAGATTTCTGCGATCATTGAAGTGCTGAAGATGGGAAAATCTCCCGCAGAGGCACAAAAACTTGATAAAGTGGTGAACCTTATGAAAATGATGCGGTGACCAAGTCCCCACTCACTGCTTATTGCTTTTCGCAGACTCCGCAGAAAACTTACCTGATTCGGTTAATATGAATTGCTATGATAACAAAAAGAGTACATTTCATCAACTTTCCGAAATGTACTCTTATGTTCAGTAATGTAACTTGTCACCAATTATTATCTGTCATATTTGCGCAGCCTGTCGCAGATAAATGTCAGTGCCTGTTCAACTGCCTGGTCTCTGATACTTTTTCTGTCGCCCTCAAAGTGAAATTCCCTCACAGTTGTCTTTCCTGCACAGTAACATCCCATAAATACGGTTCCCACCGGTGTTTCCTCTGTTCCACCGCCCGGACCTGCAAGTCCTGTCACAGAGAGACAGACATCGGTTTTGGCTGCTTTCGCACCGCCTTTTGCCATCTGTCCGGCACATTTGGCTGAGACAGCACCTTCTTTCTTCAGTGTACTCTTCTTTACTCCAAGACATTTTCTTTTGGCGCGGTTTGTATATGTGACATAACCACACATAAATACCTCCGAAGCTCCCGGTACATTTACGATGTCCGCTGCTACCGCACCGCCTGTACAGGACTCGGCAAGAGACAGTGTCATTTTCTTTTTTTTCAGGAGTCCTACAACTGTTTCTTCTAATGCTGATTCTTCTGATGCTTCCTTTTCTGAAGCCATATTTAAAGCCTTCTTTCTAATCCTGCATGGACAGAACACTCCTGTTCTGCCAGATATATGTGATCAGGGAAATAACGGTAAGTGCCAGAGAAAGCCAGATAAATATCTGTTCCAGAATATCAAACACTCCGCCCAGATCGATCAGCAGTAAAATGATCATGATCATCTGGGAAACCGTCTTGAATTTGCCCCAGTAGTTTGCCGCGATCACAACACCGTTCTCGGCTGCGATCAGACGGAATCCGCTGATAATAAATTCTCTTCCTATGATAATGATAACAAACCATGCCGGAAGTTTTTCCAGTTCAATAAAGCAGATCATTGCAGAACACACAAGCAGCTTGTCTGCAAGAGGATCCATGAATTTTCCAAAGTTTGTCACCAGATTGTATTTCCTGGCAAGCTTTCCGTCAAACCAGTCGGTCACACTTGCAACAACAAAAATAGCAAGTGCTATATAGCGGTTTGCCTCACCGCCCAGGTCTGTAAGCATAAACAGTACAAGAAACGGAACCAGGATCATTCTGGCTACTGTAAGTTTATTCGGTGTATTCATCTGCCAACTCTCCTATCAAATCATATTCCAGTGCACCGGTCACACGTACCTTTGCAAAATCTCCTGTCATCAGGAGTTCTCCTGTCTGCACAAAAATATAACCGTCGACCTTTGGTGCATCTCCGTAAGTTCTGCCAATGTATGCGCTCTCATCTGCAACTTTTCCCTCGATCATCACGAGAAGTTCCTGTCCGATACGGTCAGTTCCCTTATCATAGGAAATCTCCTGCTGAAGCTCCATGATCTCGTCACGTCTGGCCTCTTTGACTTCTTCCGCAACCTGATCAGGCATCGTTGCTGCAGGTGTATCTTCTTCCGGTGAGTAAGTAAATACTCCCAGACGGTCAAATTCCATCTCATCCACAAAGCCCATCAGCTCTTCGTGGTCTTCCTGTGTTTCCCCGGGGAATCCGGAGATCAGAGTGGTACGGAGCACGATGTCAGGAATCTCCCGACGAAGCTTATTTACAATCTCCACCAGCTCTGCCTGTGTTGTCCTTCTTCCCATTCTCTTTAAGATACGGTCACTTGCATGCTGGATCGGAAGATCCAGATAATGGCAGATCTTCTTCTCCTCTTTCATGGTCTGGATCAGTTCATCGTAAATTTCCTCCGGATAGCAGTAAAGCACGCGGATCCAGCGGATTCCTTTGATCTTGCATAACTCTTTCAGGAGGATATGAAGAGATTTCTTTCCATATATGTCAGTTCCATATACGGTTGTCTCCTGTGCGACAAGGATCAGCTCCTTTACGCCTTCCTCTGCCATCTCCTTTGCCTGTGTTACCAGACGTTCCATCGGAACGCTTCGGAATTTACCGCGAAGTTTCGGGATGATACAGTAGGTGCAGTGTTTATCACAGCCTTCTGCTATCTTGAGGTATCCGAAATGTCCGCCTGTTGTGAGAACACGTTTGCCAAGCTTTTCCGGAAGGTAATCAATATCTTTAAATTCCTGGAAATGTTTTCCTTCCATTGCTTCACGGATTGCCTTAAGGATGTCTCCGTAGGAAGTTGTGCCAAGTACTGCATCTACTTCCGGTACTTCCTCAATGATCTCATTCTTATAACGCTGTGCCATACATCCTGTGACAACCAGGACTTTACAGCTCCCGGTTTTCTTGTATTCTGCCATCTCAAGGATGGTGTTGACGCTCTCTTCCTTTGCGTCATTGATGAAGCAGCAGGTGTTCACCACAATGGCCTCTGCTTCAGTTTCATCATCTACGATCTCGAACCCGTTACCTGTAAGAAGCCCAAGCATTTCTTCGGAATCTACAAGGTTCTTGTCACAGCCTAATGATACGAATAATAATTTCATAAATTCTCCTATAAGAATGTGCCTGAAAATATACCTCTGTAATTCTCAGACACATCCTTTTGTTTATCTATTGTGTTACCATCAGTTCTTACTCTTCAGTTGTTTCTGCAGTTGTTTCTTCTGCTGTTTCAGCAGTCTCTGTGATTTCAGAAGCCTGTGCTGATTCTTCTGTCTGTGCCTCAGCTGTCTGTTCTGTTCCTTCTTCATCCTCTTCTTCCGGAGCAAGGATCTTTACTTTTCCTTTGTAGAGCTCGTCGATCGCAACTGAGAGAGGTTTCTTGCCTGCCGCACCCTCTACCATTGGTTTGGAACCTGCAATGATCTGGCGTGCACGTTTACTTGCAGCAAGTACAAGGGAATAACGGCTGTTAAGGGACATTGTTGTATCGTCGTCCTCACTGTTTGTATTGATTGCTTCGATTAATTCTGTATAAGACGGATGTATCATGTATTTTCTCCTTTCTTTTAAGCGGTCTGGGCCGCATGTTTATCATTTCTGAAATGCTTTTGTCTGTTTCTGGATATCTGCGATAAATTCTGCATTTCTGGATACTCTGGAATGTTCACTCACAATAATCTGATGAAGATGGTCTACGCATTCCTCTACAGTATCGTTGACAAGAATATAGTCATATTGTCCCATACCTTCTGCCTCTTCACCGGCTCTTGCAAGTCTGTCTGCGATCACCTGTGCGGTTTCTGTTCCTCTGCCTGTGAGACGGCGTTCCAGTTCCTCCACAGTCGGCGGAGTTACAAACACCAGAAGTGCTTCCGGTATTTTCTCTTTGATCTTCATTGCGCCCTGGATTTCGATCTCAAGGATTACATTTCTGCCTGCCTGAAGCTGCTCTTCTACATAAGAGCGTGGGGTACCGTAATAATTTTCCACATACCGGGCATATTCAAGCAATGCATCCTCTTCGATCAGCTTCTCAAATTCATCCCTTGTACGGAAGAAATATTCTCTGCCGTCCTCTTCACCGGGACGGGGTTTTCTGGTTGTTGCGGAGACAGATAATGCATAACCATCATATTTCTCCATGAGGCGTTTCATTACTGTGCCTTTTCCTGCACCGGAAAATCCGGAAACCACTACTAAAATTCCTTTATTCATGGGTCTCTCCCTTATCCTCGTTTTCATATATTTCTGCAAATCTCCGGGCAATGGTCTCAGGCTGAAGTGCGCTGAGCACCAGATAATCGTCGCTTGTGACAATCACTGCTTTTGTCTTTCGCCCCTGAGTTGCATCAATCAGTGACCGGGTTCCCTTTATGCTCTGCACCATTCGTTTTACAGGTGCCGCATCCGGGCTTACCACTGCCACGATTTTCTGTGAATTGACTACATTTCCAAAACCGATATTAATAAGTCTTGCCACGTTTTCTTCCTCTATTCTACGTTCTGGATCTGTTCTCTGACTTTCTCGATCTCTGTTTTCAGATCAATGGCAATGTTGGAGATCTCCAGATCACTTGATTTAGATAAAATCGTGTTTGCTTCTCTGTTCATTTCCTGTGCCATGAAGTCCAGTTTGCGTCCGATGCCTTCTTTCTCTGTTGTAAGCATCTTTTTCATGTTCCTGATGTGGCTGTGAAGGCGAACGGTTTCCTCATCATTGCAGATTTTGTCTGAAAACAGGATGACTTCTGCTGCGATGCGGTTGTCGTCGATCTGTGTGTCTTCCAGCAGCTCGGAAACTTTTGCTTCCAGTTTGGTCCTGTAGGCATTGACTACTTCCGGAGAGCGGGCTTCTACACGTAATACTTTTTCTTCAAGGCTGTCCAGTTTTCCGATAAGGTCTTTCTCAAGATTTCTGCCTTCCAGTATCCTTGTCTGGACAAATTTCTCACATGCCTCGCGAAGGGGCGGTTCCAGAGATTCCCAGAGTGCTTCCTCATCAACAGACTGTTCTTCCATGACAAGTACCTCCGGATAGCGTGACAGGGTGCTGACTTTGATATCGTAGTCAAGGTCAAAGTCCTGCTGCATCTGTTTAAGACAGGTGATGTATTCGGATGCGAGTTCTCTGTTGTATTTGAGGGCTCCGTTGTCCAGTGTGTAGTCTTCGTATGTGATGTATACATCAACTTTGCCTCTCTGGATGTAGGTTTTCATCAGGTTTCTGACTGCGCCTTCCAGGAAGTTGAGTTTTCTGGGCATTTTGATGCTGAGGTCCAGGTATCTGTGGTTGACAGATTTTAGTTCGATTGTTATTTTTCTTTCTTTGGTCACGACTTCTGCCCGGCCGAAACCTGTCATGCTTTTTATCATAGTTTTTCTCTCTTTGTCTGTCTATTAGTGTCGGGGTATGTGTGCCTGTTCTGGTTTACATACAGATTTATTATAGTTCATTATAGAATGGGAGTCAAACATTTTTTCGTTGATGGCGGTAGGAAATGTGTGGTATACTGGTGAAAGGGACGCAGGATAAAATAAATGGTCTGGGGCGCGGTTTCGGAAGCTAGTCAACTCTAAGGCTTCGGAAATTTGCTAAAAGCATGAAAAAAACAGCAAAACTCGCTTCGCTCAGACAGGTTGCTGTTTTTTTCATAACGCAGATTCCCGAAGCCTAAGAGTTACTACAACCCCTGCAAATGCGCCCGGAACTATTTATTTTCTCCTGCTGGTGACTGGCTGTGGGAGGTATATGGTATATTTAGTTGGAAGGCTTTCAGAGAGACCTGTTATATTAGAGTTTGTTTGTCAGAAAGGGCTTCGCCTTTCTGACGTAGGTGATGTTTAGATTTTATGTATTACCTGTCAATTATAAAATTGTTATCAGTCATATTGGGGACTGAGATTTTGATTATTGTGAGTATTATTTAAAAAGGAGTGTTTTTATATGGCTTTTGATGGGATTACGATTGCGGCTATGGTGAAGGAGCTGCATTTGAATTTGGATGGAGGACGGTTTAATAAGATTGCTCAGCCGGAGGCGGATGAGCTTTTGATTACGGGGAAGGGGGCGAATGGGCAGTGCAGGCTGCTGCTTTCGGCCAGTGCTTCTCTTCCGCTGATTTATTTTACTTCCAAGAATAAGCCCAGCCCTATGACTGCGCCTAATTTCTGTATGCTGCTGCGTAAGCATATTGGAAGTGCGAGGGTTTCGGATATCAGGCAGCCGGGGATGGAGCGTGTGGTGATGTTTGAGCTGGAGCATCTGAATGAGCTGGGAGATCCCTGTAAGAAGGTTCTTATCATGGAGCTGATGGGCAAGCACAGTAATATTATTTTCTGTGATGATAAGGGAATGATCCTGGATAGTATCAAGCATGTTTCTTCTCATATGAGTTCTGTGCGTGAGGTGCTTCCGGGAAGGGAGTATTTTATTCCGAAGACGCAGGATAAGCTGGATCCGCTGACTGTGAGTGAGGAGGAGTTCTATGATGTTGTGTGCAGGAAGCCATGTAATGTTTCCAGGGCTGTTTACTCTTCTCTTACGGGAATCAGTCCGGTTGTTGCGGAGGAGATCTGTTTCAGGGCTTCGATCGACGGGAGTGATGCAGCGCAGTCTCTGGATGAGGCGGCGAGGGTGCATTTGTATCATACGTTCCGCAGGCTGATGGATCAGGTTGTGGAGGGGGATTTTTCTCCGAATATTGTTTACCGGGGGGAAGAACCTGTGGAGTATGGTGTGTTTGCGTTCCAGCAGTATGGACCGGAGTATCATTCTGTGGAGTTTGAGAGTGTTTCACAGATGCTGGAGACTTATTATGCGACAAAGAATACGCTGACGCGTATCCATCAGAAGTCTTCGGATCTGAGGAGAATCGTGCAGACTGCGCTGGAGCGTAACCGTAAGAAGCTGAGTCTGCAGGAGAAGCAGATGAAGGATACTGCGAAGAAAGAGAAGTATAAGGTTTACGGGGAGCTGATCAATACTTACGGGTATGGGCTGGAGGATGGATGTAAGTCGTTTAAGGCTCTGAATTATTATACCAATGAGGAGATTACCATTCCTCTTGATCCTACTATGACTCCGGCGGAGAATTCCAAGAAGTATTTTGACAAGTATGGAAAGCTGAAGCGTACGGAGGAGGCTCTGACTGAGCAGATTGCAGATACAAGAAGTGAGATTGAGCATCTGGAGTCTGTTTCCAATGCTCTGGATATTGCTCTGGCTGAGAGTGATCTGGCACAGATCAAGGAAGAGCTGATGGAGTATGGGTATATTAAGAAGCATTATGACCGCAGGAAGGGGCAGAAGGCGCAGAGTAAGTCTAAGCCGTTCCATTATGTGACTGAGGATGGGTATGATATTTATGTGGGAAAAAATAATTTCCAGAATGATGAGCTTACCTTTAAGTTTGCCACAGGGAATGACTGGTGGTTTCATGCCAAGAAGATGGCCGGTTCGCATGTGGTCGTGAAGTCTAAGGACGGCGAACTGCCGGATCATATCTTTGAGATTGCGGGACAGCTTGCCGCTTATTATTCCAAAGGACGTACTGCTCCTAAGGTGGAGATTGATTATATCCAAAAGAAGCAGGTGAAAAAGCCTGCAGGGGCGAAGCCCGGATTTGTGGTTTATTATACAAATTATTCGCTGATGGCTGAGCCGTCATTAAAAGGAGTCAGGGAAGTCTGATCATACTGTTGTATAGTTACAAATATTAAAAGAATTGCGGGAGCTGCTTTGCAGCGGAGTAAGTAATTCGTGGATGTCAGGTCAGAGGTGAAATACCTTTTGACCCTGACATTATATAACAATAATTAAGGAGAATTTCTTTTTATGAGTATTTTGAATGTTGAACATCTGACACATGGTTTCGGAGACAGGGCGATTTTTAATGATGTGTCTTTCCGCCTGTTAAAGGGCGAGCATATTGGACTGGTTGGTGCCAACGGGGAAGGTAAATCTACTTTCTTTAATATTGTAACCGGAAAGCTGATGCCGGATGAGGGTAAGATTGAATGGGCAAAGAATGTACGTGTCGGCTATCTGGACCAGCATTCTGTCCTTTCTCAGGGTATGTCCATCCGTGACGTGCTGAAGTCTGCGTTCTCTTATCTCTTTGAGATGGAGGAAAGAATGAATGGGATCTGTGACTCTCTTGGCACTGCTTCTCCTGAGGAGATGGATACTCTGATGGAGGAGCTGGGAACTATTCAGGATACCCTTACCATGCATGATTTCTATGTGATCGATGCGAAGGTGGAGGAAGTTGCCAGAGCCCTGGGACTTCTGGATATCGGACTGGAACGTGATGTTACAGATCTGAGTGGTGGTCAGAGAACCAAGGTTCTGCTTGGCAAGCTGCTTCTGGAGAAGCCGGATATCCTGCTTCTGGACGAGCCTACCAACTATCTGGATGAGGAACATATCGAATGGCTGAAGCGTTATCTGCAGGATTATGAGAATGCATTTATCCTTATCTCCCACGATATTCCGTTTCTGAATTCTGTTATCAATCTGGTTTATCATATGGAGAATCAGGAACTGAACCGTTATGTCGGGGATTATGACCATTTCCTGGAAGTGTATGAGGTGAAGAAAGCTCAGCTTGAGGCTGCTTACAGACGCCAGCAGCAGGAAATCAGTGAACTGAAGGATTTCGTCGCAAGAAATAAGGCAAGAGTTTCTACAAGAAATATGGCAATGTCCAGACAGAAGAAACTGGATAAGATGGATGTGATCGAGCTTGCTGCCGAGAAGCCGAAGCCGGAATTTCATTTTAAATATGGACGTACTCCGGGGAAATATATTTTCGAAACGAAGGATCTGGTTATTGGTTATAATGAACCTCTTTCCAGACCTGTTACTCTCTCTATGGAAAGAGGAAATAAGATTGCGCTGGTTGGTGCAAACGGTATCGGTAAGACAACTTTACTGAAGAGTATTCTGGGGTTGATCCCGTCTCTGAAGGGTTCCTGCGAACTCGGGGAGAATCTTCAGATTGGATATTTTGAGCAGGAAGTAAAGGGTGATAACAAGACTACCTGTATTGATGAGATTTGGGCGGAGTTTCCGTCTTATACTCAGTATGAGGTGCGGTCTGCTCTCGCCAAATGCGGTCTGACTACCAAGCATATTGAAAGTCAGGTACGTGTACTGAGTGGCGGGGAGCAGGCGAAGGTGCGTCTGTGTAAGCTGGTGAATAAAGAAACGAACATTCTGCTTCTGGACGAGCCTACCAATCATCTGGATGTGGATGCAAAAGAAGCTTTGAAGCAGGCATTGATCGAATATAAGGGAAGCATTCTCCTGATCTGCCATGAACCGGAGTTTTACCGCGATGTGGTTTCTCAGGTATGGGACTGCAGTAAATGGACTACAAAAATATTATAATAATTAGTACATGAAGGGCTATTACAAATGAGTAAAGCAAAAACTGTGGATCTGACTTCCGGTCCGATCCTGAAAACTCTGGCAGAGCTGGCTCTGCCTATCATGATTTCTTCCATGCTGGGAACAGCATACAGTATTATGGATATGGCATGGATCGGACTGCTTGGTGCAAAGGCGGTTGCAGGCGTGGGAGTAGGCGGAATGTATGTCTGGCTCTCCCAGGGGCTTGCATCCCTGTCAAGAATGGGCGGACAGGTAAATACAGCTCAGGCATGCGGGCGCAAAGATTATGACCAGGCACGTTCCTATGCTGCCGGTTCTCTGCAGCTCACTGCACTGTCCGGCATTTTGTTTGCTGCTGTCTGTGTTATTTTCATACAGCCTCTGCTGGGATTTTTTAATCTGACCGACGCAGAAACTTATACTGCTGCCAGATCTTATACATTGATCACCTGTGGACTGATCCTTTTTTCTTATCTGAATCTGACGCTGACAGGACTCTCTACTGCACAGGGAGATTCCCGCACTCCCCTGCTTGCAAACTTTATCGGGCTTGCAGGAAATATGATCCTGGATCCGCTGCTGATCCTTGGCATCGGACCTTTCCCGAGGCTGGAGGTTGCCGGAGCCGCTATTGCGACAGTAAGTTCACAGATTCTGGTTTTTGTAGTGATGGTTCTGCGTATCCGGCATTCCAGACTGGAGCCAAATGTTTTACAGCATCTGAATCTGCTGTCTGTTTTTCCAAAAGAATATTATAAGCACATCTTCAGGATCGGGTTTCCCACAGCTATACAGGGAAGCATTTACTGTTTCATCTCCATGGTTCTGACCCGTATGGTTTCCGGTTATGGTGCTGCCGCTATTGCAACGCAGCGTGTTGGCGGACAGATTGAATCCGTATCCTGGAATACTGCTGATGGTTTTGCTTCAGCACTGAATGCTTTTATTGCCCAAAACTACGGTGCACGAAAAAAAGACCGTATCCGTAAAGGTTACAGTCTGTCATTTCGCGTTCTCACAATTTGGGGCCTGTTTGTCACTGCAGCTTTTGTCTTTCTTCCGGAACCAATTGCCAGGTTATTTTTCCACGAAAAAGAAGCTCTGGATACTGCTGTCAATTATCTGGTCATTATCGGATTCAGTGAAGTCTTTATGTCCATTGAGCTGATGACAGTGGGCGCATTATCAGGACTTGGACGCACCAGATTATCCAGTACGATCAGTGTGATCCTGACAGGCTCACGAATCCCGCTGGCATTGATCCTGACACATGCGGGAATGGGATTAAATGGTGTATGGTGGGCGCTTACAATCTCTTCTATCGTGAAGGGAATCGTGTTTACACTGACATTCCGGCATATCAGCAGGCGGTTGCCTGAAAAGGTCTCTTAATACAGCTGGCAAACTCAAAAGAGGACTGTTCAGAAAAATTTCTGTCAGTCCTCTTTTTACTGTTTCTATTATTTCGCAACAAAGTTTACGATCTTGTTCGGTACATAAATCTCTTTGATAAGGTTCTTACCTTCCAGGAAGGAAGCAATTCTCTCGTCTGCTTTGGCAATCTCGAATGCTTTTTCTTTTTCACATCCGTTAGGGATTACGATTGTTCCTCTTACTTTACCGTTCACCTGTACACCGATCTCAACGGTCTTGGCAATTGTTTTGCCTTCATCGTATTTCGGCCATTCGGAAACTGCCAGTAAGCCTTCACCTCCGATGAATTCCCAGATTTCTTCGCAGATATGCGGTGCGAACGGGCTAAGCAGTTTGATAAAGATGGTAAGGTCATCTTTGCTTAAGTGTCCTTCTGCTGTGATCTCATTAATGAGTGTCATCAGGCTGGCGATCGCTGTATTGAATTTCAGGTTCTCGATATCAGAAGAAACTTTCTTGATGGTACGGTGGAGTTTCATCTCCAGTTCATCAGATACGGATTCTTCAGAAAGGATATCTGTCAGCCCTGCAACACGGTCCAGGAACTTCTTACAGCCCTTTACAGAGTTCTCGCTCCACGGTGTAGCTGCGCCATAGTCACCCATAAACAGTACATAGGTACGAAGAGTATCTGCACCGTATTCTTCTACAATATCCAGCGGATCAACTACGTTGCCCTTGGATTTACTCATTTTATCTCCGTCCGGTCCGAGGATCAATCCCTGGATGGAACGTTTTGCGTATGGTTCCGGTGTATTTACTACGCCAAGATCATACAGGAAATGATGCCAGAATCTGGAGTAGATCATATGTCTGGTAACGTGTTCCATACCACCATTGTACCAGTCAACAGGCATCCAGTATTTCAGTTTGTCCATATCTGCCAGTGCATTTGCATTGTGCGGATCTGTATATCTTAAGAAATACCAGGAAGATCCTGCCCACTGAGGCATAGTATCTGTCTCACGCTTCGCTGCAGCACCGCATTTCGGGCATGTGCAGTTTACGAAAGAATCAATCTTTGCAAGTGGGGACTGTCCGTCTTCACCCGGCTCGAAGTCCTTTACATCCGGCAGGCGCAGCGGAAGTTCGTTCTCCGGAACTGCCACAACACCGCAGTTCGGGCAGTGGATAAGCGGGATTGGCTCACCCCAGTATCTCTGGCGGTTGAATGCCCAGTCTTTCATCTTATACTGAACACCGGCTTTACCGATTCCTTTTTTCTCCAGTTCTTCCAACATACGCTCAATAGAATCTTTCTTCTTTGCATATCCGTTCAGGAAATCGGAGTTTACCATTTCGCCGTCGCCTGTATAGGCTTCTTTGGAAATATCTCCGCCTTTGATAACTTCGATAATGTCGATGCCGAATTTCTTCGCGAAATCATAGTCACGCTGGTCGTGAGCAGGTACTGCCATGATAGCACCTGTACCATATCCCATCATTACATAGTCAGCAATGTAGATCGGGATTTTCTTACCGTTAACCGGGTTGATTCCCTCAAGTCCCTGGATTCTCACACCTGTTTTATCTTTTACAAGCTGAGTTCTCTCAAACTCTGTTTTCTTTGCACACTCATTACGATATGCAATGATCTCATCCATGTTTGTGATTTTATCTGCATATTTGTCAATGATCGGATGTTCCGGTGCGATTACCATGAATGTTACACCAAACAGAGTATCCGGTCTGGTTGTATAGATTTCAAGTTTCTCATCGATTCCGTCAACATCGAAGTTAACGAAAGCACCTTTTGATTTGCCGATCCAGTGGATCTGCTGCTGTTTTACATTATCCGGATAATCTACATCTTTCAGACCTTCCAGAAGCTTATCTGCATACTGGGTGATCCTTAAATACCATACATCTTTGGATTTCTGAACAACATCGCTGTGGCAGATATCACATTTACCGCCCTGGCTGTCTTCATTGGAAAGGACTACTTTACAGTGCGGGCAGTAGTTAACCAGTGTTCTGTCTCTGAATACAAGACCTTTTTCAAACATTTTCAGGAAAATCCACTGTGTCCATTTGTAGTAGTCTTCATCTGTTGTATCGATCACACGGTTCCAGTCAAAGGAAAATCCAACTTTCTTTAACTGGTTTGAGAATCTCTTGATGTTCTCATCTGTGATGATACGTGGATGTGTTCCGGTCTTTACCGCGTAGTTCTCTGTCGGGAGACCAAATGCATCAAATCCGATCGGGAAAAGTACATTATAGCCTTCCATACGACGTTTTCTGGAAATAACCTCCAGACTGGAATATGCTTTGATATGTCCTACGTGCATACCGGCACCGCTTGGATATGGGAACTCTACCAGACCATAGAATTTAGGTTTGTCACTGTTATCTTTGGCTTCGAAGACTTTGGCTTCTTCCCATTTTGCCTGCCACTTAGGCTCGATCTTTTTAAACAAGTATTTCATCTCTATACTTCCTCCAACATTTTGCTGTATGTGAACTACCCGGCAACAGAGTTACCAGGGCATCTGACTTAAGGCGAGATACCGTCTTTTTCAGGGTGCGTCCATGACACCACTACTGTTTGCTCCACTGAGCTACACAGCTGCTTTTATTATTTCCGGCGGTTTCAGTCCGATTATGGACATCTTATCCTAAAAATTTATTTTAATTCAACAAAGGCTGTTTGTCAATGTAACGTTTTGCTGTATCGAGTGTTTTTGCTTTACAAATGGCACTTATTTCGCATTTTCGAGTAATACACCACTAGAGTGTGTCTGAAAAAACAGGACATTCCGCATCTCTGCAAAATGTCCTGCCATTTTTATTTCTTAACTATATTTTAATTACTGCGCTAACACAAATTACTGCTCTGTCAGTAATTACCCTTTTTTATTCTTCCGCTTTATCTACCTTACTTGCTCTGGCTTCAATTTCTTTTGCCTGAATATCTCCAGGAGCCTGCTCGTAGCGTGCAAATTCATAGGAGAATTCTCCGCTTCCACCTGTCATAGAACGAAGATCTGTGGAATATCCATAAATCTCAAGCTGAGGTACATCTGCCTCAATGATCGTATTTCCCTGATGGTCAGGAGTCATACCCAGAACACGGCCACGGCGTTTGTTCAGGTCACCCATAACATCACCTGTGTATTTATCCGGAACTGTTACTTTCATGGATACGATTGGCTCTAAGAGTACAGGTGATGCATCCATGAAGCCTTTTTTGAATGCAAGGATGGTAGCCATCTTAAATGCCATTTCAGAGGAGTCTACCGGATGATAGGAACCATCATACAGAGTAGCTTTCACACCAACTACCGGATATGCAGCCAGAGGTCCCTTTAATACGCATTCCTGCAGACCTTTCTCAACTGCCGGGAAGTAGTTCTTCGGAACTGCACCGCCGACTACAACCTGCTCAAATACATAAGGTGTTTCCAGATCGCCTGACGGCTCGAAACGCATCTTGACATGACCATACTGTCCATGTCCGCCGGACTGTTTCTTATGTTTGCCTTCAACGTCTGAATTCTTACGAAGGGTTTCGCGGAACGGAACCTTCGGTTTGCTCAGTTCTATATCTACTTTGTAGCGTTCTTTTAACTTATTGGCAACAATGTCCAGATGCTGATCACCGATACCGTAGATCAGGCTCTGACGGTTTGCACTGTCGTTCACTACACGGAGTGTCTTATCTTCACTCATCATCTTGGCAAGTGCCTGAGAAATCTTATCCTCATCACCTTTCTTCACTGCTTTGAATCTCTTGCAGGTATAAGGTGTGGAAATAACCGCCTTCGGATAGAAGATCGGATTTGCCTTGGTTGCAAGGCTGTCACCTGTCTGTACACTGTTTAATTTGGCAATTGCACCAATATCACCGGCATGAAGTTCCGGAACCTCGA
>OGXX01001717.1_pt1 | contig 21595 bp, 18 predicted proteins | sample 1576301 | NCBI WGS metagenome assembly OGXX01 (sample SAMEA3541469, study PRJEB24748) | human gut metagenome | biome: human gut; feature: human-associated habitat; material: faeces | place: China | collected 2012
TACAGTTTAGTCGAAAAAAACATAAGCAAAGAAGACGCGATAAAAAATGCCGACAACTTACTTTACGAAAAAGCTAAACTTGTTATTAAAGATTTAAATAAGGCTTGAAATATTTTCCTAAAAATAATATAATACAATAGCATATTATAATTAAGGAGTTATAGAAAATGAAAGTTATTTTACCTAAGCACAGAGAATTCCTAATCAGATTTGAGGACGGTTACGCACAGGAAGCTGAAGCGTGGGAAGCACTCAACCAAATTGTTAAAGATTATTCGGTAGACGGAAAAAGCGTTTACAGCGAAACATTTATTGAAGACAATGAAGATAAAGTTAAGGCTCTTCAGGAAAAGTACGAATTTACATATGAAATTATTGAAAAGTAAGCAGGTATAATTATGCAGACGAAAACAGCTTATATGGTTGCAACATCTCATCTCGATACAGTTTGGAGATGGACTCTTGCAGACACGGTTGAAAAATTCATTCCGGACACATTAAGCAAAAACTTTGACCTTATTGAAAAATATCCTAACTATCTGTTTAATTTTGAGGGTGCTTACAGATATGAACTTATTGAAGAATATTATCCAAAAGCATTTAAAGAAATCAAAAGATATGTAAGAATAAATAAGTGGAATCCTGCCGGCTCCGAATATGAAAATGGTGATGTTAACATTCCTTCACCTGAAGCTATTACCAGAAACATACTTCTCGGCAATAACTATTTTTATGAAAAATTCGGTATAAAAAGCAAGGATATATTTTTACCTGATTGTTTCGGTTTTGGTGCGCAATTACCGCAAATCATAAATGACGCGGGCCTTTTAGGTTTCAGTACACAAAAACTTTCTTGGGGCAGTGCATATGGCATACCGTTTGACATCGGTATGTGGGTAGGTGCTGACGGAAACGAAATCGGTGCATCATTAAACGCTAAAAGTTACAGATATAAACTCAACGGTGATGTGCGTGCCGATTTAAGCGTTATTGACGGAATAAGCAAAGCTTATATGGAAACCAATATGAAGCTTCCTTGGGTAAATCACCTTTACGGAACAGGTGACTGGGGCGGCTCACCGACTGAAGAAAGTGTTAAAAGTGTTAACGAAAGCGTAAAGGCAAATGCTAAAGAAGAAAACAAGCTATTCAAAGTAAAAAGTGCGCGAAGCGATAAGGTATTCACACAGCTTAAAAAATACAATAACGGTTCAAACGGTGTATTTATCCCAAGGTATAAGGGTGATTTACTTATGACAAATCACGGTGCCGGATGTTACACTTCAAGAACGCAAAGCAAAAGATTAGATTATCAAAGTGAGCAAATAGCGCACAGTGCAGAATTTGTCTGCTCATTTGCCGAACTTTGCGGCTGTTACGAATATCCTAAAGAAAATCTTAACAAAGCCTGGAAACGCTCGATTAAACATCAATTTCACGATGATATTACCGGCACATCCTTGATGGAAGTGTACAATGACGCGTGGGATGACTATTATTCATCAATAGCTCAATTTAAGGGTGAATTAACATCTTCCATTCAGGCGCTTTCAAGAAATATGGATACTTCTTGGATACCTGAAAATGCAGTTGCAATTTCTGTATCAAACCCTACACAATACAGAAGAAAAGAGAGTGTTGAAGCAAAAATCAAATTAAATGTAAACACTCCTTTTGTTAAGGTAATTGATAAGCAAAAGCAGGAAGTGCCAAGCCAAATCGTCAAAAAAACAGGTAAGAATTTTGAAATTATATTTTTTGCAGATGTACCGTCATATGCAGTACACATTTATGCGGTAGTACCGAGTGACGAAGAATGCAAAATAAAAAATGACCTTGAAGTCAGCGAACACAGGCTTGAAAACAGTAAATATAAAGTTATTTTCAACAAAAACGGTGACCTTGCATATCTGTATGATAAAGAGCTTAACAAGCAGCTTATAAAAGCACCGATTAAGCTTGCATTACTTCACGATACAGGTTCGCTTGCATACCCGTCTTGGGAACTGAGGAAAGAAGATATTGACAAACAACCTTACTGCTATGCAAACACGCCTACATTTGAAACAGTTGAAAACGGGCCAGCAAGAATTGCAATTAAAATTACAAGAGAAGCCGAATATTCAACAATAATTCAAACAGTTTCACTCTACCCTGACAGCAAAGTTATCAGAGTAGACAACGAAATTGAATGGAGAACAAGAAGAACGCTTTTAAAAGCTGTATTTCCGCTTTCTGCATCAAATTACACTGCGAAGTATGATTCCGGTGTAGGATATACAGAAAGAGAAAACAACAACGAAAAACTTTATGAAGTACCTGCTCAAAAATGGGCGGACATTACCGATACGAGCGGCGAATTCGGTGTAAGTATACTTACAGATTGCAAGCACGGTTGGGATAAGCCTGACAACAACACATTGCGCCTCACTTGTATTCACTCACCTTTAGGTGCATTTACGAAAGAAACAAGGCAGGATTTGCAAGACCTTGGAAGAAACTGCTTCAGCTTTGGTATTTATGGCCATAAGGGTGATATTGAAAACGGAACTAACAAAGAATCAATGAACTTTGCAAGAAAGCTTATCACCTGCGAAGTGAAGAAAAGTGAAAGCAAGGGCGAATTCTCACAGCTTGCAAGCTTATTAAAAATAACACACGATAACATTGTTATAAGAGCTGTAAAAATGAGCGAAGATGATGAAAACGCTTTAATAGTAAGGCTTAACAATGCAACCGCAATTGAGCAAAAAAATGCGGCATTAAGTGTTTACCGTGAATTTGAAAAGGTTGACGAAGTTAATACAAGCGAAGAATTTATAAGAAATCACGCAGAAGTTAACGGTAAAGTTATTCGTGTTACTTTAAAGCCATTTGAAACAATGACTTTAAAAATCAAATTTGCAAAATCAGAAGAATGTGAAAACAATAATACATATTCGCCAATGAGGCTTAATTACAATGTTAAGGCTTTCACAAATTATGATAATATGAAGCATATCATATTACAAGGCGGCGGATATTCACTTCCTATTGATTTGATTGACAGAAACATAAAAGTCAACGGAATTGAATTTTACATTCCGCACGGTAACAGAAAGAACAAGAAGCCTAAATGTGACGCAGTAGCTTGCAGGGGTCAAAGCATAAATCTTGACGGTAAGTATAACCAAATTTACATACTCGCAGGTGCAGTAAGTGAAGAAGACATTGTTGGAACATTTAAAATTGACAGAAAAGATTATAATATAAATTTTAAATCAATGACAGCGCCATACAGCAAATGGGATATGTACGGACTTGGGCAAACAGCGCATACAGATGATGAAACAGCATTCGGCTATGAATTCACCCACTTGCATCATCCTGAGGGTAACCTTGTAAAAAAAGCAAGAATGTACTTATATTCACTTAATGTGAAAAACAAAAAGCGATTACGCTTTCCTAACAATAACAAATTGGTTATATTTGCAATGACATCCGCTGAAAAGGAAGAATTTACAAGCCTTGCAGATAATGTTATTGACATAGTTGATGATAATTACAATTTCGGCAAAATACCGCCGATTGATAAAATCACCGATAAAACAGATGCAATAACTATCAGAGCCGGAAAAATTCAAGACCAATACAACGGTGGTAAAGGCAAAGGATTTTTAAGAGATAATTTAATAACTAACATTATCAGGTCATACACAAAAAGTGAATGGTAAATAACGCACAAGCGGCTAAATATACATAATTTGTATATTTAGCCGCTTTTTTAAATGTAATGGCAATAAACTTTACAAATACAAATTGTTAAAAACGCTGTGGAAAACGCTGTTAAGAATGTGGAAAAGTCGAGCGTACAACAACAAAAAATGTTAAAAACATTGTGGAAAATGTTAAAAATGTAAAGCAAATTACTTGACAGGAAAAGTTTTCCACTTAATAAACACGAGTCGATTATAATATACATATTGTTAATATTATAACAAACAAAAAAAGTGCGTCCTAAAAAGACGCACTTTTCATTTAAAGTTTATTACTTTTTAAAGAAGTTGACAATGTCGGTGAAAGCATCATCGTCATTATCATTAAATGTAGAAACAGGAGAAGCTGATGATGATGCTGCCGGAGCAGGAGCTGTAAATGCAGGAGCAACCGGCTGAGGAGGAGCTACTTCCTTATTAGCTGTTGTTGACTTAATCGGTGCGCCCGGGCCTTCATCGCCGAAGCGTGTAGCAATAACAGTAATAATCATTTCATCTTCAAGTTCTTCATCAAAATTAGCACCCCAAATGATTTCACAATCAGGATGAACAGCAGCACTTACGATTGATGATGCTGCATCAATTTCTTCAAGACCAATATCAGTTGAAGCAGTAATATTGATAAGGATGCCGCGAGCGCCGTCAATCGAAGTGTTAAGAAGAGGAGAAGAAATAGCCTGCTGAGCTGCAAGTTCAGCCTTATCCTTACCTTTAGCACGACCGACACCCATATGTGCATAGCCGGAATCCTTCATAATTTCAGTTACATCGGCAAAGTCACAGTTTACAAGACCTGTTGCGTTAACAAGGTCTGATACTGACTGAACACCCTGGCGAAGAACATCATTGGCAATTTCAAATGCGTTAAGAAGAGTAATTTTTTCTTCTGTTACATACTTTAAGTTTTCATTAGGAATTACCATAATTGAGTCTACATACTGTGCAAGCTCTTTGATACCTTCCTGTGCCTGCTTCATTCTTCTGTTACCTTCAAAAGCGAAAGGAGTTGTAACAACTGCAACAGTAAGAATACCGAGGTCTTTAGCAATTTTAGCTACAACAGGGGCTGCACCAGTACCTGTTCCGCCGCCCATACCGGCAGTGATGAATACCATTTCAGCACCTGTGAGAATATCTGTAAGAGCTTCCCTGCTCTCTTCAGCTGCGCGAGTACCAACTTCAGGTCTTGCACCTGCGCCCATACCCTTTGTAGCCTTTTCACCAATAAGGATTTTATGTGTTGCTGTTGACTTTGCAAGTGCCGGCTTATCAGAGTTAACGGCTACAAATTCAACATCCTGAATATTACAGTGTACCATACGGTTAACAGCGTTTCCACCGCCGCCGCCGACACCTACTACTTTAATTTGTACTACTTTTGAGTCATCTGTATCAATTTCATAACGTCCCATTGCATGATTCTCCTTAATTTTATTTTTCAGTCTATATACCCCTATACAGGTTTTCGTTACATATGATATTGTAACAAGATTGTAACCAAATTGCAATACTTTTTTTGAATTATTCTCAAACTTTTTGACAATGTTTTGCAATCTAATTTTATTTTATTTGTCAGATATGCACAAATTCCGACAATTGTCACATTATCTGTAAAGTGATTTACTTCACAGCTATTCCTCTGTAAAGTAAATTGACTTGTCAGTTGAAACAGTCATTGTACCTGTTGCGTTAGGACTGGAACTGTTAAGCTTATCGCAAGCCGCCAAGCCTTTCATTATCTTCGTATCTAAATCTTTACTGTTACCGAGTTTAAAAGTAATTCTATTATCGTAAACAACATAATTATCGCTTATATTTTTACTGTAAATTGATGTGATTTCAGTAAAATTGTTTTCTTTAATACAATTTGCCATTCGTTCAAGGCAAGTGCCTACATCGCTGTTTTTAAATTGAATTTTATGGCCGGGCTTCGCAGATTTTACATCTGTTTTATTGATAATAATTCCCGTTGCCATTTGTGCGCCTTTTTCTAGGACTTTAAAATTATTATCAAGAAGAATGTAAGTATTATCTTCACACAAAAGCGAATATGCTACCTTTGCATCTGTCACTTTAATTTCAATAGTATCAGGAAGTTTGCGCTTAATTTCTGCTTTATAAACATAAGGCAGATTTTCTTCAATTCTCAAAGCGGCTTCATCCGTATTTACGGTAAAAAGGTTTTTGCCCTTTTGAATAATACACTGTGATAATATTTTATCTGATGAATATATTTTGCTACCCGAAGCGGATATTGTATTTATTTGGAAAAATACCGTTAAGCATAAAACTGTGCCTATTGCAATAATTATAAGTACAGCACCTATCCAGCCCATCACTTTTCGTGCTTTATTTTTCTTTTTTCGTTTATTGCTTTCTTTCTGCCTGCGTTCCAAGCGTGTCATTGAATATAAATCACTGCTTTGGCGTGATTTCTTTTCCTGCGCCTGCGTAATACGCTTTTGTGACTCACGATAAATTTTTGGTGGTTCAATACCAAGGTCTAAAAATTCGCTGTCTATTTTAGAATTCGGTTTGCTTCTTTTGGATGCTTTTCGTTTCGCCTGCTTCTTTTTCTGTTGTTCCTTCATTTTTACTCCTCTTAATATTCGCACCTATTGATGAAAGTGCTTTTTCAAGATTTTCATAACCTCTGTCAATATGTTCTATACAATATATATTACTTTCACCGTCTGCACAAAGCGCCGCTACCACAAGTGCCGCACCGCCACGCAAATCTGTGGCGTGAACATTTGCAGGATGAAGTTTATCAACACCGTTAATAACAGCAATATTGTCTTTAATTTCAATATCTGTACCGAATCTGTTTAATTCGCTGACATATCTGAACCGATTTTCAAATATAGTTTCCTGCAATATAGATGTTCCCTTGGCGAGTGCAAGTGCAACTGCAATTGGAGATTGCGAATCAGTAGGAAATCCGGGATATGGCATTGTTTTAATACTTCTTACCCGTTTTAATCTTTTAGGTGAAACAAGAGTGAGCGAATTATCGCTTAAATATAATTTACATCCCATTTCTGTAAAAACAGGAAAAATCGGAGATAAATGACTTTGTCTGATATTTTTAACAGTTAATTCGTCCGAACATACCGCACCGAGTGACATATAAGTTGATGCAAGTATTCTATCCGGAATAATTGTATGTTCACAAGGATGAAGCTTACTTACACCGTCAATAACTATTGTTGATTCTCCTGCGCCGTAAATTTTAGCACCGCAATGATTTAAAAAATCAGCAAGGTCGCTTATTTCAGGTTCTCTTGCAGGGTTGACTATCACCGTTTTACCTTTTGATATGGCTGATGCAATAATAATATTTTCTGTTGCACCAACACTTGGAAAAGGAAGTATAATTTTAGTACCGATTATAAAATCGGCACAAGCACTGATGGATGAACCGTTAACGCTGACATTCGCTCCTAAATCATTAAGTGCTTTTAAATGCAGGTCAATAGGTCTTGTTCCTATTTCGCAACCACCGGGATAATAAATCGAAGCGCATTTTTGCCTCGATAATAATGCACTCAAAAATATTATAGATGAACGCATTGTGCGCATTGTATTTTCACTGATTTCGCTGCCTGTAACATTTGTTGCATCAATTATTACAGTATCATTTTCTTTATTAACTTTACAACCAATGGATGCAAGAATATCAAGTGTAACTTTTACATCGCTTAAATCGGGGCAATTATGTATAACACTCTCACCTTTAATTAGAAGTGTTGATGCAAGAATTGGTAAAGCAGAATTTTTAGCTCCGTGAACCGATATTTCTCCAAATAACTTTTTGCCGCCGTTAATTTTAAAATATTCCATTTAATCACCTCTGCACGCTATACTATGCAAAAGTGATTATTTTGTTATTTACCTATTTGGCAAGTGAAATAATAATATCTGCAATTCTTTCTCTTGCGTCGGTAATAGCCATATTTTTGGCATTTTCTTCAATTTGAATAAGCTTGGCAGGGTTTGAAAGCATTGAATCAATCGCTTCTTTAAGTGACTGCGAAGTTAAATCTTTTTCTTCAATAATCGAGCCGGCTCCTCTGTTAACAAGTGCCATAGCGTTATGAAATTGATGATTTTCTGCCACATACGGTGACGGAATTAGGATTGAAGCCTTACCCATAGCCTCGATTTCAGAAAGGCTTGATGCGCCTGCTCTGCCGATTACAAGGTCACAGGCAGACATACAGGTATCCATATCATCAATATACTGCCTAACTTCAACATTGCCTTTAATTAAACCTTTTTCACCCTCGGTAAAACCCTGTTCTTTAAATTTATCAAGAAATTCACTGCCATTAGTACCGACTGAATGAATATGATAATAAGTATCATTTTCGGCACTTTCAAGAAGAATATCATACATGGCGTCATTGAGAGGCTTTGCACCGAGTGAACCGCCGAATGAAAGAACAAGATATTTATTATTAGGAATACCGAGCTTCTTTCGTGATAAATCTTTTCGTGCATTAAGAAGTTCGCCACGAACAGGAAGACCTGTTACAATTACTTCGTTTTTTGCTTCAAGATGCTTTTTTGCATCTTCAACCGTAAGCATTACTTTATCAACCTCTTTGGCAAGAGTTTTATTTGTAATACCGGGATAAGCATTTTGCTCGTGAATACAAGTAGGAATGTGCATATCAACCGCTGTTTGAAGCACCGGTCCTGAAACATATCCGCCAAATCCTACAACGACATCAGGCTTAAACTGCTTGATAATTTTTTTGCTTTCGCCGTTTGATGTTATAAGCTGGCAAACAGTTTTAATATTATGCAAAATTGCCTTTGGTGCAAATGAACGGCGAAAACCTGAAATTTTAATAGTTTTAAAATCGAAACCTGCGTTTGGCACAAGGCGTGATTCCATATGGTCTGCCGTGCCGACAAACATAATTTCACTTTCAGGATATTTTTCTCTGATATATGAGGCAACAGCAAGTGCCGGGTTGATATGGCCGGCTGTGCCGCCTGTTGCAAATAATATTTTCATTTGATTTACCTATACCTTTTGTTGATTTGTTTTTCGCGATACCGACAGCACAACTCCGATTTCAAGCAGCAGCATAAATATAGCTGTACCGCCGTATGAGAAAAACGGAAGTGCAATACCTGTGTTAGGAAGTGTGTCTGTAATTACAAGTATATTAAACACAACCTGCAAACCGATTTGTGCTACAACACCGATTACAAGAAGTGAGCCGAACTTATCCTTACACCTTGACGCAATTATCAAACCTCTGACTACGAGTGCCGCGAAAAGAAGTATTATTACAGCCGCACCGAAAAATCCGAGTTCTTCACACACAATTGAAAAAGTCATTTTGCGGTTCTGAAACATAAAGATATTTTTGCTTTGAATTGCCCAAGCCTGTTCCGAAAAATCCGCCTGAGCCGATTGCGTAAAGCGAATTATTTGTTTGCCACCTTGCACCCGTAGGATCAAAATCCTTATCAAGCCAAGCTTCAATACGCGCGCCTGCATAGTTTTCAATAAGATTAGGAAAGCTTACAACAAGAAAGCCGACAAGTGCGATTATTGCAAGTCCAAATGCAAATAATTTCCAATTTGTGCCACCGGCAAACATTAAAGTAGCACCGATTAAAAACATAAGAATTGTACAAGACAAATGATGTTCAAGATAAATAAGGCCGCAGAAAATCAATATAATTCCAACCGGAATTGCAATACCGTATTTAAGCGAATTCATTTTTCTGTAATGGTCATTTATATAAACCGAAAGACTTAATATAATAGTGAATTTAGCAAGGTCAGACGGTTGAAAAGTAAACGGTCCGATTGGTATCCAGCGTTTAAAATCGCCAAAATCAGTATGATAGAATAATACAACTACCAAAAAACCTATTGTTACAAAAAATATGACTTTATATAAAGCTTTCAGTACCTTATAGTTAAGTTTCGAAAAGAAAAACATTCCCACAAGGCCGCCAACTGCAAAAATAAGCTGGCGAATAAAATAGTAATATGAACTGTCCTTATAATAATACGCATACGGATATGACGCTGAAAAGAGCATTATTAAACCGATTGTTAAAAGTGCTATTGTTAACCCCAAAAACGGAATATCAATACTGCCGACAAGAAAATAGGTGTCTTTAAAATTTTTCCATTTGCTTGGCTTAACAACTAATTGCTCGTTATCATTTTTTGGCACAAGAACACTCCTTTCAATTAAAATTTAAAATAAAATCATTTTGCAAAATTGCCGAAGTAAAGAAGAAGCACGCCGATTGCACAGCCGATTGCATTTACTGTTGAGAATACAACGCAGATTTTCTTTTCTTTCCAACCGCACATTTCAAAATGGTGATGAATAGGTGCCATTTTGAATATGCGCTTACCGTGTGTGATTTTAAAATATCCTATTTGGATAATATCACTCATAGTTTCACAAACATAAACAATACCGATTGGAAGAAGAATAATCGGACATTTGCAAAGATAACCGAGAGCTACAACCATTCCGCCGAGGAACAGCGAACCTGTATCACCCATAAAGGTTTTAGCAGGATTCCAATTCCAGCAAAGGAAACCGAGAACTCCGCCCAAAAGTGCGCCTGCAAAAATATTAAGGCCTGCAAAACCCTGAATATAGCTTATAACAATAAACGCAATTGCAACGGTAGTTGTTACACTTGAGCAAAGTCCGTCAATACCGTCTGTAAGATTAACCGAATTGACACAGCCATATATAATAAACAGAGATAAAATCCAAAATACAATTGCCGTAAATATATTTTTTTCAAAATTTACTGTACCGATAAAAGGAATATACCAGCTTGTATTATGTGATACCCAAAGAGTAGTGATATATCCTAAAGTAACAATAAGTTGACCGAGTGTTTTTTGCTTTGGTGAAAGGCCCTCATTTCTTTTAAGCTTAATTTTAGTGAAATCATCAATAAAGCCTACAAGGCCGCAGCCGAGAGCTAAAAGAAGCCCACCGAAAAGAAGAACCAATTCACGACCATTCATAATTGAAGAATAGTCGCTTTCAAGTTCTCCGCCTGAAAAATAATAGATTAAAGCAGTAATTCCAAATGAAAGAACTATGCCGATAATAAACATAATTCCGCCCATATTAGGTGTACCCTGCTTTGATTTATGCCAGCTTGGGCCTATATCAAGAATTGTTTGCCCAAATTTTAATTTGCGAAGCCACGGAATTATTACAAATCCAAGGCCTGCGGTTACACCGAAAGCTATTATTACACTGATTATTAAAGCAATTGTACTGTTCATTTATTTTTCCCACCTGTTGTACACATTATTTATTACATCCTCAAGCTTCATACCTCTTGACGCTTTAAATATAACTGCGTCACCCTTGTGTGCAAGCTCAAAAAGTTTGTTTAAAAGTTCATCTTTATTATCAAAATAAAAGGCATTTTTCATACCGTTTTGCTTAGCACCGTCAACGATGTACTTTGCGTCATTACCGTAAGCCAAAAGGTAATCTATATTATTATCGGCAACCATTTTGCCGACATCTTCGTGTGCTTTTTTTGAAAAATCGCCGAGTTCAAGCATATCACCCAAAACAGCAATTCTTTTATTTGCATTTACATTAGCAAGTGTTTTAATTGCCGCGTTCATTGAATCGGGGCTTGCGTTATAGCAATCTTCAATAGAAATTATACCGCCGACATTTACGCTTTTCTGCCTCATTCCTGCAGGAACATAGTTTGCAAGAGCTCCGGCCGCCTTTTTGGAATCAATACCGAGAGTTATGCCGACTGTGAAAGCCGCAAGTGCATTATAAACATTATGAATACCTATTGTAGGAATTGATATATGCTGTGACCACAAAGAAAACTGAGCTGTCGGCCCATCGGTTTCATCAATGATTTTTAAAGTTGAGTATTTAACATCAAAAGAAGTTGAGCCGTTTTCTTCCTTAATATCAACCGCCTTAAATTGAGCGTCGCTTTCAATACCGAATGTGATTACATTATACTTTTGCATAATTTCATCGTTATCAAGTATCGTTTTAAGCATATCGTTATCACAATTTATAATAAAAGGTGAACCTGCTTTAAGTCCGTCTAGAATTTCAAGCTTTGATTTGAGTATGCCCTGCCTTGAACCGAGATTTTCAATATGCGATACACCGATATTTGTTATCATCGCAATTGTTGGCTTTGTTGCTGTAACAAGGCGATGAATTTCGCCAAAATGGTTCATACCCATTTCAATTACCGCCGCTTCGGTACTGCTGTCAATTTGAAACAGCATTTGCGGAAGTCCTATTTCATTATTCAAATTGCCCTGTGTTTTAATGGCATTAAACTGCGAATTAACTACAAGGTGAGTAAATTCCTTGGTAGTAGTTTTGCCTACCGAGCCGGTAAGTGCCACAACGGGAATATCAAATTTTGAACGATAATATCCGGAAAGTGACAGAAGTGCTTTTGCAGTATCATCAACCTTTACATAAGGCCCTGCCACTTCAATATCTTCACTAATCATAACAGCCGCCGCGCCCAAATTTAAGGCTTCATTTGCAAATTGGTGGGCATCAAATCGTTCACCTTTAATGCAAATAAAAAGGCAACCTTTTGTAATTTTTCTTGTATCTATGCAAACAGCATTAACCTGCGTATCAAACTTTGTTTGAGTGCCGAGTGCATTAGCAATTTCTTTTAAAGTTAAAGTTTCCATAATTTAATTCATTTTACCGAGTACTTCGGCAATTACTTCTCTTTCATCAAAATGAATTGTTCCTGTTGGCAGGATTTGATAAGTTTCATGTCCCTTACCTGCAAGAAGAATAATATCATCTTTCTTTGCGTGAGTTATTGCATATTCAATAGCTTCGTGCCTGTTTTCAATAACTTTATAAGGAGTTTTTATATTTTTCATACCGACAAGAATATCGTCAATAATTGCGCTTGGATTTTCACTGCGAGGATTATCTGATGTTACAATGCAGTAATCAGAAAGTTCAGCGGCAATTTTGCCCATTTTAGGCCTTTTTGTTTTATCCCTGTCACCGCCGCAGCCGAAAAGTGTAACCACCCTGCATTTTGCAATTTCTTTAAGGGAAGTAATAATATTTTCAAGTCCGTCAGGTGAATGGGCATAGTCAATAATGATTGTAAAATCCCTATTGCTTGGCACAACTTCAATTCTGCCCTTTACACCCTGCGATTTTGATACAGCTGAAAGCACATCATCAAAATCAATACCGAGAGCGAGTGCACAAGTTGTGGCACAAAGTGAATTATAAACCGAAAATCTACCAGGGATCGGGCAAGTACATCTGCCGATAGAATCATTAGATACTATTTCGTATTCAACGCCGCTTGCTTTAAACTTGACATTTTTGGCGGTATATGTTGCATCATTTGTATCAACAGCATAAGTTACTACTTTATCAAATTCAAGCCCGTCAATTATTTTCAAGCCGTGTTCATCATCAGCATTGGTAACTGCAATATCGCAATTTTCAAAAAGTATTCTTTTTGAAGCAAAATAGTTTTCCCAAGTTTTATGATAATCAAGATGGTCTTGCGTAAGATTTGTAAAAGCACCGAGTGTAAAACGAAGTCCATTAACTCTGCCTTGAGCAAGAGCCTGCGACGAAACTTCCATAACACAATATTCACAGCCTGCTTTTACCATAAGTGAAAAAAGCTTTTGAAGTTCATATGGATCAGGAGTTGTATATTTTGCAGGATAAATTTCATCACCCACCATATTTTGAACCGTTCCTATAAGGCCAACTTTTTTGCCTACATTTTCAAGAATTTGCTTGATAAGAAAAGTTGTAGTTGTTTTACCGTTTGTACCGGTTAAACCTATAAGTTTTAATTTATCAGCCGGATTGCCGAAGAAATTTGCACATATCGGTGAATACACAGCCATTGAATTTTCAACAATAATTTGCTTATCAATTCCGAGATCGTGTTCAACTACTACCGCAGCAGCACCTTTATCAAGCATTTCTTTTGCAACCGAATGGCCGTCAAATGCCGCACCTTTAATACATATAAACAGCGAACCCTCTTTTACAAGACGCGAATCCTGTGTAACATCCAAAACTTCAACATCATCAAATTCATTTTGAACATTGATTCCCTTTAATAAATCTTTAAGCCTCATTTTAAAACCCCATATCTTTAATCAAAATTGATTTTAGTCTAAAACTGATTGTGTATTTTTGAAAGTCACTGTAACAACTGTGCCTTTTTCAACCTTTGCCTGCTTTTCTTCGCTCTGGCGGTAAGCAACTACCGTACCGCTCGACATACTGTTACCGGCAATTTGAATATTTAAAGAACTGCTTGAAGCAAGGTCTTTAGCTTCCGTAACCGTAAGACCTGTAAAATCAGGAACATTTACAGTTTCCTTTTCGCTTTCATCTGTATAAAGATAAACTGTACCGCCGTTAGGAATTGCATCTGCGCCTGACGGGCATTGCCTTGTTACAGTTGACTCATCACCTATTACAACATAGTTGAGGTTATTTTCCTTAAGAGCAGCTTTTGCATCATCAAGGCTTTCTCCTACAACATTAGGTGTTTCTTTTGAAAGGTTTTTCATTTCTTTTTCATCATATTTCGGCTCGATACCGAGAACATTCATAGCTTCCTGTGTAACTTGAGCCGCAATCGGTGCGCAAAGAGCGCCGCCGCCTAAATCCTGATTAGGTTCATCAACAATAATAAGCATTGCAATTTCAGGATCATCACTCGGAGCAATAGCCGCGAATGAAACAATGTACTTATCCCCCTCGCCCTCTTTTGATTCACCAAGCTTAGTGGATGTACCCGTTTTACCGCCGACACTGTAACCTGCCACATAACCGTTTTTACCTGTACCGTTATCTACAACAGATTTCATCATAGCACGCATTTTTTTGGATGTATCGGAACTGATTACCTGTCTAATCTCTTTAGTTTGAGTTTTTTTGACAGTTTTTCCGTTTGAATCAACAATACTTGAAACAAGGTAAGGCTGTAAAAGCTTACCGCCGTTAGCAATAGCGCAAAGGCCGGTGCATACCTGAATAGGAGTAAGAGAGTTTGTTTGACCGAATGATGCAGATGAAAGTTCAACTATACCGTATTGGTCTTCCTTGTAATACTGCGGTGAAGCTTCACCCGGAAGGTCTATATTTGTTTTCTGTGTGAATCCAAAAGCGTCAAAATACTTGAAGTAGTTATGAACACCTAATTTTTGACCTATTGTGATAAAAAACGGGTTGCACGAATTTTCAAGTCCCTGTGTAAGTGTTTCTGTTCCGTGGCCGGGATGATAGTGGCATTTCATACGGTACTTATCAACTTGGATTGCACCTGTGCAAGTATATGTTGTGTTTAAATTTACAACATTTTCCTCCAAAGCGGCAGATGCGACAAAAGTTTTGAAAACAGAACCCGGAACATAAGTATCCGATACCGTAAAGTTTCTCCACTGATTTTGAACCGCAGCACTTTCAGCTTCCTGTTTAGCCGTTTTATCAGTAAGTTTTTTAATAGCTTTTTTATTTTTGCTGTATGTAAGCTTATAAGGGTTATTGCAATCATAATCAGGCATTGATGACATTGCAAGCACCGCGCCTGTGTTACAGTTCATTACAACACCGTAAGCACCCTTTGCCTGATATTCATTCATAGTTTCTTTCAAACCTTTTTCAAGGTAATACTGAATTGTTTGGTCAAGTGTAAGGACAACCGAATCACCGTCAGAAGCCGCAATACTTGTTTCATAATCGTTTGCAATGTTATTTGAAACAGCGTCCTTTGCTGTAATGATTCTTCCGTTTGTTCCGGTTAAATCTTCGTCATAGTAAGCTTCTATTCCGGAAAGGCCTTGGTCATCAGAACCGGTAAAACCGATAACACTTGACGCAAGCGAACCGTAAGGGTAATATCTTTTGGTGGTTTGCTCCGTTCCTATGCAATCACCGAGTTTATTTTTCGACACGAATTTTGAAAGCTTCTCTTTTATGTTATTTTCGACTTTTTTTTCAACTAACTCATAATGATTTTGATGAGTTGTTTTTTCGTAAAATTCTTTTTTTGCTTCGTCGTCATATTTGAAAAGAGTGGCAAATTCATTTGTGATAAGTTGCCTTTCCTCATCGTCTTTAATATTCAGTGGGTCGATAAACACATTCCATACCGAAGCCGACTGCGCAAGAACATTTCCGTTAGCGTCGTATATCGTTCCGCGCATTGCGGAAATCTCTGTATCCTTAAGCTGCTGTGATTCAGCTTTTTGTGCAAGTTCTTCGCCCCTGACGATTGTTAAATAAAAAACTCGCACCGCTGTTGTTGTCATAAGAAAGATGATTACCAACGACATTATCAAAATTCTTTTCATCATTCTCTTTGATGTATTCACTTTTAATCATCTCCCTCGCAATTGTTATCTTATTTAATAATAACATATGAGAGTTAAGTAAATATTCTTAACTCTCATAATAGATTTACGCTGTAATAATATATATTATTACTTGGCGACAGTCTTTTTTTCAGCCTTGGATTGCGCCTGCTTTTGATTCAAAATTGCCTGTGCTGCAGCCATACGCTTTTGCTTATATTGTGAAACATCAATATACTTAATTTGATTGGATTTCATTTTAGTCATACCAAGTTTCTCGACAGCATATTGGTCAATCATATTCATTGACACAAGGCTGTCAAGCTCACTGTTAAGGCGTGTATTTTCACTTTGTGAAACAGAAAGATTTTTTTGCAAATCCGAAATTTCGTGTGTTAATTCGTTAGTTTTGGCATTAGTATAAAGCACTGCAAAAAGCATAGTAAGGCACAAAGCCGCCACCACTGAAATTTGCAAAGCTTTTTTTAAGCTCAATTTCTGCTCGTGAAGAAGTTGGGCTTTGCTTTTTCTTTGGCTTCTTTCTCTAACCTTAAAATCCTTTTTTGGCGTAGGAACATAAGACGGAGCTGCCGAAGTACGCTGATAGTTAAACGCCTGCACGGCATATGCGGCGTCTGTGCTGTATGAATAGCGCCTGAAATCGCCTGTATTAGTCATTTTTTACTCCTCCTCGTTTTTTATAGTCCTATATATTCAAATTAAAATTTCTCAAAAATTCTAAGTCGTGATGACCTTGCTCTCGGGTTTTCATCAAGCTCTTCTTTAGATGGAGAAATTGATTTAAAACTTTTGCCTTTCGGCTTATTACCGCATACGCAAACCGGGAATTCCTTTGGACAGGTGCAACCTTGACACCATTTTGAAAACTGCTCTTTTACAATTCTATCTTCTAATGAATGGAAAGTAATTACAGCAATTCTGCCGCCCGGTGCAAGAATTTCAAATGCGTCTTCAAGTGTTGATTTAAGCACATCAAGTTCCGCATTAACTTCGATTCTTATAGCCTGAAATGTTTTTCTTGCAGGGTGTGAATCCCTCATCGCCCTTTGCGGCATTGAGGCCTTAATTATATCTACAAGCTCAAAAGTTGTTTCAATAGGCTTTTCTTCTCTCGATTTAACTATATTTGCCGCGATTCTTCGTGAAAATTTTTCTTCTCCGTATCTGTAAATAATATCCGCAAGTTCTTTTTCATCGTAATTATTTACAACATCATAGGCGCTGAGTCCGCTTTTACTCATTCTCATATCAAGCGGGGCATCTTTATGAAAAGAAAATCCCCTCTCGGCAGTATCAAGCTGAAACGAACTTACTCCTAAATCAAGAAGCAGGCCGTCAATTTTATCAATATTAAGATTTGAAACAATGTTTTTTATATTTGAATAATTATCGTGAACGATAGTTACATTTTCTTTATTTCCGAGTCTTTCGTTAAGAACTTCTATTGCGTCGGGGTCTTGGTCTATTGAAATAACTCTTTTAGCGGTTTTTGCAATTTCACCGCTGTGGCCTCCGCCGCCTGCCGTGCCATCAACTATAATTTTATTTTTGTTTAAATCAAGTGCCTTTATTGCTTCATCAAAAAGCACACTTTTGTGAACAAATTCCATTACTGCTCATTCCCCTTGACTTTATCCATCAAGTCATAAATACCTTGTGTATGGTCATAAGTGTTATAAATTTTTTCATACTCGTCGGTATTCCAAATTTCAATTACAGCACCTTTACCTTTAAATACAACTGTTGACTCATTTGTAAGAGCAGAAGCTTCCTTAAGCCTTTGGTTGACGGTAAATCTGCCCTGGGCATCAAGTACGCCCTCTTCTGCATTATCAAGAAAGCTTGTAGTGGCATCATATTTCTGATTTTCAGTACCCTGCTGCATTGCATCATATGTTGATTCAAAATGCTCAACAGGATAAAGAGTAAGGCATTTACAACCCCTTACGGTAACAGCTACCATATAAAACTCTTTTCCAAGGCGTTCTCTCCACTTAGTCGGAACAGAAAGTCTGCCTTTAGAATCAAGCTTATAACCGTCTAAAGTACCTACAAACAAACGCATAACTTCTGCTCCTTTCGTGAATTTTGATGTAATCTTAATGGGATTTACTTGAAATCTATGGGATTTAAGTGGAATTATCACCATTGATTACATTATATAAGGGTACAGTGGTATTGTCAAGTGCAAATTATCACGATACCGAATTTTAATATTTGTAACACTTTTGTAACTTTTTAATCATAAAAAAGAGGCGAACAATGTTCGCCCAAAGTAGTCTTATTCATTTATACTATCTAAAATTTAAGAACGCAGGGGCGATTGATAATCGCCCCTGCGTGATTTTATTTTGTCTTAACGCTCTTCACCTTTGACCAAGAAGAATAAACTTTTTTACCGTTTACTGTTTTATATGTACGAATACGAACATAATATTTTTTCTTTGCCTTAAGCTTTTCAACCTTATTCTTAGTTGTTTTTTGCTTCTTTCTTTGCATACAAAAAGAAGTCAGGAATTTCCTAACTTCTTTTCAGTTTTTACAAATACTATATTAACTAATTGTTGATATTATGTCAAGTCACAATTTTAATTATATTTGAAATTACCTGTCCACTTGCCACAATAACTACAAGACCAACATTCGTAACCGTATGGTGACTTCTTATAATATTCTTCAAATGTAATTATTCCATTTTTGTATTGATTGTAATAATCATTATCTACTTGCACCCAATAATTATCAACTTCATCCCTACTGTTAAACCATCTTCCCATATTGCCACATTTTATACTATGATTGTTATTGTTTGTGCAATGGGTTTCTTTTTGGATATTATCTTTGGTACATTTTGACTCTTTCGTAGTTTTTATACTCTTTACTTTAGACCATTTTGAATATTTTTTTCCTTTATATGTTCTTATCCGAACATAGTATTTTTTGGCTGCTTTTAGTTTAGTTATCTTTTTTGATATTGTTTTAGCATTTTTTATTTTTATTGATTTGTTTCCCTTTTTAAATTTACTGTTAGTAGAATACTGAATTTGGTATCCTGTAATACTTGATTTTTTTTTCCATTTAATTGTAATTGCTTCATTTTTTACTTTTATTGAACTAATTGATGTCGAAGGTATTTTAGTTGCTGCCATAACTGTAGTATTACAAAATGTCATTAAGCTTACCAATAATATAATTGACACTATAGCAGATAATATATATTTTAATTTCTTCATTTGTTCACCTTTCACATTTTGGTTATACTGTTATCTATACTTAAAGTTACCAGTCCATTTACCACAATAGCTACAAGACCAACACTCATATCCATACGGTACTTTTGTTACATATTCTTTATATGTAATTTCTCCATTTTCGTACTTTCTCGAATAATTATTATCAATCTCCTTTAAGTACAGCTCTATTTCTTTTTTATTATTAAACCACCTTCCCATATTCCCACAGCTCATACTATGATTGTTATTGTTTGTACAGTGCTCACAATTCTTGGTAGTTACATTTTTCTTTTTAGACCAACTTGAATAAGATTTCTTTTTCTTAACTATTTTGTATGTTCTTATCCGTACATAATATTTTTTTGATGATTTTAAATCGGTTATTTTCTTAGAGGTTGTTTTCGCTTTTTTGATTTTAACTGTTTTAGTGTTTTTCATGCTAAATTTACTGCTTGTTGAATACTGAATTTGATAACCCGTGATTTTTGTCTTTTTCTTCCACTTAACTGTAAATCCGTTATCTTTTGCACTTAAAGAAGTTATTGACGTAGCCGGAAGCTTACTTGCGGCAAAAGCAGAAAAATCAACAAGTGAAACAATACTTATAAGCATTACAAATGACAAAAGCAAACTAAAAATCTTTTTCATACAAAACCTCCGAATAAGATTAAATATTACATTTTATATAATATCATCGGCAAAATAAATTTGCAACAAAATAAAAAGAAATGTTGTTGTACAAATATATAATTATATGATATAATACCTTTATATTGAATATCGGAGGACAGAATATGCAGGAATACAAAACCTCGTGGAGAGAAAAAATCTGCTTTGGTGTAGGTGCGGTAGGACTTGATTTAAGCTACGGAATGTTTTATTCATTTTTAAGCTATTATTTATCAAGCGTGCTTGGGCTTAAAGAAGCGTTTTTGCTTCTTCTCACTCCTATTGCAAGAATATGGGACGGAATTAACGACCCTATGATGGGTACAATAGTTGACAACACAAGAACAAAACACGGTAAATACAGACCTTGGATACTTATCGGTGCTATATGCAACGCAGTTGTACTCTTTTTGCTTTTCACAAACTTTGGAATGAGCGGAACGAAGCTATATATTTACATAGGTGTTATGTACATACTTTGGGGTATGACGAATACAATGGCTGATATTCCGTATTGGAGTATGGTACCTTCTTTCACATCAGACCCTAAAGACAGAAACCTTGTTTCAACCGTTGCAAGAACTTTTAGCGGTTTGGGCCAAGGCATAATTACGGTGGCAACACCTATTATTTTGCCTATGCTTTCAACCGGAATGACAACGGATAAAGGTTACAGCGCAACAGGCTTTTCACGCTGGGCAGGAATATGCGGAATAATGCTTGTACTTTTTTCAACCATATGCGTACTTTCAACCAAAGAAAAAAATGTAGTATACGGTGAAAAAGCCAAGTTTTCATTTAAAAAGATTTTTTCCGTTATTGCACACAATGACCAACTTGTTGTATTTATGATAGTTGCAATGCTTTCAAATGCCGGTTGGTACTTAACATCAGGCACAGCGGTGTACTATTTTTCAGATGTACTTGGTGAGCCAAAAGCGCAGAGCCTTTTCCAAACTATCGGTGCTGTCGGCTCAGTTTTAGGTCTTGCTGTAATTCCTATACTTTCAAAATGGATGAATAAAAAGAAAATTTATCAAATTTCACTTATCGCCACTATAATAGGATACATTATGATGTATGTTTTCGGGCCTATTCTTAAAATAACCATAGCACTTGATATTGCATATATCGTTTCATCAACGGGTATAGCGGCAATGTTTGTAGGTCAAACAATTTTTCTTGCAGATATTGTTGACTACGGCGAATATAAAAACGGAGAAAGAAACGAATCAATCACCTTTTCTATGAAAGGATTTTTGCAGAAAATGGCTTACACCATTCAAACAATAGTTCTTTTCGGCGGATTAGCACTAATGGGATATAACAAGCAAATTACAAGTGCCACAAAAGCTATTAACGAAAGCACAAAAGCCGGAATAGGAATTATTTGCTTTGCAATTCCTCCGATTTTGATTTTTATTTCACTTATTGTTTTCACCAAAAAATTCAATCTTCACGGTGAACTTGCAGATAAAGTACACGAACACATAGTTGAAAAAAGAAATAACGAAAAAGCATAATAATAGCTA
>OGXX01001728.1_pt1 | contig 21515 bp, 19 predicted proteins | sample 1576301 | NCBI WGS metagenome assembly OGXX01 (sample SAMEA3541469, study PRJEB24748) | human gut metagenome | biome: human gut; feature: human-associated habitat; material: faeces | place: China | collected 2012
TCATCTCAAACAGATCGATGATTCCCTGGAATTCATCTTCTTTGCCGATTGGCAGCTGCAGGCAGATTGCGTTTTTACCAAGTCTTGTACGAATCTGATCAACAGCATTGTAGAAATCTGCACCTAAGATATCCATCTTGTTGATGAATGCCATACGCGGTACATTGTAGGTGTCAGCCTGACGCCATACGTTTTCAGACTGAGGCTCTACACCACCCTTTGCACAGAACACGCCGACAGCGCCGTCCAGTACACGCAGGGAACGCTCAACTTCTACTGTGAAGTCAACGTGTCCAGGGGTATCAATGATATTGATACGACACTCTTCTGCGCCGGGCTTTGCTTTGCAATTTTCCTGCAAGGTCCAGTGACAGGTGGTAGCAGCAGAAGTAATTGTAATACCTCTCTCCTGCTCCTGAGCCATCCAGTCCATGGTTGCAGTACCTTCATGAGTATCACCAATTTTATAGTTAACACCGGTATAATACAGGATACGCTCGGTGGTGGTAGTTTTACCAGCATCGATGTGAGCCATAATACCGATATTTCTGGTTCTCTCTAAGGGATATTCTCTTCCAGCCAAAGGTTTTTCCTCCTAATTGAATCAGCCAGAAGCAACTGCAACGCTCTTCTGCATTACAGATTCGATTAGAATCTGTAATGAGAGAATGCCTTGTTCGCTTCAGCCATCTTATGAACGTCTTCTTTTCTCTTCACGGAAGCACCGGTATTGTTCGATGCATCCAGGATCTCGTTAGCCAGTCTCTCTTCCATGGTCTTCTCGCCTCTTTTGCGGGAGAACATGGTCAGCCAGCGAAGACCAAGAGCCTGACGTCTGTCAGCTCTGACTTCGATCGGCACCTGATAGGTTGCGCCGCCGATACGTCTTGCTTTGACTTCCAGAACAGGCATGATGTTGTTCATTGCCTCTTCAAATACTTCCAGAGCCGGTTTGCCGGCTTTTTCTTCTACTCTTGCAAATGCGCCGTATACAATCTTCTGTGCAACGCCTCTCTTACCATCCAGCATGATGTTATTGATCAGCTTGGTTACAACCTTGTCGTTGTATAAAGGATCTGCTAATACGTCTCTTTTCTGAATATGTCCTTTACGTGGCACGTTTCTTCCCTCCTTAATCATCTCAATTAATTCATCGGTACTCACATGTGTCATCTAATGTGTTCGTGCGGTCTATCTCATCGCGTAAGCGAACTGCAGATTTCTCTGCATAAGAATTCCAACACTTAAAATTAGTTTCCGTTTGTGGTACTTCCAGCTACCGCGGATTATTTCTTAGCGGCTTTAGGTCTCTTAGCGCCGTATTTGGATCTTGCCTGACGTCTGTTTGCAACGCCTGCGGTATCCAGGGTACCTCTGATGATGTGGTATCTGGTACCAGGTAAGTCCTTAACACGTCCGCCTCTGATCAGAACAACGGAGTGCTCCTGCAGGTTGTGGCCTTCACCGGGAATGTAGCTGGTTACTTCGATTCCGTTGGAAAGACGTACTCTGGCGATCTTTCTAAGAGCAGAGTTAGGCTTTTTAGGAGTTGCTGTCTTAACAGCAGTACATACACCACGCTTCTGGGGAGCAGAAACGTCTGTTGCTTTCTTGTGAAGAGAGTTGTAACCCTTCTGGAGAGCAGGTGCAGTAGACTTCTTGACAGAGGTCTGACGTCCTTTTCTTACTAACTGGTTAAATGTTGGCATTCTGTTTCACCTCTTTCTTAATAGTATAATAGACGCACCTTTTCTGGCACGCTTTAATAGTATACTTGTTCCAACTCCCGTTGTCAACTGGTTTTTCGTGAAATTTACAGGGTTTTTCACCACTTTTTCATATTATTATAACCAAAAGAGGAGCAGTACCGTTTCCGATACCGCTCCATGAAGTATTTCCCATAAATTTCCCCCTATACAGGGGCTGCTTATATAAGGAACCGCTACTGTATCTGTGGCAGATAGCGTTCCAGCGCATCCTGCCAGGAAGGAAGTCTCTCAAATCCGTTCTCGGTCAGTTTCTCCTTGCTCATGCGGCTGTTCTCCGGTCTCTTTGCCTTCGTGGGATACTCGGAGGCGGGCACGGGAGCCACATCCACGTTCATGCCTGCCTTGCGGAAGATCTCGCAGGCGAACTCATACCAGTTGCAGATGCCTTCATTGGTCGCATGATAGATGCCGTATTTATCAGTCTGCACCATGTCCACCAGAAGCCTTGCCAGATCATAAGTATAAGTAGGCGAACCAAACTGGTCATTCACCACCGTGAGATGATCATGGGTCTTGCCCAGATTCAGCATCGTCTTGATAAAGTTCTTGCCGTTGACACCGAATACCCAGGAGATTCTCACGATAAAATACTTCTCCAAAGTATTCTGCACTGCCAGTTCCCCTTCATATTTGGTCTGTCCGTATATGTTCAGCGGATGGCGCTCATCGTCGGGTTCCCAAGCTCTGGTACCCTCGCCGTCAAATACATAATCAGTACTTATATAAATCATCTTGCAATCTAACTTTTTGCAGACATTGGCAATATTCTGTGTGCCGTCCGCGTTGACCCTGCGGCAGAGCTCCACGTTGTCTTCCGCTGCATCCACTGCAGTATAGGCTGCACAGTGGATCACAGCATCCGGTGCTACCTCACCGATCACTTTTTCCACACTGGCAGCATCCGTGATATCCATGTCCTGAATATCCACACCGACCGCCTCAATGCCGCGCTTTGTAAGTTCATTTACCACATCATATCCCAACTGACCCTTTACGCCTGTTACCAATACTTTCATAGAATGCCTTCCTTTTCTTTCTTAATGCTTATGGCACCGGTCTCCGGAACCACCACATACATAATTATAACATTACCGTCAGACATCAGCAACGAAATACTTACTTTTTGTATTATATCGAAAAAAAATCCGGGGAACGCTCCCCGGACCTTTCTATTTCAACCCTATTTCATTTGTCCCAATTTAAACAGCCATATAGTTTTGCGCTGCCCGCCTGATATCCTCAACAATTCTTTCTGCCTTTTTATCCTCCAGTTCGGTTGCCTGTTTTCTAAGCTTCCACCAGTTCCAGCCGGGATGCGCATTTTCCTGCAATTCTATGATTCTTTTCTGGTATTTTCTGCATAATATGAAGTAAATCAGCAAGAGTAATAGAACACCAATACCCAGCATTCCGGCTACTGTATCACCGTAATATCCACTCTTTACTGCCTGTGCAAGCGGTGTCGCTTCATCTTCAATTTGTACGATTCGATAACCTGTCAAAATCACAGGTATGGAATATAACATGCCGCTCATCTCGACCGCCTCCGTTATTTCTTAGTCTCTATCTATAAAGACTACTTATCCATGAAAAACGGCTCACATTTTTCGATATTTTTTTCAGGAATTCCTACCGGTCTGCTTCCGGAAATTTTCATCGCGAAAATTTACTTTTTATGGGAAATTCGCTATAATAGTGATATAGATTTTCACACAAAGGAGACTGTTATGCAAAAAAGCTTCATACGACATATTTTTACTGTAAGTATATTGTCCTGTTGTCTGTTATTCGGAGGATGCAGTCAGAATTCTGACGGAGAGGATACATCCTCCGCCACGACTGCTTCCACCTCCCCGTCTGAGACTGTTGCCGCCCTGCCTGCCGATGTTTCCGCGGATTCCGATTCGTCTGCCATAGAATCCACTTCGGAGGATACCAGGGCACTCACCCTGTCGGTAGTCAATATGTGTGGCATCGAAGTCGGTATGGTAGCGGTCATTGATCCCGTGACCGGGGAACAGGTAAATCTGGATTCCCTGTCGGATCAGGAATCGATCTCTATGGAAGCAGACTGGCCCTCCTCTGTCAATGAGTTCCAATGGGCTCTCTACAATACTGACGGTGAATTATGCGTTGAGGGGACAACCGATATCAGCAGTGCCCAGGCCACAGTGACTCTTCTGCTGACCGGAGACGGTGATCTGGAAAAAGTCAAAGAGCTCTTCGAGTAATTTTCTTTCCAAGGTCTAAAAAACGACATCCACCGGGGATATCCCAATGGATGTCGTTTTTGTTATCTTTTATTCTTCGATATCTCCTGCATTTTCTGCCTGAGTCTTCAGCTTCTTCTCATTGTGCTTCTTGTACATTTCATATCCGGTTGCACCGAGGATCAGAATGATCAGCCACCACCACCAGGACATCTTTGCATGTTCGCTCTCTACGGCAACATCTGCCAGGGGAACTGCTTCGTCTGCAATATTCACTGCTTCTTCCGCCTTAGGTGCTTCCTCTGCTGTCTTCTGGGTGTCTTCCTCAACATTTGCTGCAAGAGGTGCTTCCTCATCAGCAATCTGCGTCACGCCCTGTGCTGCTGCCTGGTTCTGTACCACTACGGTTGCCTGTGCTGCGGGTGCTGCTGCCAGTGCAACAGGTGTAACAACTGTTGCTGCCTCTCCGGCGCCGCCTTCCTCTGTATCACCGGCACCCCCGGTCTCACCTTCTCCACCTGCAGGTGTTCCGGGTGCGGGTGCAGGAGTCAGACGATCGATCACCTTATCCAGCTCTCCGCCTGCCTCATCCAGGCTGCCCAGAATCTCCTTCAGAGTATCTTCTGCATCCTTTTTGTTCTGTTCAGCCACGGCCAGCTTTCCTTCCAGTTCCTTCAGAGCTCCAAGGTTACTGGTTCTGTTACTCTTCAGAGCTTCGATCTCTGCCTTCAGCACATCTACCTTGCCCTGTGCTGCTTCCACCTCACCCTGTGCTGCCTTTGCATCCTGTAACAGCTTCTGATACTTTTCAGTCAGTGCCTTGGCATCATCTACGAATTTACGATAGGCTTCATCCTTTTGGGTGAGCTTAATGTTGCCCTGAATATAGTTCAGGTTCTGGATGATCTGACCAGTCAGCACCTCTGCATTTGCATAAGTCTCAGTTCTGACAGCAGTATTGGTTGTGGTCTCTCCGGTTTTCTCCAGATAATCAATCTCATAGGAATAGCTGGTATGAGCAATGGTATCGGTTGCTGTGGTCTTCACATTGTACACACCGGTTGCGCCACTTGCTATTGCCTGTGCAAGTGCTGCATCCTGTACCGCATTCTGTGCAGCCTCTGCGGTGGTCTTCTCATCGGTCTTGACGCTGACACCTGCTACATAGCGGATGGTTGCCTTACCGAGCTTCCAGTCATCCCAGTTAGCGCTGACGAAAATACCGCCATCTGCCTCGACTGCCTTTCTGGCTGCATCTTCCAGCTTCTTGTTCGTAGTTTCTCCATTACCAAACAGAGCCTTGATGTCATTCCAAAGGGAACCGAAGGTACTCTGGTCTACTGTCTTCTTAGTGACCTTTGCGTAGGTTGCGGATACGGTACCGGATACGAGGAAGTCGGAATCATCATACCAGTGATCTTCTGTATAGCCGGTTACCTTAAGATCACTGCTTACACCGATCAGGTATAAGTCGTCATCATCGTTAATCTTGTTGCTTAACGCCTTCTCCTGCTCTTTCGTAACCTTTGCTACTGCTTCTTCCTCTGTTCTTACACCATAATCCGTCTTTTTATCTGTATGCTTCCATTCAACCTCTTTATCCTTCACATCCACAGTCTTCGTAAAGGTAGGAATGTAGGTTCCGTTACCGGTATAAGTATAATCCGTTTTTTCTGTTCCTGTAACCTTTGCATCCTTGCCGTTAGCGTCCTCCAACTCCTTTTCCTTTGCAGCGGCTGCAGCATCTCTCTCTGCCTCTGTCTGGTACTGTTCGGAAGAAGTGAATTTTGCATCGGTATAGGTGATGGTGGTCACATCAGCGGTCACGGTCTTGATCAGGTTGCCGTTCTCATCCAGTTTCCAGGATTCCTTCTCGGTAGCCTCATTTACATCAGTATCAACCTCGCCGTTTTCGGTCTTCTGGTTATTGTCAGAAATAATGATACTCTCGGTTCCGTCGTTCTTGATCACTTTCTTTCCATCTACTGCAATAATAGTTCCGTCTTTCAGACCTTTTTCCACTTCGGAAACAGTGATAGTATCCCCGTTTCCCTTCACATACTGATCCGGATTGGTCTCCTGCGCCGTCTTCCAGTTTACTTCCTCAATTCGCTTCTCAAAGATCACGATATTGTCCTTGGAAGTCTGTTTGTCATCCATCACATAGTTGTAATACTTTGTCTGCTTATTACCATTCTCATCGGTATAGGTTACTTCAAAATAATTCTTGGTATTATTGTCTTCACCCTGTCTGCGGACAACCTTAATATCATCGGCAGTGATCTTCTGTACCTCGGGCAGATAGTAGTTCTGCATAATGGAAATGAAAAGCTGATCCTCATTTTTCCAGTTCAGTCCATTGTCGCCCTGGGTCAGGGCTTCCTTATCTGCAATATCCAGAGCACCTGCCGCAGAGGTATCCACTGCAGCCTTTGCAGCCTCCAAAGCCTTTGCCAGTGCTTCTGCATTTGCCTGCGCTGCTGCCAGCTCATCTGCTGCCGCCTCAGCGTTCGCATCTGCTCTGTTTACAGCCTCCTCATAAGCCTTTTCATAAGCTGCCACCTTCTGCGCTGCCTCTTCATATGCTGTCTTGGCGGTATTATACTCCCCAAGCTTTGCATCGAAATCAGCCTGTGCCTGGTCTGCGGTCTTCTTTGCTTCCTCATATGCCGCATTGGCATCGGTGATAGAAGCAGCATCCTTGATATTCTCGATCTGTCCATTTACCTTATTCTGGGCAGCCTGCATGGCATCCTTTGCTTCTGCCGCAGTCTGTCCTGCATTTGCCGCTGCATCAGCTGCCTTATTCAGTTCTGCGTCGGAAAGCTTATCATTTGCTTCTGCAACGCCAAGTTTGGTATCTGCACTCTCCACAGCAGACTCTGCGTCCTTCAGAGAAGAACCGCCCTTCACGGTCTTATCCTCTACTTTGGCATTGGCATCCAGAACAGCCTGAGACAGATCCTTGCCCTGCGTATCCTTAGCTTCCCCTGCCACTACCTGGTCAGCCACTTCCGACTTCACATCAGTAGCACTCTTTTCTGCCGTTTCTACTGCCTTGTCAGCTTCTTTTGCTGCCGCCTGTGCCCGGTCAGCAATACCGGCTTCCGGTGTTACAACAATATTATGATCATCATTGCCTTCGGGTGTGGTGCCCTCTCCCTCTGCTGCCAGTGCAGTCAGCGGGGAAGATGCCATCAGCATTGCGGAAATGCCGATCGCCATAGCACGAATCACTTTTTCGTTCTTACTGTTTTTTCTCATATGATTTTTCCTCTCCATTCTATTTTTCAACAATATGTTCAAATAAATACTGCAGCACCTCCGGCGTGAATTTCTTTGCCGAAATAGCTACTTTAAATCCTCCGTCTTCTTGCTCCTCCTGTCTGGTGACATCTGCATACATGATCATCGTATCCGCTACGATTATGATGTCTTTCCCCTTAAGATCAGGAGATCCGGCCGGCATCGTAAAAGCTATGCCCAGTGGGCTGGCATTGCATGTTTCGACAAAAATGCTCTCTCCCGAATCACATACTACGATAACGCTCTTAGCCTGATAGCCAACACGGTCGATCCTCCTTCGTTCTTCCATCGTCTCCTTCTACTCCTTTCTTCCGGAGTTGCCGGTAAAACCGCTCCTTTTGTGTCTTTCTAATTATTAAGACTGTTCGTCTCACAAAAAAGGGTCAAATTTTTAATATTTTTTTATTTTAATTTCTAACAGTCAAAGTTTTTAAAATCAAATTAGTGAACGCCGGCATCGTTATCTTTTTTTCTGACAGACAATATGCTATAATACATTCAAAGAAAATCATGACACTAGCTTTTAAAGGAGCGACCCTATGATACAGAAAAAGAAATTCGTAAAAACCTTCCGTAACACCAAAACCGTGCAGTTAGTCCTTCTGCTTCTGTTGGAAGCTGCGTATGTTCTGGTGCTGACCCTGAACCCGGCGTTGGGCACGAAGCTTTTCGAAGACCGGACCCTGTTTATCTTATGCACACTTTCCTGGATCCTTGCTTTATTTAATCTGATATGGCTGTTATACGATTTTTATAAATTACGCACCTTTGCCGAAGAAAGCCACGCGCTGAACCGTGCGGCTTTCCTGGATCATCTGACCGGCATTCCCAACAGACACGGTCTGGATGTAGTCTTTGAGACCTACGACTCCCCGGAATCTCTGGAGCATGTAGCCTGCTATATGGTCACCATCACCAACTTAAAGGAGATCAATCAGACCATGGGACATGTCGTGGGCGACCAGATGTTGAAGGATTTCTCCGGTATCTTAGAGAGTGTCGGTGATGCCTTCGGTGTGGTGGGACGTAACGGCGGTAACGAATTCTTAATGATCGTCAATCACGGTTCCCATGATACCATGGACTATTTTATCGAAAGTCTGGCGCAGCAGCTGAAGGAATACAACGAGGAACACAGTAATGCGCCCATTCAGATCAAGTACGCATATATTTTAAATGAAGAAGCACATGCGGAGTATTTCTCCACTCTGCTTACAGAGACATACAATAAGCTCCACGCTTAAGGAACCCGTTAACCAAGCAGTGAGACGAACGCATGAAAGACATGAACATTCCTTACATTGCCGGTCTTGTGATCCGTGCCCAGCACAGCGACTCGGATGCCTTCGCGGAATTGTATGCTCTTACCTATAATAAAGTATACAACTACACCAGGCATTATCTGAGAGATGACTTTCTCGCTCAGGACGCTATGCAGGAGGTCTACATACTGGCTCTGAAAAACATTGGAAAACTGAATGATCCCACGGTTTTTATCGCCTGGCTGAACCGCATCTGCTTCCACGTCTGCTATGACATGACTCAGAAGAACCGACCACAGAACGACTGCCAGGTCTTGAGCCAGGAGATTCTGGATATCGTCCAGGACCCCCATCTGGACACCAATCCGGAACTGCACTACCAGCAGAAGGATGAATATTCCCGGCTGGCGGACGCCTTAGAGCAGCTTCCTTTCAATGAGAAGCAGGTCCTGATCATGCGCTACTATAACGACATGAAGCTCGAAGAGATCGCTGCAGCCATGGAGATCAGCCGCAGCAGCGTCAAACGCTATATTGCCTCCGGACAGGATCATTTGAAAGAAAGAATGAAAGGATAACAGATTATGTTTTTTCATAAAAAGAACCGATATGAACTGGACATGACGACTGCCAATAATGCTCTGCAGAATATCCTGTCCACCTGTAACCAGCCGGTCAATACCATTCCTTTTGACAAGCTGGTGCTTCGTAAAAAAGTAAATGCCGCTTCCTATAATCGTCTGATCGTTGCCACAGCGGTGATCTTCGTGCTGACCTTTCTGTCGCCCTTAGTCATCGTTCCGCTCTCCGAATTTAACGAGAAAATGTTTGCCCCCGCTCCCGCGGAGCTTACTCTGGATTATGTGGAGAATAATGTTTTAAGCCTTAAGTTTACCGGAGATAACATTCTCTATGACGAGGCTTTTATGGAGACGCTGTCCGGCGAGATCATCGAACCGCTCTCCGTAGACACCTCCAAGGGTGTGATCAATTTCCCTTTTCTTTCTGAGGAAGCCAATATTTATGTTCCCGTAAAAAACGGTGAGACCCTCCACCTGCTCTTTACTCCCGATAATGTAACGGGCCTGGCACAATAACAACAGGATGTAATGATTTCTATGCGGATACCAAGATCATCTGCGCGGCTGCGCATTTTATTAATTACATATTGTATGGCCATGGGTCTGTGCGCCTGCGGTTCCGCTTCTGACTCTCTGCCTGTGGATGCTTCTGTGACGGGCACTTACGACGACCAGTCCTCCGCAGATCCCGCTTCTGCGGATACCGACATCTCTTCCCCGGAGACTGCTTCTCCGGACACGGAAAACACTTCCCCTGCGGGACCTCTGCGGGATGCCACTCCCGTCTGCCTCGTACCGCAGGCCGACGGCACCGCGGTGGTGTCCAATGATGTAGCTGTCATCGACTATTCTCATATGTCCGATGGCTATGTCTGTGCCAATTATACCGGCACCTGTCCCAAAGTCAAACTGCGCATCACCGGTCCCGACACCGTTGTCTATACCTATGATCTGCACGGAGGCGGCTACGAGACGTTTCCTCTCTCCTCGGGCGACGGATATTATGATGTGACGATCTACGAAAATATTTCCGGTACGAACTATGCCACCTGCCTGTATGCGGATCTGGACGTACAGATCCCGGATGAATTCAGTCCTTTTCTCTATCCTAATCAGTACGTGAATTTTACGGCAGACAGCAAAGTCGTTGCCAAGGGGCAGGAACTGGCGGAAGGCGCATCCTCCGATCTGGAGGTGATCACCCGGATCTATGATTATATCACCGGAAATATTACCTACGACTACGATAAGGCTTCCGATCCCCCCACCGGCTATACTTCCGACGTAGATGCCATTCTGGATTCCGGCACCGGTATCTGTCTGGACTATGCCGCCGTTATGGCGAGCATGCTCAGAAGCCAGCGGATCCCTACCAGACTGGAGGTCGGTTACGCGCAGGATGCCTATCACGCCTGGATCAGCGTCTACACCGCCGACACCGGTTGGCTGAACGGCATCATCGAATTCGACGGCAATGTCTGGACCCTGGTGGATCCTACCTTCGGTGCCAACACGGATAACAAGACGCTGAAAAAGTTCATCGGTGACGGCAGCAATTATATCCTTCAGAAAATGTATTAGTGAAAGGGAACAAAACGACATGAAGACCACAGAACAAAAATTACTTTCTAATGAAGAGATCGCTTCTTTCTGTAATCAGGCTGCCATGCTGTTTCAGGCAGGCATTCCTCCGGTGGAGGGCATGGCCATCCTGCAAAGTGATGCACAGTCGCCGGAGGGGAAGGCGATCTTCGACCAGATCCTTACCGTATGCCGGCAGGGAGAAAGTTTTCACAAGGCTCTGGAAGCCACGGGAGTATTTCCCGATTACTGTCTGCATATGATCGCTCTGGGCGAGGAATCCGGTAATCTGGATGTCTGCATGAATTCTCTGGCAGATTATTACGAAAAAGAAGATGCCATCGCCAGCAGTATCCGGGATGCCGTAACTTACCCCTTTATTATGATCGCCATGATGGCTGCTGTCATCGTAGTGCTGGTCAGCCGTGTTATGCCGATCTTCGAGCAGGTCTATGTGGAGCTTGGCAGTGAGATGACGGGGTTTGCCGCGTCCCTCTTACGTCTCGGCAATCATCTGAACCGTTATTCCTTTATCTTCGTAAGTATTCTGTGTGTGATACTGCTTCTGTATCTTTTCGCCACCAGAACCCAGGGTGGCAAGCGTACTACCGCGCGTTTTCTGAATTGGTTTCCTCTGACAAGGCGTTTTTATGAGAGTGTGGCCTGCGAGCGTTTTGCAAGCGGTATGGCCCTGACTCTGAGCAGTGGTATGGATACCTATTCCAGTCTGGACATGGTGGCTGCACTGGTAGGCAATGAGAAAATGAAACAAAAGATTTTAAACTGCAAAGAAGCCATTAATGCCGGTGCCAATTTTGCGGAAGCATTGACCGGTGCAGGTATTTTCAATCACCTGTATTCTCAGATGGTATCCGTAGGTTTCCGCAGTGGTAACGTAGATATGGTCCTTCGAAAAATCGCAGACCGCTATGAGGAAAATACCAACCGCAGATTACAGTCCATCATCGCCGTTCTGGAACCGACCCTTGTCATCATTCTGTCAGTGATCGTCGGTCTGATCCTGTTATCGGTCATCCTGCCTCTTATGGGTATTATGACCAGCATCGGATAGGAGTGATATCATGAATCGTTTTGAGCAAAAAAGCATGTCCTTCGGACGCAAACTGGTCTATCTGCTTCCGATTCTGGCATTTCTGGTATTGTTTGTTCTGTTTTTACAGGGAATTGGATCCGTTAGTGAATCTACTTTGACCAAGCAGCAGGAAAGTCTGGAAACTGCCCTGGGACGCAGCATTTCGCAATGCTATGCCGTAGAAGGCTGTTATCCACCTTCTCTGGAATATCTGGAGCAGCACTACGGTCTGTTGTATGATAAGAACAGTTTTTTCGTCGACTATGAATACTATGGCAGCAACCTTCTTCCGGAAGTCACCGTACTCCGCAGAACCGGCGCTCACTAAAGGAGTTTTCTGACATTATGAACAATAGAAATCAGGAAAAACATTTTATTGTGGATATCTTGTTCGTTCTGGCATTGTTCGGTGTATTCGCCGTCTCCGCGCTGGCGCTCGTTACCATCGGAGCGGATGTATACCAGCACACCGTGGAAGATATGGGTGTCAATTACGAAAGCAGGACTGCCGTGTCCTATATCCTGGAAAAAGTCCGGCAGAATGATACCACGGACAGTATCTCTCTGGCCACGCTGGAAGATACCCCGGCTCTCTGCATGCTTTCACGGATTGAAGATGAGACCTACTGTACCTACCTCTATTTCTACGACGGACATTTAAAAGAGCTCTTTATGCGGGAAGGGACTTCTCTCGGCGGACAGGTTCTGCCTGCCGGTACGGATATCATGGAGCTTAAGGACCTGACATTTTCCTATGTCTCCAATGACCTGATCCGTGCATCCCTGCAAACGGCTTCCGGAGAGTTCCACACCTTTTATATCCATATTCACTGTAATGCCACGGAATAAACACCGGGCAGAAAGGATTCCGAACTTATTATGAAGCATTCCAGATCCAGTTTATTTTTAATGGAAATGATCATAGCGATCCTGTTTTTCTCCCTGGCCAGCGCCGTCTGTATCCAGCTGTTTGCCAAGTCCCATCTGCTGAGCACACAGACAGTAAATCAGAACCATGCTGTCATCCAGGCACAGAATCTGGCGGAATCGTACCTCGCGCTGGAGGGCGACATAAATGCCATGCAGGATCTGTTCTCTCCTTCGGAACAGATCAGCGACGATACACTCCGACTTACTTTTGACAGCTGCTGGAACCTCTGTTCCGCAGAAAATGGCGGCAGCTATCAGGCCGAGCTGGTACATACTCCGGCGGAAGGTACCGGTATCATGGAAGCCCAGATCACCGTGTATGACTTGTCTGCACCGGAGATGCCTATTTATACAATTTCTGTCATGCATCACACTGCAGAGAGGAGGGGGGACCATGAGTAACTCTTCAAAGAAAAAACAATTCGGTATGAATATCGGCTCCGCTTCGATCCTGCTGGTATTCGTGATCCTCTGTCTGGTATCCTTTGCCGTACTGTCTATTGTCAGTGCTAATGCCGACAGCAGGCTCAGCACCCGTGTTTTGGAACGTACTACTGCCTACTATGATGCCTGCAATCAGGCAGAGCAGTCTCTGGCCGGTATGGACAATACGCTGCGTCGCGTCTACGAAGCCTCCGACAGCGAGGATGCGTATTACGGCTCCGTAGGACACGGAAAGTCATATGTGATACCTATTTCCGATCTGCAATCCTTACAGGTTACCATTGAGATCTTATACCCTCTGTCTGCGGATGACACCTTTTACCGGATCACCGCCTGGCAGGTACTGAATACAGAGGACTTACAGTAATTTTCAGCTTAAAAAAGCTCCCCGGGGAATCCCCGGAGAGCTTTTTTATAAGATCTTTTCTTTTTTTACTGGTTATCAGCATCTGTTCCCACTTCCACAGTCTCTGCATCGGTGTTAACATCTGTATTCTCAGCTTCCGGATCTGTTCCGTCACTCAGATTCAGTTCAGCATCATCACCATACATGTCGCCACTGAAATCAATGGTTTCCACATCATCGGTGCTCAGTCTGGTATTACGATATCTCTTCATACCGGTTCCTACAGGGATCAGTTTACCAATGATAACGTTCTCCTTCAGACCGATCAGATTATCAACCTTACCCTTGATAGCAGCCTCTGTCAGTACCTTAGTGGTCTCCTGGAAGGATGCTGCGGACAGGAAGGATTCGGTAGCCAGTGCTGCCTTGGTAATACCAAGGATGATACGCTTGCCTTCTGCAGGCTCTTTACCTTCTGCGGTCAGCTTCTCATTCATTTCTTCGAAATCCAGAACATCTACCAGAGTACCGGGCAGGAATTCGGTGTCTCCGTTATTCTCGATACGAACTTTCTTCAGCATCTGACGTACCAGGACTTCGATATGCTTATCGGCGATATCTACACCCTGTAAACGGTATACACGCTGTACTTCACGCAGCATGTAATCCTGTACGGCACGGATTCCCTTGATCTTCAGCAGATCGTGAGGGTTTACACTACCTTCGGTCAGTTCATCACCGGCCTCTAATACCTGTCCATCCATTACCTTGATACGGGAACCGTAAGGAATCAGGTATGCCTTGGATTCTCCGGTCTCTTCATTGGTAATTACTACTTCACGCTTCTTCTTGGTATCACGGATCTCCGCCTTACCGCCGAACTCAGCGATGATCGCAAGTCCCTTCGGCTTTCTGGCCTCGAACAGCTCCTCGACACGGGGAAGACCCTGTGTGATATCGTCACCTGCGACACCACCACTATGGAAGGTTCTCATGGTCAGCTGGGTACCGGGCTCACCGATAGACTGTGCAGCGATAATACCGACTGCTTCACCTACCTGTACAGCTTCACCGGTTGCCATGTTGGCACCGTAACATTTTGCACAGATACCAACGTGAGAACGGCAGGTCAGGATCGTACGGATCTTCACTTCCTCAATAGGCTCACCCTGTGCATTTACACCTACGCTGAGGATCTTAGCTGCACGGCTGGGGGTGATCATGTGGTTGTGTTTAACGATCATGTTACCGTCTTTATCATAAATATCCTCACAGGAATATCTGCCTGTGATTCTGTCTTTCAGGCCTTCAATGGTCTCTTTACCATCCATGAATGCCTTGACTACCATACCGGGGATCTCTGCCTGACCCTCGCAGCAGTCTACTTCACGGATAGAAAGCTCCTGAGATACATCAACCATTCGTCTGGTCAGATAACCGGAGTCTGCGGTACGCAGTGCGGTATCGGACATACCTTTACGTGCACCATGCGCGGACATGAAGTATTCCAGTACATCCAGACCTTCACGGAAGTTTGATTTGATGGGCAGCTCGATGGTTCTACCTGTGGTATCCGCCATCAGTCCACGCATACCTGCCAGCTGTTTGATCTGCTGACTGGAACCACGCGCACCGGAGTCTGCCATCATGAAGATGTTATTGTATTTATCCAGACCGGACAGCAGTACATCGGTCAGCTCTTTATCGGTCTCGTTCCAGGTCTCTACGACTGCACGATAACGCTCTTCCTCAGTGATCAGACCACGTCTGAAGTTGCTTGCGATCTTGTCTACGGTTGCCTGTGCGGCTGCCAGCATCTCGCCCTTCTTCTCAGGCACAGTCATATCGGAAATGGATACGGTCATAGCGGCTCTGGTAGAGTACTTATAACCGATTGCCTTAACGTCATCCAGTACTTCTGCTGTCTTGGATGCTCCGTGAGTATTGATGACCTTCTCCAGGATCTGCTTCAGCTGCTTCTTTCCTACATGGAAGTCTACTTCCAGCTTCAGGAAGTTCACGGGATCACTTCTGTCTACAAATCCCAGATCCTGAGGCAGAATCTCATTGAAGATGAAACGTCCCAGTGTAGACTCTACCGTGCCGGTGATCGTCTCACCTGCTGCATTTACCTTGCTCATGCGGACATGAATGCGGGAATGCAGTGTCAGCGCCTGGTTCTCATATGCCAGAATTGCTTCGTTTACGCTCTTGAAATACTTACCTTCACCAATAGAACCGGGTCTCTCCTGGGTCAGATAGTAGATACCGAGTACCATATCCTGGGAAGGAACAGCTACAGGACCACCATCGGAAGGCTTCAGTAAGTTATTGGGAGACAGCAGCAGGAAACGACACTCTGCCTGTGCCTCCTGGGACAGAGGAAGATGTACAGCCATCTGGTCTCCGTCGAAATCCGCGTTGAATGCGGTACATACCAGGGGATGCAGTTTGATTGCCTTACCTTCTACCAGGATCGGCTCAAATGCCTGAATACCAAGTCTGTGCAGTGTCGGTGCACGGTTCAGCATGACAGGATGTTCCTTGATCACCTCTTCCAGCACATCCCATACCTGCGTATCCAGTCTCTCTACCAGCTTCTTGGCATTTTTGATATTCTGGCTGATTCCCTTGGCTACCAGCTCTTTCATTACAAAAGGCTTGAACAGTTCAATTGCCATTTCCTTGGGCAGACCACACTGATAAATCTTCAGTTCCGGTCCTACGACGATAACGGAACGTCCGGAATAGTCTACACGTTTACCTAACAGGTTCTGACGGAAACGACCGGTCTTACCCTTTAACATATCGGACAGAGACTTCAGTGCTCTGTTACCGGGGCCGGTAACGGGACGTCCGCGTCTGCCGTTATCGATCAGAGCATCTACTGCTTCCTGCAGCATTCTCTTCTCGTTACGTACGATAATATCGGGAGCACCAAGCTCTAACAGTCTCTTCAGACGGTTATTACGGTTGATGATCCTTCTGTACAGATCATTCAGGTCGGAGGTTGCAAAACGTCCGCCGTCCAGCTGTACCATAGGACGAAGATCGGGAGGGATAACTGGAATAACATCCATGATCATCCATTCGGGCTTATTTCCGGACTCACGGAAAGCTTCCACAACTTCCAGTCTCTTAATGATGCGGGCACGCTTCTGACCGGAGGATTCCTTCAGTCCGGTCTTCAGTTCTGCTGCATCCTTCTCCAGGTCAATGGTCTGCAGCAGCTCTTTGATAGCTTCCGCACCCATGCCTACACGGAACTTGTTGCCCCAGGTCTCTCTTGCATCCTGATATTCCTTCTCAGACAACACTGCCTTGTACTCAAGGTTGGTGGTTCCCGGATCCAGAACAATATAGGAAGCGAAGTACAGAACCTTTTCCAGGATTCTGGGAGACAGATCCAGGATCAGGCCCATGCGGCTGGGGATACCTTTGAAGTACCAGATATGGGATACCGGAGCAGCAAGCTCGATATGTCCCATACGCTCTCTACGTACGCTGGCTTTGGTAACTTCTACACCACATCTGTCGCAGACAACGCCCTTATATCTGATCTTCTTATATTTACCACAATGACATTCCCAGTCTTTGCTGGGTCCGAAGATTCTCTCACAGAACAGACCGTCTCTCTCGGGTTTCAGTGTTCTATAGTTAATTGTCTCCGGCTTTAATACCTCGCCATGGGACCACTCCCGGATTTTCTCCGGGGAAGCTAATCCGATCTTGATGGCATCAAATGTCATAGGCTGATAGGTTGTTTCATTTTTTGTTTCTGACATTAATGGCACTCCCTTCTATACAAAGCATTAAAATTCATCATCACTGCCGTCAAAGCTATCATCGGTGTAATCGTCTTCCACATAGTCGTCTTCGGAATTCACCAGTTCGCCGTTGTCGTCAAACTCCTGTGACTGATAGCCCATCTCGCCAAGGGAACCCTTGTCGTAATCGTCATCATACTTACGATCACCCTCCATCTCATAACGGTAATCGGTATCACCGTAATCGACGGTCTCCATGATCTCGACCTCGGTCTGATCCTCGCGCAGCACTCTGACATCCAGACCCAGTGCCTGCAGCTCTTTCAGCAGAACCTTGAAGGACTCGGGAATACCGGGCTCAGGGATATTGTCTCCCTTAATGATTGCTTCGTAAGTCTTAACACGACCAACCACATCATCGGACTTCACTGTCAGGATCTCCTGCAGGGTGTAGGATGCACCATACGCCTCCAGAGCCCATACTTCCATCTCTCCGAAACGCTGGCCACCGAACTGAGCTTTACCACCCAGAGGCTGCTGTGTTACCAGGGAGTACGGTCCGGTAGAACGTGCGTGGATCTTATCGTCTACCAGATGATGCAGTTTCAGGTAATGCATGTGTCCGATGGTTACGGGACCATCGAAGTATTCACCGGTTCTACCGTCACGCAGACGTACCTTACCGTCTCTGGAAATGGGAACTCCCTTCCATACACCTCTGTGGTCTCTGTTCTCGGACAGATACTGCATAACTTCAGGAAGAAGCTCCTCACCATGCTTGCTGGTAAAGGTCTCTCCGGACCAGGGCTTACCGTCTGCAGTAGTCTCCTGACCCTTTTCCTTCCACTCTGCACTCTCTGCATCGTCGAAAGGAAGATTTACATAATCGTTGGCAAGATCCAACGTATCCATAATATCTTTCTCGTTTGCGCCATCGAAGACAGGGGTTGCCACATTGAAGCCCAGTGCCTTGGCAGCCAGGGAAAGGTGGATCTCCAGGACCTGTCCGATATTCATACGGGAAGGCACGCCCAGAGGATTCAGCACGATGTCCAGAGGACGTCCGTTGGGCAGATAAGGCATATCTTCTACAGGAAGCACGCGGGAAACGACACCCTTGTTACCATGACGACCTGCCATTTTATCACCAACAGAGATTTTTCTCTTCTGTGCAATGTAAATGCGGACTGCCTGGTTTACTCCGGGTGCCAGCTCATCGCTGTTCTCACGGGTAAATACCTTGGCATCCACTACAATACCATATTCACCATGAGGTACCTTTAAGGAGGTATCTCTTACTTCTCTTGCCTTCTCACCGAAGATGGCACGCAGCAATCTCTCTTCCGCAGTCAGTTCGGTCTCTCCCTTAGGAGTAACTTTACCCACCAGGATATCACCGGCACGAACCTCTGCACCGATACGAATGATACCTCTGTCATCCAGATCCTTCAGTGCATCATCACCGACACCGGGTACATCACGGGTGATCTCCTCGGGTCCCAGCTTGGTGTCACGTGCTTCTGCCTCATACTCCTCAATATGAACGGAAGTATACACATCATCACGTACCAGTCTCTCACTTAACAGAACTGCATCCTCGTAGTTGTAACCTTCCCAGGTCATGAAACCGATCAGAGGGTTCTTACCCAGTGCCAGCTCACCTTCGGAAGTGGAAGGTCCGTCTGCAATGACCTGTCCCTGTGCCACATGATCGCCCTTGAATACGATAGGCTTCTGATTGTAGCAGTTGGACTGGTTACTACGGGAGAATTTGGTCAGATGGATCTCTTCCTTCTCACCGTCATCATAATCAATGCGGATAGTCTTGGAAGATACATAACTGATGGTTCCCGCTTTCTTGGCTACCACGCAGACACCGGAGTCTACTGCTGCCTTTTCTTCCATACCGGTACCTACTACAGGTGCTTCGGTGCTCAGAAGAGGCACGGCCTGACGCTGCATGTTGGATCCCATCAGTGCACGGTTCGCATCGTCGTTCTGCAGGAAAGGAATCAGTGCAGTAGCCACAGAGAATACCATTCTCGGGGATACATCCATGTAATCAAACATTTCCCTGGGATATTCCTGTGTCTCATCCAGATAACGTCCGGAGACGGATTTTCTCACAAAATGTCCTTCTGCATCCAGTGCTTCGTTCGCCTGTGCTACATGGTAATTATCTTCTTCGTCCGCAGTCATATAGACTACTTCGTCGGTAACGCGGGGGTTCTTGGGATCGGACTTGTCGATCTTACGATAAGGAGCCTCTACGAAACCATATTCATTAATTCTTGCATAACTTGCAAGAGAGTTGATCAGACCGATGTTAGGACCTTCGGGAGTCTCGATAGGGCACATTCTTCCGTAATGGGAATAATGTACATCTCGAACTTCGAATCCGGCACGATCTCTGGACAGACCGCCGGGGCCCAGTGCAGACAGACGTCTCTTGTGGGTCAGCTCACCCAAAGGGTTATTCTGATCCATAAACTGAGACAGCTGGGAAGATCCGAAGAATTCCTTCACTGCTGCGGTTACGGGTTTGATATTGATCAGAGACTGGGGAGAGATCTCCTCAGCATCGTGTGTGGTCATACGCTCGCGTACCACTCTCTCCATTCTGGACAGACCGATACGATACTGGTTCTGCAGCAGTTCACCTACCGCACGGATACGTCTGTTGCCCAGATGATCGATATCGTCATCATTGCCCAGACCATACTCCAGATGCATGTTATAGTTAATGGAAGCCAGAATATCTTCCTTGGTAATATGCTTGGGTACCAGTTCATGTACATTCTTCTTGATCGCTTCTGCCAGCTTCTCGGGATCATCGCCGAACTCTTCCAGGATCTGTGCCAGAACCGGATAATATACCAGCTCATGAATACCGAAATCTCTGGGATTGCAATCTACATAATGAGTCAGATCTACCATCAGGTTCGACAGTACCTTTACGTTCTTCTCCTCTGTCTGAATATATACGAAAGGAACGGCGCTGTTCTGAATGGTATCTGCCAGCTCTGCGGTCACCTTGTCTCCTGCGGATGCGATCACTTCACCGGTGGAAGGATCTACCACATCTGCAGCCAGGATCTGATGACGGATACGATTCTTCAGAGCTAACTTCTTATTAAATTTATATCTGCCGACTTTGGCTAAATCATATCTTCTGGGGTCGAAGAACATAGCGTTGATCAGGCTTTCTGCACTTTCAACACTTAAAGGCTCACCGGGACGGATCTTTTTATATAACTCTAACAGACCCTCCTGATAATTCTCAGCAGTGTCCTTGGTAAAGCTTGCCTCGATCTTAGGTTCGTCACCGAAGAGTTCGCGGATCTCGTCATTGGTACCGATGCCCAGTGCACGGATCAATACAGTGATGGGAACCTTACGGGTTCTGTCCACGCGTACATAGAAGACATCGTTGGAATCCGTCTCGTACTCCAGCCATGCTCCACGGTTCGGGATCACGGTACAGGTGAACAGCTTCTTACCGATCTTATCATGTCCGATTCCGTAGTAGATGCCGGGAGAACGAACCAACTGGCTGACGATAACACGTTCCGCGCCGTTGATCACAAAAGTACCGGTCTCAGTCATCAGCGGAAGATCGCCCATGAAAATCTCATGCTCACTGATCTCTTCCTTCTCCTTGTTATAAAGGCGAACCTTAACCTTAAGAGGTGCTGCGAATGTAGCATCTCTCTCTTTACACTCTTCGATAGAATACTTCACGTCGTCTTTGCAGAGTTCAAAATCCACAAATTCCAGACTTAAGGCACCGCTGTAGTCAGCGATCGGAGAGATGTCGTCAAAGACTTCCTTCAAGCCTTCGTCTAAAAACCACTGATAAGAGTCCTTCTGGACCTCGATCAGGTTGGGCATCTCTAAAACCTCTTTTTGTCTTGAATAACTCATACGCATAACCTTGGTACCGGCAATCGGACGTATTCTGTTCTTTTCCATTGACATTTCACCCCGTTCTTTCAGATTTAAAGCCTATTTTGCGTCGGCAACAATGCAGTATATATAAACGTCAAATTTTATGCATGACAAATAAGCATAGCACCGCACAATAGTGCACTATCCATAATATCACAATGATGGAATTGTGTCAAGGAATTTTTTTGAATATTTTTGAAAAAATGAATAATTTAGAAAATAATAAATCACCACCACCCGTCTAACGGGTGGTTTGCTCTGAGGCTATAAGCCTCTGT
>OGXX01001742.1_pt1 | contig 21395 bp, 19 predicted proteins | sample 1576301 | NCBI WGS metagenome assembly OGXX01 (sample SAMEA3541469, study PRJEB24748) | human gut metagenome | biome: human gut; feature: human-associated habitat; material: faeces | place: China | collected 2012
GTGTTTTTCGACATTCTGGCCGAGGAGCTCGCGCGGCGCGATCTCGGCTGTCTCGACGGCGAGCCCGCCGATCTGACCGAGCTCAACGCGCGCATGGATGAATACATGGATGAGTTTGAAAAGTCCGGCGTGGAAAATCTGGTGATCGAGGCGTGAGCACGCGCACGATCGAGACGCTCATTGGCGCACTGACGCTCACCGCGTCGGCGGACGCTGTCACGGCCGTCCGCTTCGGCGCTGAGGGCGCGCGGGACGCTTCGGCGCTGCTTGACGCGGCCGAGGCACAGCTGCGCGAATACTTCGCGCGCACGCGGCGCACGTTTGACCTGCCGCTCGATCCGCGCGGTACGGCGTTCGAGCTGCGCGTATGGGCGGCGCTGCGCACGATCCCCTACGGCGAGACACGCAGCTACGGCGCGATCGCCGCCGCCATCGGCAGCCCGCAGGCAGCGCGCGCCGTCGGCATGGCAAACCACCGCAACCCGCTGCCGATCCTCATCCCCTGCCACCGCGTCATCGGCGCGGACGGTTCGCTCACGGGCTATGCCGGCGGGCTGGAGACAAAGCGCCGCCTGCTGGCGCTGGAAGGGATCACACATTTAAAATAAACAACCGATCGAAAACACGGCCGCCGGAAAAATCCGGCGGCCGCGTTGTTTTTTCATAGCGCATAGTTTTCGCGTGTGCGGTCATACTGTGCGCAGGAGATGAGGACAATGCGCATGAGCAGCGACGAATATGCAGCCTTTGTCGACTCGCTCTCGCAGCGCTCGCCCATCTGGGGCGATCTGCTGCGCGCGGGGCTGGTCGGCGGCGTGATCTGCACGCTCGGGCAGGCACTGACAGACCTGTACACAGCCTGCGGCGCAGCGCCGGAAACAGCGTCGGCCTGGTGCTCGATCACGCTGGTGTTTCTCGGCGCGCTGCTGACGGGGCTGGGCGTTTACGACGATCTGGCGCGCTTTGCCGGAGCGGGGTCGCTGGTGCCGATCACGGGATTTGCCAACGCCGTCGTATCACCGGCGCTGGAATTCAAGACCGAGGGGCTCGTCACAGGCACGGCGGTGAAGATCTTCACGATCGCAGGACCGGTGATCGTCTACGGCATCGGCGCAAGCGTGGACTGGGACGACTTCCAGGACCCGCTCGTCAGCGACCCCGCGCTCATCGAGCCGGTGTGCGCGCATATCCCGCAATACGCGAGCCTTGCGCCGATCATGCCGTCGATGGCCGGCGAGGACTTCGCCGAATACGCCAAGGTCACCCGCCCGGTGTTCGCATTCGTCGGGTCGAACGGCACGCCCGGATGCGCCGATTGGCACAGCCCGCGCTTCGTGGGATTCGACGAGACGGTGCGCACAGGCGCCGACTTCTACGCGAACACCGCGCTCGACGTGCTTGACGCCCTGCGCGTAAGCGGCGCCCGGTGAATCATTCGAAACGCGTAACGCGTGGCGAGCGGATACACTAGGGGAGCATGAGCACAACACGTTTCGCGCTTGCGCAGATCGACACCTGCGTGGGCGATCTGGACGGCAACGCCGCCAAAGTCATCGCAACCACCCGCATGGCGCGTGAGCGCGCCGACGTCGTCGTCTTCCCGGAGATGACCCTGACCGGCTACCCGATCGAAGACCTGGCCCTGCGTGCCACATTCCGTGAAGCCGCATGGAACAAAGCCAACGAACTGGCCGCGCAGCTCGAAAGCGAAGGCATGGGAGGCCTGTACGTGGTGGTGGGCACCGTCGGCACCGACCACGCAAACGGCAAGCCGCGCAACCGACTCGTGGTGCTGCACGGCGGCTTGGTGTGGGCCGGGTACGACAAGCACTTCCTGCCCAATTACGGCGTGTTCGACGAATTCCGCATTTTCTCCGCCGGTGAGCGGCACGTCGTGCTTTCGATCGACGGTGTGCGCGTGGGGCTGGCAATCTGCGAGGACATCTGGCAGGACGGCGGCCCGGTCGCCGAGCTCGCCGCGGAGCACATCGACGTGCTGCTGACGATCAACGGGTCGCCGTACGAGGAAGGCAAGACCCAGATCCGGCTCGACCTGGCCCGCAGGCGCGCCGCCGAAGTGCATGCGCCGATGATCTACGTGAACCAGGTGGGCGGACAGGACGACCTCGTCTTCGATGGCGGCACCTTCGTGGTGGACACGGACGGTACACTGCTCCAGCGCTCGCCGATGTTCATGGAGGACCTCGCGTACTTCACACTCGACACGGACCGCGAACACCAGGAGGTGTGCGAGGTCGCACCGCGCATGGATCCCGACGAAGAGGTGTACACCGCATGCGTGCTGGGACTTAAGGACTACATGGCCAAGAACGGCTTCACCGGCGTGTGTCTGGGGTTGTCCGGCGGCATCGACTCGGCCCTCGTGGCGGCCATGGCGGCCGACGCGGTGGGCGGCGGCAATGTGTACGGCATCTCGATGCCGAGCATGTATTCGTCGCAAGGCTCGAAAGACGATGCCGCCGATCTGGCCGCCAACATCGGGACGCACTACGACGTGCAGCCGATCAAACCGATGTACGATGCGTTCCAGCAGCAGCTCGCGCTGGACGGCGTGTCCGCGGAGAACCTGCAGGCGCGCATCCGCGGCGTCATTGTCATGGCCTACTCGAACTCCAAGGGCGTGCTTGCGCTCGCGACCGGGAACAAGTCCGAGCTCGCCTGCGGCTATTCGACGATCTACGGTGACGCGGTGGGCGGCTACGCGCCGATCAAAGACGTGTTCAAGACCAAGGTCTGGCAGCTGGCGCGCTGGCGCAACAGCGCGGCCGCCGCGGGCATGGGCGTCGGTGGATTGCACATCGTCGGCAACGAGGCGGGAGACGCCGGTGTGCAGCTGCCCGGCGGTGTGATGATCCCCGTCAACTCGATCACGAAGGCCCCCAGCGCCGAACTGCGCCCGGGGCAGAAGGACAGCGATTCGCTGCCGCAGTACGAGCTGCTCGACCGCGTGCTCGAGGCATACATCGAGCACGCGCACGGCCGCGCCGACCTGCTCGCCGACGGATTCGACGACGAGACCGTCTCGACGGTCATACGCCTCGTCGACCGCGCCGAATGGAAGCGCCGCCAGTACCCGCTCGGGCCGAAGGTCAGCGCGCTCGCGTTCGGACGCGATCGCCGACTGCCCGTCACGGGCGCGTTCCGTGAATAGCGGGGAATAGCGGCCGTGCAGTCGCGCGGCATAAGGACATCCAGAAGGAAAGGACCCAACATGACAGATCCACAGCAGTGGTATTACAACACGGCGACCGGCGAGGTGGAGCTCGGGCCGCAGTCGCCGATGCAGAACCGGATCGGACCGTACCCCACGCGCGAAGCCGCGATGGACGCGTTGAAGACCGCCCAAGCGCGTAACAAGCAGTGGGACGACGAAGACCACCAGTGGAACAGCTGGGGCGCCAAGTAGTCTCCAGACGGCGTTGTGCCGGTTCTCCACACCATTCGTGAGCTAGTTCACAGCCAAAAACGGCATTTGTGAGCTAGCTCACGCCATTTCGACGCTTTTCGCCGGTAAAGAACGCGTACGATGGAGGAGTCGACAGCGCGAGGACGCGCTGAGCAAAAGAGAACCAACATCAAGGAGTACCAATGGCAGCAGTTGATGCGACCGCTCTCTCCCCAGAAGAAGTCAAGGAGCAGGCCTGGGAAGGCTTTGCGCCGGGCAACTGGGAGAAGGACATCGACGTTCGCGACTTCATCCAGAAGAACTACACCCCGTACGAGGGCGACGAGTCATTCCTCGCCGATGCCACCGACAAGACGAAGCATCTGTGGAAGTATCTGGACGACAATTACCTGGCTGTCGAGCGCAAACAGCGCGTGTACGATGTGGACACCCACACCCCGGCGGATGTGGACGCGTTCCCCGCTGGCTACATCGATTCCGCCGAGGTCGACAATGTGATCGTCGGCCTGCAGACCGACGAGCCATGCAAGCGCGCGATGATGCCGAACGGTGGCTGGCGCATGGTCGAGCAGGCCATCAAGGAAGCCGGCAAGGAGCCGGATCCGAAGATCAAGGAGATCTTCACCAAATACCGCAAGACACACAACGACGGCGTGTTCGGCGTGTACACCAAGAACATCAAGCTCGCCCGCCACAACAAGATCCTCACCGGTCTGCCGGACGCCTACGGCCGTGGCCGCATCATCGGCGACTACCGCCGTGTGGCCCTGTACGGCGTGGACGCGCTGATCAAGTTCAAGCAGCGCGACAAGGACGCGATCCCGTACCGCAACGATTTCTCGGAGACCGAGATCGAGCACTGGATCCGCTACCGCGAAGAGCATGACGAGCAGATCAAGGCCCTCAAGAAGCTCATCAACCTGGGCAAAGAATACGGCCTGGATCTGGCACGCCCGGCGATGAACGCTCAGGAAGCCGTGCAGTGGACCTACATGGGCTATCTGGCCTCCGTCAAGAGCCAGGACGGCGCCGCAATGAGCTTCGGCCGCGTCTCCACGTTCTTCGACATCTACTTCGAGCGCGACCTCAAGAGCGGCAAGATCACCGAGCAGGACGCCCAGGAGATCATCGACAACCTGGTGATGAAGCTGCGCATCGTGCGCTTCCTGCGCACCAAGGACTACGATTCGATCTTCTCGGGCGACCCGTACTGGGCGACCTGGTCGGACGCCGGTTTCGGCGACGACGGTCGCACGCTCGTCACGAAGACCTCGTTCCGTCTGCTCAACACGCTGACGCTCGAGCACCTTGGACCGGGCCCTGAGCCGAACATCACGATCTTCTGGGATCCGAAGCTGCCGGAAGGCTACAAGCGTTTCTGCGCCAAGATCTCGATCGACACCTCGGCCATCCAGTACGAGTCCGACAAGGAGATCCGTTCGCACTGGGGCGATGACGCCGCCATCGCATGCTGCGTTTCGCCGATGCGCGTGGGCAAGCAGATGCAGTTCTTCGCGGCCCGTGTGAATTCCGCCAAGGCGCTCCTGTACGCGATCAACGGCGGCCGTGACGAGATGACCGGCCAGCAGGTCATCGACAAGGGCCACATCGAGCCGATCACGCCGGAAGCCGACGGCTCCCTGGATTACGAGAAGGTCAAGGCGAACTACGAGAAGGCCCTCGAATGGCTTTCGGAGACCTACGTCGAGGCGCTCAACATCATCCACTACATGCACGATAAGTATGCATACGAGTCGATCGAGATGGCGCTGCACGACCGCGAGGTCTACCGCACGCTCGGCTGCGGCATGTCTGGCCTGTCCATCGCGGCGGATTCGCTCTCTGCCTGCAAGTACGCCAAGGTGTACCCGATCTACAACAAGGACGCCAAGGACATGCCGGGCCACGAGTTCGAGTACGTCGAAGGCGCCGATGACGACCTGATCGTCGGCTACCGCACCGAAGGCGAGTTCCCGCTCTACGGCAACGACGACGACCGCGCCGACGACATCGCCAAGTGGGTCGTCTCCACGGTCATGGGCCAGGTCAAGCGCCTGCCGGTCTACCGTGGCGCCGTGCCGACGCAGTCGATCCTGACGATCACCTCGAACGTGGAGTACGGCAAGAACACCGGTTCCTTCCCCTCGGGCCACGTCAAGGGCACGCCGTATGCGCCGGGCGCGAATCCGGAGAACGGCATGGACTCGCACGGCATGCTCCCGTCGATGTTCTCGGTCGGCAAGATCGACTACAACGATGCGCTCGACGGCATCTCGCTGACGAACACGATCACCCCCGACGGCCTGGGCCGTGACGAGGATGAGCGCATCAACAACCTGGTGGGCATCCTCGACGCAGGCAACGGCCACGGCCTGTACCACGCGAACATCAACGTGCTGCGCAAGGAACAGCTCGAAGACGCCGTGGAGCACCCGGAGAAGTACCCGCACCTGACTGTGCGCGTCTCCGGTTACGCGGTGAACTTCGTCAAGCTCACCAAGGAGCAGCAGCTCGACGTCATCTCGCGCACCTTCCATCAGGGCGCCGTGGAGGACTGACGTCAGACTGACGTGAACGCATGAGGGCGGGGCCATTGGCTCCGCCCTTTGCAATTGGTTACGCAATCGATGAACAACACGCCCGCCCCTGCACCCCACCGTAAGGTGAAAGGGGGCCTTAGCGCCAATGGAGGTGACCGGCATGGAGAACAACGCGCAGAGCACCGGGTTCCGCACGACAACGCAGCACATGCTCAAAACATCGAAGGAATACGCCAGCCAAACACTCATGGGTGGCCTGTCCGGTTTCGAATCACCGGTCGGACTCGACCGGCGCGACCGGATCCGCGCGCTGAAGACCGGCGACATCGGCTTCGTGCACTCATGGGATATCAATACGTCGGTCGACGGGCCGGGCACGCGCATGACGGTGTTCATGAGCGGATGCCCGTTGCGTTGCCAGTACTGCCAGAATCCGGACACGTGGAAGATGCGCGACGGCAAGCCGGTGTTCCTCGACGCCATGATCAAGAAAGTGGAACGCTACGCGGACCTGTTCAAGGCCACACATGGCGGCATCACGTTCTCGGGCGGCGAATCGATGATGCAGCCCGCCTTCGTCTCGCGCGTGTTCCACGCGGCCAAGCAGATGGGGGTGCACACGTGCCTGGACACCTCGGGGTTCCTCAACCGCAATTACACCGACGAGATGCTCGACGACATCGACCTGTGCCTGCTCGACGTCAAATCCGGCGACCCCGACATCTACGAGAAGGTGACCGGCGGCGTGCTGCAGCCCACGATCGACTTCGGCCAACGGCTCGCCGCCAAGGGCAAGAAAATCTGGGTGCGTTTCGTGCTCGTGCCCGGCCTGACCGACGGCGAGGAGAACGTGGACAAGGTGGCCCGGATCTGCCAGTCCTTCGGCGACAGCGTGGAGCACATCGACGTGCTGCCGTTCCACCAGCTCGGGCGCCCCAAGTGGCATGAGATGCGCATCCCGTACCCGCTCGAAGACCAGAAGGGGCCGTCGCGCGCGTGCAAGGAACGCGTCAAGGAGCAATTCGAATCCTACGGATTCACCGTGTATTAAACGGTTGTGCGCCCGCTTCGGCACCTTTGGCCGGTGATGTGGACTGTCGGGGAGTGGTTACATGATTTGTCTGTGACAAGTCCGATGCACCGACAAGGAGAACGCGCGTGAACGACGAGCCCGTGTTGCTGCGGGAACCCCGGGAAGGCGTCCCACAGGTGACCGACACCCTGGAAGGCTTCGAAGACTACTGTGACAGGCTGTCAGCGGCGTCCGGGCCGCTCGCGGCCGACGCCGAGCGTGCGTCGGGGTACCGCTACGGCCACGACGATTGGCTCATCCAATTCAAACGCGACGGCGCCGGTATCGGATTGCTCGACCCGATGGTGTTGAACGCGATCGGTGTGGACTGGGGCATGTTCAACCGCGCCGTCGGTGACGCCACATGGATCCTGCACGACGCGAAGCAGGACCTTCCCGGCTTCGCCCAGCTCTCGCTCACACCCCATGCGCTGTTCGACACCGAGATCGCCGCGCGCATCCTGGGCCTTCATCGCTTCGGCCTCGCCTATGTGACCGAGCATTATCTGGGCATGACGCTTGCGAAAGAGCACTCCGCCGCCGACTGGTCGTACCGGCCGCTGCCGCGCGACTGGCGCAATTACGCGGCGCTCGACGTGGAACTGCTCATCCCGCTCGCGCACAAGATGACGATTGACCTCAAACGCGCGGGCAAATGGGAATGGGCATGTCAGGAATTCGAGTATGTGCTGCGCACGGAGCTGCACCCCCGGCGCCCCCATGCGGTGCCCTGGCTGCGCATATCGCACATCAACACCATCCAACGCGACCGCCGCGCACTCGCCATCGCCAAGGAACTGTGGACCGAACGCGACGAGCTCGCCCGGCGGTACGACATCGCCCCGAGCCTGCTGCTCGCCGACTCGTCGATCATCGAAGCCGCACAGGCCAAACCGCACAACGCCAGGCAGTTCCGTGCCATCCGCTCGCTCAACGAGCGCGTGCGCATGCACTTGGGCACCGACCAGGACAAGATGTTCGAGCGGTATGCGCCGATCCAACGCAAAGTCAAGCCGAGCGTGTGGAAGCAGGCCATCCAGCGCGCGCTGGAATTGCCCGAGGGCGAATTGCCGGTCATGCCAGCGCCGGAAGGGGGCGCCACGCAGGTGAACGCGCCGAAATCCATGAAACTCTGGCAAAAGCACCATCCGGACCGCTTCAGGCGTCTGCAGGCGTGCCGGGCGCTCATCAACCAGGTCTCGCAAGACACGCATACGCCGCCGGATGTGCTGATCAAACCGCAGATCGTGCGCAACCTGTGCTGGACCGACAACCCGGGCGCGCGCGATGTGGCCGGATTCCTTGAGGAACAGGGCGCCCGCCCATGGCAGATTCATCTGTTGGCAGCGTCGCTGACTCGCGGTATCATGTAACGGTTGCCTCCGGGCAGAGCATTGACAATACGTATCAGGAGCATACAGCGTGAAAATCAGCGTTAGGAATCTAGAGCCGACCAAGGCCAAGCTCACCATCACCATCGACCAGGAAGAGTTCGAGCCGTACCTCGACACCGCTCGCAAGGAAATCGCCGAGCAGATCACCGTTCCTGGCTTCCGTAAGGGCCATGTGCCGGGCAAGCTCGTCGACCAGCGCGTTGGATTCGGCGCCGTCGCCGGCGAAGCCGTGAACAAGGCTATCCCGGACTTCTATTCGCAGGCGCTGCAGACCAAGGAGATCCGTCCGATGGCGCAGCCGGAGATCGAAGTCGTGGAACTGCCTCAGAACGCGGACGACGACACGAAGCTCAAGTTTACCGCGACCGTTGAGCGCCGCCCTGATTTCGAGCTGCCGGACCTTGACGGCATGACGATCGAGGTCGAGAAGGCCGAGATCACCGACGAAGACGTGAACAACCGCCTTGAGGCCCTGCGCCAGCGCTTCGCCACCCTCGTGGGCGTGGACCGCCCGGCCCAGAACGGCGACTTCGTCAACATCGACCTCGACGCGCAGATCGACGGCGAGTCCGTCGACTCCCAGGAGGGCATCAGCTACGAGATCGGTTCGGGCACCATGCTCGACGGTCTCGACGAAGCCCTCGAAGGCCTGTCGGCCGGCGAGGAGACCTCGTTCGAAAGCACGTTGGAAGGCGGCGAGCACGAAGGCGAAAAGGCCCTCGTCAAGGTCAAGGTCAACTCCGTGAAGGCCGAGGAACTGCCGGAACTCGACGACGACTTCGCGCAGGAAGCCTCTGAGTTCGACACGCTCGACGAGCTCAAGGACGAGATCAAGAAGAACATCGAGTCCGACGCGCTCGGCATGCAGGCTACCAAGGCCCGTGACGCGTTCATCGCGCGCATCGAGGAAGGCCTCGAGATTCCGGCGCCGAAGGGCGTCAAGGAGCACATGATCGAGCAGCAGCTGCAGAGCATGGGCACCGACAAGGACAAGGCCACCGCGGACCAGAAGAAGGAAGCGGAAGAGGCCGTGGACAAGCTGCTCGAAGACCAGATGGTCCTCGATGCGCTCGCCGAGAAGATGGACGTCGAGGTGTCGCAGAGCGACGTGTTCAACTTCCTCGCGTCGATCGCACAGCAGTACGGCATGGATCCGAACCAGTTCATCCAGGCCATCATGCGCAACGGTCAGATCGGCTCCGCTGTCGAGGAAGTGGCCCGTTCCAAGGGTCTGCTCGCCGGCATGCGCGCCGTCTCGTTCACCGTGGACGGCGAGCCGCTCGACCTGAGCGAGTTCCTTGGCTCTGATGAGGCTGAAGCCGAGGCTGCTGTGGACGACAACGAATCCGTCGCCGCTGCCGCTGCCGCTGCGGCCGTGGCCGATTCGCTTAACGCTTCCAACGAAGAGACCGCCTGACATGCCGGCGGGTGAACCGCCGGTCATGGTTGGCTGACTGCCGTAAGGTAATGGTCCCGCCCGCGCCAGCACAGCGCCGGCGGGACCATTGCGTACCACCATCGAACAGCGAACGGAAAGGACGACCGTGGCGGCAAAGGGAACGGCCATGCTGCAGCCCGGGGCGCATGCGGGCCATTGGGACAACGACGAATTCCAGATGGCCGGCGCGCGCGGTGACGACCTCGATCCGAATCGCAAGCCGCTGGGGTCGCGGTCCGTCGCATTGATCACGACGGTGCTGGTGCTCGGTGTGCTCATCGGCGCATGCGCGGGCGCGCTCACGTTGCTGCTCTACACCATCGAGCACATTGCCTTGGGCTTTGTGGAAACACCTGAATTGCCCGGGCCGTTTCTGACCCACCCTGTGCGCCGTGCGTTGTCGCTCATCATCGGCGCCTCGTGCGCGGCGCTGCTGTGGTGGCTGCTGCGCACCAAGACGCAGGCTGTGCCGTCCGTGCGGCAGGCGGTGCGCGGCACGCTGATGCCGGTGTGGCAGACTGTGGCGCATGTGCTGTTGCAGATCTTCATCGTCGGCTGCGGCCTGTCGGTCGGTCGTGAGGTCGCTCCGCGCGAACTCGGCGCCATGCTCGCGCAACGGCTCTGCCGGTGGACAGGGCTCCACCGCGCCGATCTGCAGACCGTGGTTGCAATCGCCGCGGCCGCCGGCCTCGCCGGCGTCTACAACGCGCCGCTCGCCGGCGGGTTCTTCGCCGTGGAGATCCTGCTCGCCGATGTGAGCGCCGTGACCGTCGGTCTTTCGTTCGCCTGCGCCGCGCTTGCCGCATGGGTCGCCACGCTGATCAAAGGCACGCACACGTTCTATGCGATCGGGCAGGTGGACGCCATCTTCACACCGGACCTCATGGGGTTCGCGCTGATCGCAGGACTCGTGGTGGGCGTGTGCGGCGCATGGTTCCGCCGCGGCGCGCAATGGGCCGAATCACATAAGGCGAGTGGTGCGGCGATCCTCTGGCAGCTGCCGCTCGCCGGCTGCATCACCGCGGCCATCGCCATCTGGATCCCACAGGTCATGGGCAATGGCCGGGCCACCGCGCAGATGGGGTTCGCGGGGCGCCCCGAACTCGCGTTCATCCCGCTGCTGTTGCTCTCGTTCGCCGCGAAAGCGGTCGTCACGTTGATGACGATTCGCGCAGGCGCCTCCGGTGGCGTCCTGACGCCGGGCATCGCGCTCGGCGCATCGATGGGGTGCGCGCTCGGCATTGTATGGATACAACTGTTCGACACCAATTCGATCGGCGTCTATGCGCTCATCGGCGCCTGTGCGCTGCTCAGCGCTTCGCAGAACGCGCCACTCATGGCCATGACGCTCGTCATGGAACTCACCGAAGCGCCGTCGAACCTGTATGTGCCGGTGGCCCTCGCCTGCGCCGTGGCCACGGTGACCGGCACACTCGTGGCGGGGCGCCAGGCCGGGAATAGAAACGGCCTCCCGTCGTTTGAAACAAGTAATGTGTAACTGCACAACAACCGCAAAGGAGACAAGGTGAGTGGAATACTGACACCGACCATGGCCGAAGGAGACATGCCCGCCGGCCCCTCCGACCCGATTTTCAACCGGCTGCTCAAGGACCGCATCATCTGGATGGGCGAGGAAGTCAAGGATGACATGGCGAACCGTATCTGCGCGCAGATGCTCATGCTCGCCGCGGAGGACCCGAAGAGCGACATCTGGCTGTACATCAATTCGCCGGGCGGCTCGATCACCGCGGGCATGGCAATCTACGACACGATGCAGCTCATCGAACCCGACGTGGCCACGGTGGGCATCGGCATGTGCGCGTCGATGGGCCAGTTCCTGCTGAGCTCGGGCACCAAAGGCAAGCGTTTCCTGACATCCCACGCGCGTGTACTGATGCACCAGCCTTCCGGTGGCATCGGCGGCACCACGACCGACGTGCGCATCAGCGCCGAGCTCATCATGAACATGAAGAAGACACTCGCCGAGCTGACCGCGGAGCAGACCGGGCACACGGTCGAGGAAATCTACCGCGACAACGAATACGACCATTGGTTCACTGCGCAGGAGGCGCTTGAGTACGGCTTCGTAGACAAGCTCGTCTCCACGCACGACACCATGAACACCACCAAGGAGTGAGCATGGCATCTGAAGAAGCGAAATTCGTAGCGCGCGCCGAGCGTCTCGCCGGTCCGCAGAACCGGTATGTCGTGCCGGAATTCGAAGAGAAGACGCCGTACGGATACAAGCGTCAGAACCCGTACACGCGCCTGTTCGACGACCGCATCATCTTCATGGGTGTGCAGGTCGACGACACGACGGCGGACGACATCATGGCGCAGCTGCTCGTGCTGGAAAGCCTCGACCCGAACCGCGACGTGATGATGTACATCAATTCGCCGGGTGGGTCGATGACCGCGATGACGGCGATCTACGACACGATGAACTACATCCAGCCCGACGTGCAGACCGTGTGCCTCGGCCAGGCGGCGTCGGCCGCGGCCATCCTGCTCGCGGCGGGCACCAAGGGCAAGCGCCTGTGCCTTCCCAACTCCATGGTGCTCATCCACCAGCCCTTGGGCGGCGCCCAGGGCCAGCAGACGGAAATCGCCATCGTGGCCGACTTCATGCTGAAGACGCGCAAGCGTCTGAACAAGATCCTGTCCGAGAACACCGGCAAGCCGGTGGAGCAGGTGAAGGCCGACTCCGAACGGGATCGCTGGATGATCGCCGAGGAAGCGCGGGAGTACGGTCTGGTGGATAAGGTCATTTATAAGAGGTAACGGCATGGCAGATGAGAGAAAGTCCCTGCGCTGCTCGTTCTGCGGCAAGGCGGAGGGACAGGTACACCGGATGATCCAGGGGCCGGGCGTGCGGATCTGCGACGAATGCGTGCAGCTCTGTATGTCCATTCTGGACGACGGATACAGTGCGGCGATCAGCGAAGGCTTCGACAGTGTGGAGGACCTCCCGACGCCCCAGCAGATCAAAGAGGTGCTGGATCAGTACGTCATCGGACAGGAGGGGGCGAAAATCGCCCTGTCCGTGTCCGTGTACAACCACTATAAGCGCATCTACTTCGGCGGCAGCGAGGATGTGGAGCTGCAAAAGAGCAACATCCTGATGATCGGGCCTACCGGCTCCGGCAAGACGCTGTTCGCCCAGACGCTGGCACGGGTGCTGAAGGTACCCTTCGCCATCGCCGACGCCACCACGCTGACAGAGGCCGGCTATGTGGGTGACGACGTGGAGAACATCCTGCTGCGGCTTTTGCAGGCGGCGGATTTCGACGTGGAGCTGGCGGAGCGGGGCATCATCTATGTGGATGAGATCGACAAGATCGCCCGCAAGAGCGAGAACACCTCCATCACCCGGGACGTGTCCGGCGAGGGCGTGCAGCAGGCGCTGCTGAAGATCCTGGAGGGCACCGTGGCCAACGTGCCGCCCCAGGGCGGGCGGAAGCACCCCCATCAGGAGTTCATCCAGATCGACACCAGCAACATCCTGTTTATCTGCGGCGGCGCCTTCGACGGTCTGGAGAAGATCGTGGAGAAGCGCGTGGGCAAGCAGGGTATCGGCTTCGAGAACGCGGTGCAGAGCAAGGCGGATAAAATGGGTACCAGCCAGCTTTTGAAGCAGGTGCAGCCCCACGATCTGCTGAAGTTCGGCATCATCCCCGAGCTGGTGGGCCGTCTGCCGGTGATCTCACCGCTGGAGGCCCTGACCCGGGAGGATCTGGTGCGCATCCTGACCGAGCCGAAGAACGCGCTGGTCAAGCAGTACAAGGCGCTGCTGGCCTACGACGGCGTGGAGCTGGTCTTTGAGCAGACGGCGCTGGAGGCGGTGGCGGACAAGGCCATCGAGCGCAATATCGGCGCCCGCGGACTGCGGGCGGTGATGGAGGGTATGCTGACAAAGGTGATGTACGACATCCCCTCCGACCCCACCATCACGAAGGTGACCATCACGGCGGACTGCGTCAACAGCGGCGCGGAGCCGGTGGTAGAGCGCGACCCGGAAAAGGTCACGCGCAAGGCAAAACTCAAGACCGGGACGGCGGAAAAACGAACCGCACCGGCCTCTTGACGATCCGGCAAAGAGGAGAGGCGGCAGCTTCTCCTCTTTTTTCTCCAAGAGGAAAGGAGTACATATGGAACGTATCACCATGAATATACCCGTGCTGGCCCTGCGTGGCCTGACGGCCTTCCCCAATCAGACGCTGTCCTTCGACGTGGAGCGGGAGATCTCCATCTACGCGCTGGACAACGCCATGGAGAACGACCGGCGGCTGTTCCTCGTGACGCAGCGGGAGATCTCTACCGCTGAGCCGATGGAGGACGACCTGTACAGTGTAGGCACGGTCTGCCATATTTTACAGATCATCAAGACCTCGGACAGCAGTGTCCGGGTCCTCGTGGAGGGCGAGGAGCGCGCCAAACTCCTTCGGCTGTGGCAGGGGAAGCCCTTCCTACAGGCCAATGTGGAGATATTGGAGGAGGAATTCCCCGGCAAGATCACAGCCCGGGTGGAGGCCATGCTGCGGCGCACCTACGCCCTGTTCGGCGAGTATAAGGAGCTGGTGCCGCAGCTCAGCGACGACTTTATCGCGGCGGTGCTGGACTGCCGCGACACGGGGCATCTGGCCGACCTCATCGCCCAGAACATCACGCTGCGCCATCAGGATCGCCAGCGTGTGCTGGAGGAGCTGCGGCCCAACCGTCGGCTCCAGCTGGTAAACGACATTCTGACCCACGAGGTGGATGTGCTGTCGCTGGAGATGCAGATGGAGCAGAAGGTGCGCCAGCGGGTGGCACAGGTGCAGAAGGACATGATCCTGCGGGAGCAGGTGAAGGTCTTGCAGCACGAGCTGGGCGACGACGGCGACGAGGAGCTGGCGGAGTACGCAGAGAAGATCCAGCGCGCCCATCTGCCCGAGGAGGTACATAAGCGGCTGACAAAAGAGGTGGAGCGGCTGGCCAAGCAGCCCTTCGGCAGCGCGGAGGCCTCCGTTATCCGCAACTATCTGGACGTCTGTCTGGAAATGCCGTGGAACAAGTACACCCGGGAACGTGCAGATGTGGAACAGGCGCGGAAGCTGCTGGATCGGGATCACTACGGTCTGGAAACGGTGAAGGAGCGCATTCTGGAGTTCATCGCCGTCCACCAGCTGAACCCCGATGCCAAGGGCAAGATCCTCTGTCTGGTAGGCCCTCCCGGTGTTGGTAAGACCTCCGTGGCCATCTCCGTGGCCAAGGCCATGAACCGGAAGCTGGCGCGGCTCAGTTTAGGCGGCGTCCGGGACGAGGCGGATATCCGCGGCCACCGCAAGACGTACATCGGCGCCATGCCCGGCCGCATCATCGAGGCCATCAGCCGCGCCGGCGCCATGAACCCCCTGCTGGTGCTGGATGAGATCGACAAGCTTGCCAGCGATATGCGGGGCGACCCGGCCTCGGCTCTGCTGGAGGTGCTGGACAGCGAGCAGAACACCTCCTTCCGCGACCATTTTCTGGAGGTGCCGGTGGATCTGAGCCGGGTGATGTTCATCACCACGGCCAACACCACCTCCACCATCCCCCGGCCGCTGCTGGATCGGATGGAGGTCATCGAGCTGAGCAGCTACACCGATGAGGAGAAGCTGCAGATCGCCAAGACTCATCTGCTGCCCAAGCAGCTGAAGGAGCACGGACTGAAGAAAAGCCAGCTGCGCATCAGCGACGACGCCATCCGCGCCGTCATCACCGACTACACGAGGGAGTCCGGCGTCCGGACACTGGAGCGTCTGCTGGGCAAGCTGTGCCGAAAAGCCGCTATGCGTTTGGTAGAAACAGATGTAAAGCGGGTTGACATTACACCGAAGGACCTGCGGGAGCTGCTGGGTGTGCCGCGTTATCAGGACAATTCCCACAGCAAACAGGATCAGATCGGCGTGGTCAACGGCCTTGCGTGGACGGAGGTGGGCGGCGAGCTGCTGGAGGTGGAGGCCGGGGTCATGGACGGCTCTGGTAAGCTGGAGCTGACCGGCAATCTGGGTACGGTCATGCAGGAATCCGTGAAGGCGGCGTACACCTGCCTGCGCAGCCGTGCGGCGGAGCTGGGCATCCCCAAGGACTTCTATAAGAACAAGGATATCCACGTCCACTTCCCGGAGGGCGCGGTACCCAAGGACGGGCCGTCGGCGGGCATCGCCATCGCCACCGCCATGCTGTCGGCGCTGACCGGCCGCCCGGTGCGCCACGATGTGGCCATGACCGGCGAGGTCACGCTGCGTGGACGGGTGCTGCCCATCGGTGGGCTGAAGGAGAAGACCATGGCCGCCAAGCGCAGCGGCATCCGCACGGTCATCATCCCCAAGGAGAACGAAAAAGACTTGGAGGAGATCGACCAGACCGTCCGGGCGGCCCTGCGGTTCGTGACGGCGGAGACGGTGGACGCCGTATTTGCCCACGCGCTGGCGCTGCCGAAAAAAGAGGCGGCGGTGGAGCATCTCACCGCCATAGCCAGTATGGAACGACAGGAGGTGCGCTGTGGCGATCAACTTTAACAAAGCGGAATTTGTACTGTCAGCTGTAAAGGCAAGTACCTTTATCCGCGACGGAAAACCGCAGGTCACGTTTGCCGGACGCAGCAATGTGGGCAAGTCCTCCGTTATCAACCGTCTGCTGGGACGCAAAAACTTCGCCCGGGTGGGCGCCACCCCCGGCAAGACCAATCAGATCAACTATTTCGACATTGACGGGAAGATCTACTTCACCGACCTGCCGGGCTACGGCTACGCCAAGGTGTCCAAGGAGGAGCGCGACCGGTGGGGACGGCTGATGGAGAGCTACTTCGCCGAGCCGGATCTCATCACGCTGGGGGTGCTCATCGTGGATGCGCGGCACAAGCCCACCGCCGACGACGTGACCATGTGCGACTGGTTCAAGGGCACCGGCTGCCCGGTGATCGTGGTGGCCAACAAGCTGGACAAGCTGAAAAAGAGCGAGATCGAACCGAACATGGCCCGCATCCGTGAGACGCTGGAGCTGGGCGAGGGCACGCTGCTCATCCCGTTTTCCGCGGAGAAGGGGACGGGCAAGACGGAGCTGCTGGCGGCCATCAGCGACGGCTGCGGCAGATAACACAACAGGAAAACCGCCGGTCTGCCAAAAGCAGACCGGCGGTTTTTGACGTGAATACCTGCATCTCAGGCATGATAGTATTTTTTGGCGCAGAACTCCCGCTGGACGGTGACGCGGCCCGTATCGGTGAGCCACGCGGCGAAGTTGGAGAAATTCCGCTCCACGATGCTGAATTTCAGCTCGTTGTGGGTGCGGACATTCTCCCGCTTGCAGAAGGCGGCGATCCAGTCGGAAAAGGTCATGCCGTCGATGAGGTCGTCCAGCAGCTCCTGCTCCTTGGCGTGGATAAAGGCGATATTTTCGTCGATGAGGGCGTTGAAGGCGGCGCGGTCCGTCAGCACCTGCTTGTGGGCCACGATATACGCCGGGGCGTCCACGGTGCGCAGGCGCTCCTTGCTCTCCAGATCCTTGGCGATGAACATGCTGGTGGGCAGCTTGGCGGCGGCGATCTGACCGCGGTCAATGAGACAGTCGCCCACATAGACCACGCCGTCCGGCGTGACGATGCCGATGTGACCGGCAGAGTGGCCGGGCAGCTGCATGATGCCAAAACGGGCGCCCGCCATGTCCAGATGGTCGTCCTCCGGGCCGATGATGATGTCGGCGGTGAAGCACTCCTCCAAAAAGAGCTGGCGGCTCTTGCCGTAGGTCAGCGCCACATAGTTGGCGCGGTAGCTGTCGGTGTTGACGGAAATGCCCGCCTCGATGAGCTGGATGGCGGCGGGGCAGCCGCAGCGCTGCTGGAGGCAGCGGACGTTGCCGGTGTGGTCGAAGTGGGCGTGTGAGCAGATGACGCCCCGCAGACACAGCCCATTGTCGTCAATGAGATGGGTCAGTCCTACACGATCCAGCTTGGCGTAGCCGGTATCAATGAGGACAACGTCCCGGTCAGTGAGAAAGTAGACGGGCAGCAGGGCGGTGGAGCCCTCGGCCACCCATGTGCGGCCGACGATGTGCTTGAGTTCCATGGCGATCCCCTCCGGAAAACAGAGTTTTCCTCATTATACACCACGGCGGGGAAAAAACAAATTTTTTCTTTTTACCCCTATGCAAAGCGGGAGAAATAAGGTAGAATAGCAGGGAGAAAAAATCAGGAGGCAATGCGATGGAGCAGCCAATGTATAAGCGGGTACTCATTAAGATCAGCGGCGAGGCGCTGGCAGGCGACAAGCACGTTGGTCTGGATTTTCAGGTGATGGGCCGGGTGGCTGACGTCATCAAGGAATGCGTGGAAATGGGCGTACAGGTGGGCGTCGTCATTGGCGGCGGCAACTTCTGGCGCGGCGTGAAGGACGGCGAGGGGCATATCGAGCGCACCCGCGCCGACCACATGGGCATGCTGGCCACCGCCATGAACTGCATGGCCATGGCGGATGTGCTGGAGCAGAAGGGCGTAGACGTGCGGGTGCAGACGGCGCTGGAGATCCGGGCCGTGGCGGAGCCGTATATCCGGGCGCGGGCCATCCGTCATCTGGAGAAGGGCCGCGTGGTCATCTTCGGCTGCGGCATCGGCTGCCCGTTCTTCTCCACCGACACTGCGGCGGTGCTGCGTGCAGCGGAGATCGAGGCGGATATCATCCTGCTGGCCAAGAACATCGACGGCGTGTACGACAGCGATCCGGCCAAGAACGCCGCGGCTGTCAAGTTCGACTCCATCACCTACGACGAGGTGCTCAAGCGCCATCTGGCCGTGATGGATTCCACCGCCACCAGCCTGTCTATGGACAACCACATCCCCGTGCTGGTGTTCGCACTGAAGGACCCCAGGAATATCATCCGCGCCCTGCGCGGCGAAAAAATCGGAACGATCGTGAAGGAGGCTTAACCGCTATGTTAAAGGACGAGTACAAGATCTACGAGGAAAAAATGAAGAAGAGCATCGAATCCGTTGTCAACGACTTCGACACCGTGCGTGCCGGCCGCGCCAACGCTTCCGTGCTCAACCGCATCAGTGTGGACTATTACGGTACCCCCACGCCCATCCAGCAGATCGGCTCTATCGGCTCTCCTGACCCGCGGACGCTGGTCATTACCCCTTGGGATGCCAGCATTCTGAAGGGTATTGAAAAGGCCATTCAGGAGTCCGACTTGGGCATCAACCCCCAGAACGACGGTAAGTGCATTCGTCTGGCTTTCCCCCAGCTGACCGAGGAGCGCCGCAAGGAGCTGGTCAAGCAGATCCACAAGTACGCCGAGAACGGCAAGGTGGCTGTGCGGAATATCCGCCGGGATGCGATGGATAACTTCAAGAAGCAGCAGAAGGCGTCCGAGATCACCGAGGACGAGCTGAAGATCGCCGAGAAGGACCTGCAGAAGCTGACCGATGACAGCTGCAAGGAGATCGACAAGATTCTGGACAACAAGGAAAAGGAATTGATGTCTGTTTAATGGGACTGTTTACGAAGAAAACGCCCCATACGGCGGGGGAGGGGGACAGGAGCCGCCTTCCCCGCCATATCGCTGTTATTATGGACGGCAACGGCCGCTGGGCGAAAAAACGCGGCCTGCCCCGCACGGTGGGGCACAAGGCGGGGGCAGAGGTGTTCCGCGACATCGCCACCTACTGCAAGGAACTGGGAGTGGAATACCTGACGGTATACGCCTTTTCCACAGAGAACTGGAAGCGGCCCGCCGATGAGGTGAATACCATCATGGGCCTGTTGGAGCAGTATCTGCGGGAAGCTATCGACACCATGGAAAAGGAGCACATCCGCCTGCGGTTCTTCGGCGACCTCAGCGCGCTGTCCCCGGAGCTGCAGGCGCTGGCGCATGAGACGGATGACATCTCCGGCCGCTATGCGGGGTTCCAGGCCAATGTGTGCCTGAATTACGGCGGCAGGGCGGAGATACTGCGGGCGGCGCGGCTGTGCGCGGAGCAGGGGGTGGACTGGACGGAGGAGAACCTCTCCGCCAATATGTACTCTGCCGGTATCCCCGACCCGGAGCTGATCATCCGCCCCAGCGGCGAGATACGGCTGAGCAATTTCATGCTGTGGCAGTGTGCCTACAGCGAATTCTATTTCTGCGACACGCTGTGGCCGGATTTTACCCGGCAGGATATGGACAGAGCGATCATCGACTATCAGCGGCGGGATCGCCGGTTCGGCGGCGTAAAGTGAGGTGACGACCATGAAACAGAGAATACTGGTGGCGATCATCGGCGTGCCGGCATTGATCGGCGTGCTGTGCTTCGCACCGGATTGGGCCACGGCGGTGCTGGTGGCGGCGCTGTGCGTCATCGGCTGCCATGAGTTCATGGCGGCCGCCGCGCCGGAGAAAGCGGCGCACTGGTGGGGGCTGGCGGCCACGCTGGCGGTGTTCACCGTGTTCACGGTGTATTTCAGCGGCGGTGACTTCACGGGTACCGCCATACATACGATCATGGTAGGGCTGCTGGCGGCGCTGATCGTGGTGATGTTCATCGCGGCGGTGCAGGCCTTCGGCAAAGACGACGAGCTGGATTTTCCGGATATCAGCGCTATGGCGGTGTCCGGATTGGTGATCCCGCTGGCGCTGGGCTGCCTGGTGCGGCTGCGGATGCTGGAATACGGCGCCGGACTGGTGCTGATCCCGCTGGTGTCGGCGTTTATGAGCGACTCTCTGGCGCTGTTCGGCGGTATGCTGTTCGGGAAAACAAAGCTGGCGCCCAGAGTCAGCCCGAAGAAGACACGGGAGGGTGCGGTCAGCGGTCTGGTGGGCGGCATGGTGGGAATGATCCTGTTCCGGATATTTTTCTTCCTATGTACGGAGGTGCAGCTGCACATCGGCTGGTGTGTGCTGTTGGGCTTCGTGGGCGCGGTGCTGGGGCAGCTGGGCGACCTGAGCTTCTCCTGCGTGAAGCGGCAGTGCGGCATCAAGGACTACGGACGGCTGCTGCCGGGCCACGGCGGCGTGCTGGACCGGTTCGATAGTGTGATCTTCGCTGCACCGGTGACGTGGATGCTTATCAACGCTGTGACGCTGTATTGAGGAAGGACCTATGACGAAAACCATCGCCCTGTTGGGGGCTACCGGCTCCATCGGGCGGCAGACGCTGGAGGTGGCCGGGGAGCTGGGCCTCCGCGTGGCGGCGCTGACCGCCAATACACAGGTAGACCTGTTGGAGCAGCAGGCGCGGCAGTATATGCCGCGCTTTGCGGTGCTGTATGACGAAAATGCGGCGCTGGCGCTGAAAAAACGGCTGCGGGGGACCGGCATTGAGGTCATGGCAGGGGAGGAGGGCCTGTTGGCTGCCGCCGCTATGACCGAGGCGGACACGGTGGTGACTGCCGTGATGGGCAGCGTGGGGCTGCGTCCCACACTGGCGGCAATCCAAAAAGGCAAACGCATCGCGCTGGCCAATAAGGAGACGCTGGTGTGCGCCGGTGACGTTCGTATCACAGGGTCCCGCTCTGATTTGTCTGGC
>OGXX01001744.1_pt1 | contig 21382 bp, 19 predicted proteins | sample 1576301 | NCBI WGS metagenome assembly OGXX01 (sample SAMEA3541469, study PRJEB24748) | human gut metagenome | biome: human gut; feature: human-associated habitat; material: faeces | place: China | collected 2012
ATCCTGAATTTAACGAAGTTCCTTTTGAAGACCGGTTCGGTATGATTGTAGATATCGAATATAATAACCGAAAAAGTAATCGATTAAAGAGACTGATCAAAAAAGCTGAGTTTGATCAGCCAGATGCAAGTATCATGGATGTCGATTATACATCTGGACGTAAACTGAACAAGGAATTGATCTCTCGTCTTGCTACATGTGAATATATATCTGAACATAGAAATATCTTTATCACAGGTGCAACTGGTTGCGGAAAAACGTACATGGCATGTGCCTTTGGTATGGAAGCATGTAAACAATATTTTAATACCAAGTATGTTCGGTTACCTGATCTTTTGATTGATCTTGAGCTGGCTCGTGACAATGGCAATTACAAAAAGATCATGGCTAAATATGCAAATCCGGTTCTTCTTATTTTAGATGAATGGCTTTTATTAAAGCCAACTGAATCAGAACAAAGAGATATTTTTGAACTTTTACATAGAAGGCGTAAAAAATCATCTACCATCTTTTGTTCTCAGTATGAATTTGAAGAATGGTATGATCAACTTGGAGGTTCAGACAGTCCATTGGCAGATGCTATATTAGATTGTATTGTATATGACAGCTATCGGATCAATATCAGAGGTATTGATATTGAACATGATATTTCTATGCGTGAAGTTTACGGACTAGATAAATCATTACGCGAGTAAACTCGCAGATATTATAGTGGCTCACTCCACCTGGACAGATGGCTCAGTCTAAACTGGACAGGCGGCTCTGCCGCATAAGAATATTCATAAATTATTTTCAATTTCTAATTCTTCGTCATTTACAGCTATAAATTTTGCTTTTCCTATCTTTTCTGCATTAGTCCGAGCAAATCTTCCAATAAACTGTAACGTACTCGCAAGTGATTTATGTGTAGCATGTATTGCTGCAATTTTAAGATTTGGAAAGTCATACCCTTCTCCAAGCATATCTACACAAATTATCCCATCTATTTTTTTTAGAATGCAAAAGTTTCAAAACATTATTAATCTTAGAATTACTCATCGAACTATCTATTTTTAAAAGTTTTAATGAGGTATTATCTTCATATAATCTTTCTAATTTTTGAGAATTAATTTTAGTATCTGTACGCACCATCAAACAATGTTCATAACCAATCTTTCTATCATTCAGTAGTATCTCCTCAGCTCTTTTAGCAATTCGTAAATCATTATCTTTTCCACTTTCCACAGGAATAAATTGTATTTCACCAAAAATACCATCTTCATATGCTTTTGAAAGTGGATAATCATATGCTATTTCACCCATTAATTCTTTTCTATCCAATCTAAATGGTGTTGCCGTAAACAACACATGTGCTGCTTCGGATAAATTCACTAATATTTGTTTCCAGGTTTTAGCTGGAGTATGATGAGCTTCATCAACTTCCACCAAATCAATATTCTTTTTCGCCCATTTAGTTTCACTCAGGCTACGTGCACAATTCGGCGTAGCAATAATTACATCTGCTTGTTCTGAATCCTTTTCATACTCTTCTACACATAAATGCTCCAATTCAAAAACTTTAGGTCTTTCTATTGACATATCAAATACATTTGCTATACATAATGTCCTAAGTTTAGAAAAATCTTCAGCAATTTGCCCACGAACCATTTTACTTGGCGTAACAATCGATACTCGCTGTTTTCGAATTAAATATGGAACCAACATAAGTACAGCTGATTTTCCTGATCCTGTAGGCATAACAACTATAGCAGCCATCTTTTTATTAAGTGTAAAAAAAGATGATATTACATAAATTGCTCCTAACTGAGCATTTCGTAACCCTCTATTTTCTTCCGAATCTATGGGATATTTTAATCTATGGGATATTTTATTGCATGATAATGAATCTCAAAATAATTTCCCATATAGCTACCTCCATCTTGATTTTCTTCCATAAGTCTTCTATTTAAACGCCTTATCGTATAAAGATTTCAATTATACTCCATCCATCTAACTTATATATAAGATTTTCTAAAATATTTACCACTGTAATATTTTTTCCTAACATCCTTTACAATTTCTACTTTGCCCTTTGATAAATTTAAAGCAGGGTAAAAATTTATATAACACTCTCTGTATATTTTACTCTAGAGATATAATCCTTTTCCAATTCCATAAGGTCTCAGGTCACTTAAGTTGCTTAGATTTTTCCTTCTGATACTTCATAAGATCTCAGATCACTTAAGCATTCTTCATTATCTAATATAAGATCCCAATCTATATCTTGTACTGCTTCTTCAAGCAACATACTTTCACTCTTATCAAAACCACAAGTCCTAATTCTCCATTGTGCTTTAATCATATCATCTTTCCCACCAAGAATATCCTGTGTACAATAAACATACCATCTTTTCCCTTTATAATTTACATATGCTTTATCGGGAATCCTATTATTGTTCCTATCATAATAATCTGTATATTTTTTGTTACACTCATACCAATCATTCCTATTTTTTATATATATCCATTGAATACATAAAATAGTAAGATATAAAATTGCTATATATATAATAATCTTGTCATTATTATATATACCATTTACTTGTTCAATTAAATTATTAATTCCATATCCAGCATAATAAATAGAGAATATGACATTAACACAATCGTCAATACTAATCAAAATAGGGATGACACAATCTTCTTTAATTTTAAATATATAATATATTATAAACCATAATACACGAGCAATCAAAATATCATATACTACACGCACTATTATTACAAATACAATTTCTGAATGTAAAAATTCTCTTAGTCTTTCATCCCATAGATTAAATACCATTCCTGAATAATCTATATTACATTTTAAAAATTTATGTAAATAAATACTCACAATTATTAACGAAATTATCACTTGAATAATTTTACAAACTTTTTTAATAAATTGCTTTGATTTTGAATTCGTTCTTATTAATTCAATAAGCTCCTTACTTGTTGTAGCTATTTCCATTCTACAGCTCCTTCCGATGATTTTATAAGATTTCAGGAGTTGTATAAATCTATATATCAATAACAATTTAGACAACCCCTGTCCTATTATAATTATACGTTCTAATATAATAATCTATTGAAAATCAGAAAATAAAATATCCTGTTCATTATAATCTATTTATCCCTCATTTAAACATCCAATGAGCCCATATATTTACTATTATACTTATTAGATTTCTTTTTGTCTTTAAGAAAATCTACAGAATAATTTTTGTTTGAAACATAAACATCCACAATACCGATATTACAATCAAAAATAATATTTCCTGCAGTATTTTGTGTAATGGTATTATATCCAGACAAATAATCAATTTTCTCCGATGGTGCTTCTCCAATTACTACTATTTGGGGATCTATACTTTTCATCCATTCTTTTGGAATTTTACCACTACTTCGTCCATGATGAGGTGCAAATATAATATCCGCTTTTGGTAATTCAATGAGTTCTTTAATCTTTTCCATAAATGTATTTTCCAAATCACCAAACCATAATACTGTAACACCCGCAGTTAAAGAGTACTTGATAATCGGAGATATATTATTAGGGCTTTTCCCATCTTCAGCATTAGATAACTCCATCTTATAGTCTTCATTACTTGTTATTGGCCATAAAATACTAATTCCAGATGAACCATATTTCTTTTCATCATCATCTTTATTCATCCAGTAACGAGAACACCCTCGATAAATATAAAATACTTTTTCATTAGAATCTCGTAGTTTACAATAATGCTTAAAATCTTCTGTTTCATCACTTTTAACTATTTCATTTGCAACGCAGTAAAAATTTAATATTCCTATCTGCTCATCCAGATATTTTAATTCATGAACATGATCTTCATCTGGATGTGTAGATATAAAACGCTTAATATCTTTTCCTTCCGATTCAACTATTATTTCATCTGTAATTTCTTTTTTATTTTCTTCATCCATATTACAGTCAATAATTGTAAAATTACTACTGCCATGTTTTATGTAGAACATATCTCCATTTCCAACAGCTATAGACTTAATAATGCTCATTTAACCCCTCTCTTTATCTATTTTTGATTCAACATACTTTTCCACACGTCCTCTAATATAATCCGTTTGTTTTTTATAACTATATATAAATAGTATAATAACTGCCAAACAGGTAATAAGAAAAATCAGATTATTTCCTGCAATTCCAAAATTATCAACCAATCATATATTTTTGCTCCCATTACAACCACCATCATTGCTATAATTGTACGATAAATATTATTAGTTTCATTTAAAACTTTTATAAACGGGTTAGCTTCAGAAGCTTCTATGTAATCGCCATACGGAGCAAACTTCAGAAATTCCTCTTTTTCTTTTGTCTTTTTATTGCAAACCTTTATAGATTTCAAAATTTTTTCAATAAAAATCGAACCAATACGGCTTATAATCATTCCTGCAAAATAATATAAAAATATTTTTTCCCATATTTCTCCAGCGAAAATTTGAATCCTTGTTGTTCTTTCCACAATACTACAAAAAATTATGCCAGGAAGCAAATTATTCAAAATATCATAAGAAGATATTTTTTCAATCATATTTTTAACAATATTTTCCATCTAATACCTCCATATTGTTTTTTACCTGTATGAAACATTCCTCCAATTGTTCTCTGATAGAACAACTAGAGCTTAAACGATATAACATTATTTCTGATTCTGTTAAATCAAAATCAAATCCAAAATCTTTTCCTCTACACAACCTTACGTATCCAGCTTCATTCAATTTTGCAATAAACAAATCATGTCCCGTTAAGTGTAGATCACTGATTTTTACCTTTGCCTGGCAAGTAATAGTAACTATGTTTTTTTCTCCAAATTTTTCTTGTTGTAATACCTGTTTGGTAAAAATATTATGTCCAACAATAAAACAAATATTTATCTCTTCTTTTGGAATGCTTACCAGTTCTAGATAATCTTTATGATACGTAACGGATGTATAGATATGAAAAACATCATAAAGAAATCGTTGTCTATCGAAGAGTTCATTCCTCATATGATTATCTAGTAAATACCTCATACTAATCACCTAAAGTTTTTCTTGTTGTATAAGAACTTTTTTCAAAACTGTTTTTATCAATCAAGATATCACCATTTTTTGTGTTTTTTGTCCGATATCCTTTTGTATTTAGTTTATCTGATCCGCCGTTTGTAGAGCCAGTATTGTCCGAAATTATGTAAAGTGTTCCTGTCTGTTTCTTTTTACTTTCAAAAATTTCTTCTGCTTGCTTTACTTTTCCATGGTGCGGAAGTTGAATGCAATCATATTCTGACAACTTATCTTCAATTGCTGCAAATGAACTATCTCCACAAAGTAACATTTTATGTGATCCAATTTTCACAGCAACTTGTAAACTTGTCGCATTGACTACAGTCTCACCATCTATCGTATCTCCCTCTCTGTTGTCCAGAAGCTTTGCAACCGCATGAAGCATATCCTCCTTTTCTGGTCCAACAATCTCAACTCCATCACACAATATAGGTTTCTTCTCATAGACATCATAAATTGGTTCTCCTGATAATTGCTTGATGTTATCATATTTTTCTAAAATATCTTTTCCAATACTTTTTTTCGTCTTTCTACCATCATTTATTATTTCTAAAATATTTTCTTTATATTTTAAGAGTAAGGTTGTATAAATATAAGATAGCCTTTTTTCCTCCAACAGTTTTGGAATCCCATCAAAGTGATCAGCATCGTTATGTGAAAGAATCAATTTTGCCTGATTATATCCATGATCATCCATATATTCTATCACTCGCATAGCATGTTCTTCTGATCCACAATCATAAATCACAAGCTCATCCCCTGTGTCTATCATAAAACAATCCCCATAGTTTTCTTTTTTACCCTCTGTGTATTCTTTTGAATCTTTTCTACTTAAAACGATTATTTTCATAATATCTCCTCCTCTTGATTACTCATCCTTATTAATTATTTCTTTGCATTTCGTCTTTATCATTTTTCCTTCATCCATAGTTTCATCACCTCTTTTCTGTTGTTAGCACTCGAATCCATTGATTGCTGATAATATCAATTTAGCAGAAATTTCGTTTCTCGTCAAGAGCTTTTGTTTATTTGTTCAAAATTTTTTTGAGAATTCTTGAATAATACATCTTGATTGCAGCATATTTTTATTGTATAATTCATTTATGTTATACTAGGAGGATATTATGTTTACATATGTAACACTTAAAAACTTTAAATCATTTGAGGATATAACCTTGGATTTGACCGATAAAAACAATCATCCTAAATCATTAGTTTTAATTTATGGAGAAAACGGCATTGGTAAATCTAACTTAGCTTCTGCTTTTTATATGTTATCTGAAACATTAAGAACTATGGATGTTCGTGATATTATGCAGGATATCCTTAACAATAAACCTGACGATCTTTCCAATGATAAACTGATGTCATTGATCAGAAATCGCTTTAAGGACATCGAAACATTAATTCAAGAAAATAAAACCGTTGATTCCAATGAAAACATGTATATGGAATTTGGTCTTGATATTAAAGGACAAAGTGCAAAATATATCTTAGAGATGAACAATACAGAAATCATACATGAATCATTAGATTGTGTTTTGGTAAAAAACAAAGGAGTCGCTATTGATATATGTCCTGAACACTCTTTTTTAAGTGAAAAGATTTTTAAAACCAAAGCAATTATCGAAGATTTAAAGTTACTCATTGATAAATTTTGGGGAAAACATTCATTTTTTGCAATTCTTTTGCATGAGCTTCTTGACAAATCTAACCATTATTATAAAGACAAACTATCTAAAAATTTACAAAATATTTTACTTAATCTTAACAGGATGTCTTGCAATCTTAAAATTGGAAATCGTGCGGAATATGGTTTGATAGGGCTTCCTAATTATTACCTTAAAAATTTTGATCACGGTGAAATAAATATAAAAGAACAGGGAAAACTAGATCGTGCTGAAAAAATGTTGAATCTATTTTTTACGTCCACATACAATGACATTCAAGAAGTTTATTATAAACAAGACACTATAGAAAACCATAAAATAAAATACAATCTTTATGTGAAAAAAAATATTTGTGGAACAATTCGCGATCTGAACTTTAATTTAGAATCTACAGGAACTCAAGCGATTCTAAGATTATTACCTTTTTTGTTAGCTTCGGTCGAAGGATCTACTGTAATCATTGATGAATTTGACTCAGGTATTCATGATTTATTATCCAGAGCATTGATACAATCTATTTTTAAAGATATCTCCGGTCAATTAATTATGACTACCCACAATACTTCATTAATGGATAACGAAACAATGATTAATAAGGATTCGCCACTACCCGATATTCCTGCAGAATGCATTTATACAATAAATGAAGATGATGCTCATAAAAAAGACATTACATGTATCTTAACATACGATAATAAACTTAATTCTAATTCCAATGTTAGGAAGCAATATATCCAAGGAAAATATCGTGGTATTCCTTCTAAGATTTCTTTAAACTTTAAAGAGTTAAAAGATTTACTTTCTGATAGATAAAGTTCATCCACATTTGTTTCAGATACTTTACGCCACTACGACGCAAACTAAATGAATGTCACATGAAACAACATTTTTTAATAATAAGAGCCGGACTTCACAAAGTCCGGCTCTTATTATTAAATACTACTCTATCTTCTTTACATCATCAAATCCAATTTTCGCTAAATCTTAAATTTCAATCTATACAATGTATCTTGTTAAAGTCCCAGGTTTGTTATATTTACGCTTAAATTCCGGTTTTTCAGCTTAACAAGTTAGAAGAAGTTATCTTAATCATCGCTTGGCAAATACCATCCATTACTACTATGAACTGGATATCCGTATTCTTTACCAGCCCACTTTATTTTTCCGATAGCATTATCAAATCTATTTAGTAGCTTCCAGCAATAATCTCTGTAATCCAAATCCAGATTGGGATTATTATAATCCTGTTGGATGTATTTTCTTGCTGTCTCAAGTTCTTCAAGATTGGCTTTTTCAAACCATTTTGAACTATATAAAGATCCTTTTTCCATTTGTTGCTTCATTGTATTCCACAATTCTATCATTGCATCCTTATTTTTTAAGCCTAATGCAGTTGCTAAAATGGCAGTTACACTAATTCCCGTTAAGAGAATTTGTGTTTTATGCTCTTTTATCCAAACAAGAAATCTTTTTTTATCGGTAATTTCCTCAGTTATTTTTTCTTTCTCCATATATAATCTATTACTCCTTAATATATTTCTAAAAATCTAGATTTATCGCTTGTCTTTGGTACCCAGGAAGATGCCCTATGGGAAATCTTCTTGCCGACTCCTTAATTATAATTCTTCCAAATTATCAGTAAATGCTTGAAAGGCAGTAACAATGCCTGGATATTTTTTCAAAAAATCATCTGGCTGTTTCATCTTTAAATAGTTCAATTCATCTTCAAAAAGCATATCAAGTGAGATGTCAAGTTTAACTGCCAACATATAAGCAACTTCTCTACTTCTGGATATCCATTACCACATTCCCATTTAGATACAGCCTGACGGCTGAAGTTTTCACCAAAAAAAGCTGCCACTCCCTCTTGAGACAATCCAATTTCCTCTCTTCGAGTTTTTAACTTCTTATCAAACATATTAATCACCTCTCTTTCTAATTACATTTTAAGCGATATTGAAGAAAAAATCGAAAACTTGAATTTGCATCTCGCACTTTAAAGTTGCGGATCGCTATTCGAAAGCATATTCTTTCCCATCATGTTCTTACAAGTTATATCCATCCTCCCATACCACTTCAAATAAAAATCAATATAATTTATTTTTTGTTAACTTCTCTATGAGCTCAACATCCGCCGGCAACCACTCAACATCCATTAACTCATCCTTCTCCAACCATCGAGCATCCTCATGCTCTTTCAAAACCAAATCTCCCCGAACAATAGAACACCAATAACACCCCATAGACAAATGAAATTCTGGATAATCATACTCAATTGTGTCTATCAACTCTCCAACCTCAATCTCCGTATCTAATTCTTCCACAATTTCTCTCTTCAAAGCTTCCTGTGGAGTTTCCCCTTCTTCGATCTTCCCTCCAGGGAATTCCCAACCACCTTTCAAATCACCATATCCACGTTGTGTAGCAAAAATTCTATTTTTATCTCGTATCACAGCTGCAACAACTTTAATTGTTTTCATTCTTTTTATCTCTCCTTTTATCAATCTCTCACAATATAATCATAAATATCATTTCTTACAGGAATATCTAATCGATATAAAATTTCAAAGGCATCATCATTCGTAGATTCCATATGAATAGGCTTTGGATCTCCTTCTGCGTAAATCTCTCCTAAAAAATAAAATTCCTTTTTTTCATTATCTTCTTTATTTTTTCGAACAAATAAGAAAATACGATTATCTTTATCTTCTGCCTTCTTTTTATAAATATGATCTACATCTTTAGATGTAATCTTTCTCGGATGTTTAGATAATGCGATAAGTATATTTTCTGATATAAATCGATCCTCATAGGCAATAGCATCATCTGCTTTATCATAATTAATAAACACTGGCATAGTTTTCGTATCGGTATCATAAAAATACCCACCAATATTCTGTGCATTTAAATTCTGTTTCCAACCAAGCAGTCTACATACATCTTCATAATTATATTTTTGGTACAATTGAAAACATGTATCCTTATATAAATCAGAATAATGTTCTTTGGATTCTTCTTCACCAAACTTCAGCAAATCCATTACCATGTCTTTAAATTGTTCATCTTCCAACATCTTTTGAAAATCTGGTGCAATCTTATAACTTCCATCTTCCTCCCTTTCAAGCAAAACACAAGAAGAATATTTCTTTTGTTCACTTTCTTTAGGAAACTGATTTGTCAAATTTCTATATACGGATTCCTCTGTAATTGATGATACATTTAATCCATAATTTAATTTCATAAATTTTTGATAATAAACGGTCAAACGCTCCTGTTGATTTATTAAAAATTGTAGAAGTGCAAGTTCATGAATTCTCTTATAAGATACTAATTTTTTTGACATATATTCAATGACCTGCTCCTTCTCTTTAGAAAAATTAACAGTGTAGTCTTTTTCATATTTTTTCAGAAAAGTATAATAAGATCCGCATTTATCAAAAATCTTGGTTACATCGATTGAACCATATTTTTTAAATTCTAAAATACTAGGAATTCTTCCAAGTTTATACTTCAACGTTGTATATGAATCCTTTAATAACTTTAGATCATTTGTTCGTGCTTTATCAATTGACGCATATATTCTTTTCTTAGAAATTTCATCAAAATGAATCGTTGAACTTCCAGGAATCATGCGATAGCCCTCTCGTACATATCTACGCATATTATCTTTATTGTAACTTCTATCTCCAGATAATGCGATCGGGATCATAAAATTGTTCATATAATTTCCAATAAAATCCAAAACGACTACATATTCTTTTTCTTTGTACTTACGAAGTCCACGTCCTAATTGTTGAATAAAAATAACAGGAGATTCTGTTGGCCTAAGCATAATTACTTGGTTAATTTCTGGTATATCAACGCCTTCATTAAAAATATCTATTGTGAAAATATAATCAATTGCTTCTCCATCACTTTTCTCCGCAGTAAGTTTTTTGATCACTTCTTCTCGATGTTGTTGATTATCTTCTCCTGTTAATACTTCCGTTTTATAAAGTTCTCCATTCTTCTTATATATGCAATTAAATTTTTGAGATAATTCTTTTGCTTCCTCTTTTCTACTACAAAAAATTAATCCCTTCACACGATCGCCACTATATCCAAAATATTCTGCATTTTGAATAATATAATCTACTCGATCGTCACATATTAAATTAGCAAAATTACGTAAACCAGTATTATCATCAAATATCTCCCCATTTATTTCAAGATCAATGATCCCAAAATAGTGAAATGGACATAATAAATCTTCTTCTAAAGCCTGTTGTAATCTTATTTCATAAACGATATTATGATCAAACAATTCATAAATGTCATAATTATTTGTATCTGGACTTGCCGTCATGCCAAGCCAAAATTTTGGTTTAAAATACGACATAATTTTTTGATAACTATTAGATCCCGCATGATGACATTCATCGAGCACAATAATATCAAAATCTTCTTTGTTAAACTGTGTATATACTTCTGATTTTGACATCATTTGCATAGTTGAAAATATATAATCCGCATCCATATCCTTATAGTTTCCTGATATAAGACCAAATGTTCGTTCATTTCCAAAAACTTTTCTATAGCTATTTAATGCCTGTTTTGCAATTTGTTCTCTATGTACTATGAAAAGTATTCTTGCAGAATTCATCTCACGCACAGCAAAAGCAGATGCTAGGGTTTTTCCTGTTCCTGTACTACTGACTAATAATGCTTTTTCAGCATTATTTAAGCGAAGTTTCGTAAGATTATCAATGAAAGCAATTTGCATTTTATTTGGAGTTAATTTATACCGTTCAATTTCAACAACTTGGTCTTGCATCGCTGCTTTATGTTGCTTTTGTATCATCTTTTCTCTCAGATACTTTATTTTATAATCTTCTATAAAATCTTCATACACTTGACTATTTGGTGAATCCCACAATTCATTAAACTGCGCCAATATTTCCTGCGCAACTTCCCCTTGTTCCGTAGAAACAATCTTAGTATTCCACTCCCTATTTTTCGTAATGGCACTTGATGTCATATTAGAACTTCCTATAATAATTCGATACAACTCATCTTCTCTGAAGATATATCCTTTTGTATGGAACCCTCCAACTTCAGAATTTGTTCGATACATTTTTAATTCAATATTTGACAACTGTGCCAAACGATCTAAAGCTTTTGGTTGGCTAAATGTTAAATAATCTGTTGTAAGAATTTTCCCTGGAATTCCTTTTCGTTCTAATTCTTTCAGAATCATAGCTAATGATTCAAAACCACTATCTGTTATAAAAGCTACGCTAATAAAGAATTCATCACATCTTTTTAATTCTTGTTCTAGAGAAACAAGAACTTTCTTTCCTTGTTTATAATCATTGTATACAAATTCTGGACGATATGCTAAATTTGAATTATTTGATTGATCAATAAATGCTGTTGTTAATCCTGATTTTATTTGCTCTATGTTTTTATTTTCCATTTTATCCTCTTTTAATTATATTCCACCTTATAAAATTAGTTAGCTGACTCTTATAATTTATTTTAAATATTATATTTTGTTATGTCAATTGTAATGTATTCAACACTTTTTCCATACATAATCATAATTAAAAAACTTCACAATTCTTCAACAACCTATTATTTCTTTTTGTTGAAGGTAGCGCACTAGTTTACTGTTGTACAACCTGAGATTTTGTTAAAGTTTCCAGTGAAGGAAAAATCTTCAACAGTAAAATGGATATTTATAAAACATTTTCAAAAAATATATTTATAAAGCAAAAAGGTACATCTCCAGATTTGGAAATGTACCTAAAAATCTAATTTTTTAATTATAAACAATAAATTCTACAGAATCTACTATTTCAACTGAGCAGCAACCTCAGCCGCAAAGTCTTCTTCTTTCTTTTCAATACCTTCACCAGTTTCAAAACGAACGAATCCTTTGATTGTTACATTAGCTCCGTTTGTTTTAGCAACCTGTTCTACGTATTTTCCAACTGCCTGTTTTCCGTCTTCAGCTTTAACATAAGCCTGATCTAACAGACATACTTCTTTTAATTCTTTGTTCAGACGTCCAACGATCATCTTTTCGATGATGTTTTCTGGTTTGTCTGGGTTTTCGTTCATAGCCTGAACTTTTAAGATTTCTGTTTCATGCTCGATGTAATCTTTAGAAACTTCATCTCTGCTTGTGTATTTTGGAGAAATAGCTGCAACCTGCATTGCTACGTTTTTAGCCATCTCTTTGATCTCGTCGTTAACTACGTCTGTAGCAACTTCTACTAATACACCGATCTTACCACCAGCGTGGATGTAAGATGCAACAAATCCGTCTGCTGCAGATACTTTAGCGAATCTACGGATGTTTAAGTTCTCTCCGATAACAGCGATCTTACCATCTAATGCTTCTTTTACAGTTTTTCCAGCTTCTGCTTTAGATTCTTCTGCTAAGAATCCTTCGATATCAGCTGCTTTTGTTGTAAGAGCCTGATCAGCTACTTCTGCTACATATGTTCTGAATGTATCATTCTTAGCTACGAAGTCTGTTTCAGAGTTAACTTCAACGATTGCTGCTTCTTTTGCATCTTCAGATACTGCTACTGCAACAAGTCCTTCAGCTGCGATACGTCCAGCTTTCTTTGCTGCTTTTGCAAGACCGTTTTCTCTTAAAAATTCAACTGCTGCGTCCATGTCTCCGTCTGTGTTTGTAAGAGCTTTCTTACAATCCATCATTCCGGCACCAGTCATTTCTCTTAATTCTTTTACCATTGCTGCTGTGATAGCCATGATTCTTTTTCCTCCTAAATTGAAAGTGTGAATAAATTATTCAGCGTCTTCTGCAACTTCTTCAGAGTCTGCATCGATTCCCTGGTTTGCTTCGATAACTGCATCAGCCATAGCAGATGTGATCAGTTTTACTGCACGGATCGCATCATCGTTTCCTGGGATGATATAATCTAATTCTTCAGGATCGCTGTTTGTATCTGCGATTCCAACAAGAGGAATTCCTAAAGTATGTGCTTCCTGTACACAGATGCTTTCTTTCTTAGGGTCTACAACGAAGATCATGTCTGGAAGTCCACCCATTTCTTCGATTCCACCTAAGTTCTTCTGTAATTTGTCTTTTTCTTTGTTAAGTTCTAAAACTTCTCTCTTTGGAAGTACGTCAAATGTTCCGTCTTCTTCCATCTCTTTGATCTTTTTCAGTCTAGCGATTCTAGATTCGATTGTCTTGAAGTTAGTCATCATTCCACCTAACCATCTCTGGTTTACGTAGAACATTCCGCAACGTTCTGCTTCAGCCTGAATAGAATCCTGAGCCTGTTTCTTTGTTCCTACGAACAGAATCTTTCCACCCTGTGCTACACAATCTTTTACTGCGTTGTAAGCATCGTCAACCATTCCTACAGATTTCTGTAAGTCGATGATATGGATACCATTACGCTCTGTGTAGATGTATGGTGCCATTTTAGGGTTCCATCTTCTTGTCTGATGTCCGAAATGTACACCTGCTTCAAGTAACTGTTTCATTGAAATAACGCTCATTTTAAATCTCCTTTAGTTTTTGCTTCCGCTATTTTCATCGTTCTGACAAACCTCTTGGGCACTTACCAGAATTCCAATAGCGTGTTTATTTTTACCTATGACAGTATATCAAACCTTGTCCTTCTTTGCAAGAACTTTTTCTTTAATTCTAAAAGAATTAATCAAGCTTTGTGATCTCGTCAAATATAAAGTCATTCACTACCTTAATATATGTTCCCTTCATACCAGAGGATCTTGTCTCAACAACTCCGGCACTTTCTAGTTTCCTTAGTGCGTTTACGACAACAGATCTCGTGATCCCGAATCTATCTGCGATCTTACTTGCAACTAAGACTCCTTCATTGCCTTCTAATTCTTCTAAGATATGGATCACTGCTTTGTGTTCTGTGAAAGATAATGTACTGATCGCGGAATCAACGATTCCTTTCTTTCTTCGTTCCTGTTCCACTTCTTCGCTTACAGATCTTAACATTTCAAGTCCGACAACGGTTGTTCCATATTCCGCTAAGATAATATCATCAATGGAATAATTTTCTCTCTGGCGGTACATAAATAATGTTCCGAATCTCTCTCCTGCGATATCAATTGGTGCGATGATCGCATAGTAATCATCAACGTCTGACTCAAATCCCAGTGTGGAAAGGCTGACATTTTCATTGGTAGAAAGGATTGTTAATAGTCTTTCATTTAATGAAAAATCAACATAATCTTTGACATTTCCTGAGATCAGCTGATGAAGCACTTCGATGTGGTCTGCTTCATTTTTACCTAAGATCTTTCCTTTTTTACTGATGACAAGGACGTTTGAATTCATTACTTCTGTCAGAACTTTACAGATATCGTTAAATACAACTTTCTGTGAATTGTTATTATGAAGTAATTTATTGATCTTTCTTGTTTTATCTAGTAATTGTATACTGCTCATCTATATTTTTTCTCCTTATTTTGACACTGACTCCCCAGAAGTCTCTTTCTCTTTTTCATCTTCTGGCATGCTGCATACGAATCCACATTCCTTGCTAGAGCATACAAGCTTCTTACCTTTTTCGATCATATAGCTTCCGCATTTTTCACATTTGACTGTGGATGGTTTCTGCCATGACATAAATTCACATTCCGGATTATTTTCACATCCGTAATATTTTCTTCCTTTTTTCGTTTTCTTTAAGACAACTTCTCCGCCGCACATTGGGCATGGGATTCCGACTTTTTCAAAATGTGGTTTTGTATTTCTGCATTCTGGGAATCCAGGACATGCAAGGAATTTCCCGTATGGTCCGTACTTCACGACCATATTTCTTCCACATTCATCGCAGACAACGTCTGTGACTTCGTCTTCGATCTTGATCTTCTCTAATTCTTTTTCTGCATTTTTTACTGCGATCTCAAAATCTGGGTAGAAGTTTTCAATGACAGATTTCCAATGGACTTTACCTTCTTCTACCATATCAAGCAGGCCTTCCATCATCGCTGTGAAGTTCACATCGACGATACTTGCAAATGCTTTCTTCATCATGTTGTTGACTGCTTCTCCAAGCTCTGTGACGTATAAGTTCTTCTTTTCTTTTACGACATAACGTCTTGCTGTGATCGTTGAGATTGTTGGTGCGTAAGTACTTGGACGTCCGATCCCAAACTCTTCTAGTGTCTTAACTAAAGATGCTTCTGTATAATGAGCTGGTGGCTGTGTAAAATGCTGTTTTGGTTCTAAATCATTCAATGTAAGTTTGGTATCTTCATCGATGGATTTTAACATTACATTTCCTTCGGATTTCTCATTGTTAATGTTATATACAGATAGGAATCCATCGAAGGCGATCTTGCTTGCGGATGCATTAAAACGATAATCTCCGGCAGCGATCTTTACAGATGTATTCTCGTATTTGGCTGGTGCCATACGGCTTGCCATGAAACGGTTCCAGATCAGCTGGTATAAACGGAACTGATCTCTTGATAGTTCATCTTTGATGCTTGCTGGTGAGTTTGTCATGTAGGTTGGTCGGATGGCTTCATGTGCATCCTGTACTTTCTTGTCGTCTTTCTTGGCAACAGTTCCTGCTCCAACGAACTCGGCTCCATAAGCTTCCTTGATATATTCTTTCGCTGCGGCATCGGCTTCTACAGAGATACGTGTGGAGTCTGTACGTAAGTATGTGATCAGACCGACGGTTCCCTGTCCTTTGATATTGACACCTTCATATAACTGCTGTGCGATACGCATTGTTTTCTGTGGTGCGAAGTTTAACTTGCTGGATGCATCCTGCTGAAGAGTACTTGTCGTAAATGGAAGTGGGCTCTTCTTTAATCGTTCTGTGACTTTCACTCCTTCGACGGTGAATTCTTTTCCTTTTAAATAGGATAAGATCTCATTCATCTCTTCTTCGCTGTGGATCTCGATCTTCTGTTCTTTATTGCCAATCAGTTTGGCTTCTAATGGCTTTTTGCTTCCTTTGACATCTAATAAGGCTTCTAAGGACCAGTATTCCTGTGGAATAAACAGATTGATCTCTTCTTCTCTGTCACAGATCAGGCGTAGGGCTACGGACTGAACTCGTCCAGCACTTAACCCTCGTTTGATCTTTGCCCAGAGGATCGGACTGATCTGGTATCCTACGATTCGGTCCAGAACACGTCTTGCCTGCTGTGCATCGACTAAGTTCATATCGATGTCTCTTGCATGTTTAATGGAGTCTTTGACAGCTGTTTTTGTGATCTCATTAAATGTGATTCGGCTGTAGTTTTTGTTCTCCAGTTTTAATGCGTAATATAAATGCCATGAGATGGCTTCTCCTTCACGGTCCGGGTCAGTCGCGAGGTATACTTTGTCTGCTTTTTTTACCGCTTTACGAAGAGCTGCTAATACTTCACCCTTCCCACGGATCGTAATGTACTTTGGTTCAAAGTCATTCTCGATATCTATTCCTAAGGTACTCTTTGGCAAATCGCGAACATGCCCGTTGGACGCGATCACTTCGTAATTCCTGCCCAGGAACTTTTTGATTGTTTTGGCTTTCGCCGGTGATTCGACGATAACTAGATATTTTGGCATATAGTATTACCCCTTGTTTACATTTTTTTGATATATAAGTTCTGATGGATCTGTTTGATATATCCTTTCGCTTCTAATTGAAATAAAGCTTGGATCACTTCTTCATAAGAATCTTGGGATGTACTTAAGATCTCATCAATATATTTCGGTTTCAAACTCAACATATCATACACCCTTTTTTCTGCCTTTGCAAGAGATTTTACACTATGCTTTGGAAATTTTCGTGAAAATCCCGTGAATTCTGAAAATTCTGTTAAAATATCGTCGACATTTTCAACTAATTTTGCACCTTGTTTGATCAATCCATGACACCCTTGGCAATGTTTGTCTGTGATCATTCCGGGAACTGCGAACACTTCTTTGTTCTGATCAAGCCCGCAATCCGCCGTGATCAGCGATCCGCTCCTTGCTCTGGCTTCTGTGACGAGGATTCCATCACTTAATCCACTGATGATTCGGTTCCTTTCTGGAAAATGCCATTTGAGCGGTTCACTGCCTGGCGGGTACTCAGAAATAACTGTCTGATTCGCATACATGTCATAAAATAACTGAAAATTTTCTTTTGGGTAAATGAGATCGATCCCACATCCTAAAACCCCAACAGCCTGTCCTTTTTTGTCGATTATTTCACGGTGAACCGTCCCATCTACGCCCCTTGCGAGTCCACTTACGATCTGTACGCCTTGCTGAGCCAGCTCTTTTGCGAACTTTTTTGAGATTTCGAATCCATAAGTTGTCGGATATCTTGATCCAACAATCGCTATTGACAGTTCTTTTTCTTCATATGGCTGACCTTTTTGAAAAATCCCATACGGAGCATCGTAGATCTTTCTTAATCGATTCGGGTAAGCAGCTTCTTTTTGAATGATAAAACGAATATTTTCACGATGCAAGGCTTCATAGCCTTTCTTGATCGCTGTTTCATCTCTGGAATGAACGAAACGATCGTATTCAAGTTGTGTCATGTGTTCTTTTAAGATTGCTGGGTTGATCTTATAGAGTTCTTTTGGATGAATGAAGATATCCATCAATTCTTTTTGCTTCTTGATCGGCAATCGGACTTTGCCGCATAGCCAGTACCAATATAATTTATCTTCCATATTCAAGCACCTCTTTGATAAATCCTGTATTTCTGAAGGTCATGGCTTCCATCAGGTGGATCGGTTTGATCTCTGATTCATTTTCCATAAGCATGATCGTCAGTGCTACTTTTAAAATCTTATCCATTCCTCGTCTTGTGATCTTGCCAGATCGATAGGCGATATCTAAAATCTCTTTGCATTCTTTGGATAAATGAAGGAGCTTGTTTAACTGTATGTGGCTTAAATGGCTGGTATCACTGCATTGATAGTTTTTTAATAACTTTTTTTCTCTTTGGATGGTTGTTTCGATGCGTTCTTTGATCTGATGGGATGTTTCTTGACTCTCTTTTTGTATCTTCTGTGTATCAGTCTCTTTTTTACTTAGACATAGGACCATGTCAAAACGATCTAAGATCGGACCGGACAATTTCTTTAGATAACGCTTTTTTTCATGATAAGTACATCGGCAGATCCCATCTTCCAATCCATAACCACAAGGACATGGATTCATGGTGGCGATCAGTTGAAAGTCTGCTGGAAACTTGTGGTAGATCCCATTTCTGGTGATATCGATCGTTCCATCTTCCAATGGCTGTCTGAGTGCTTCGATACATTCTGTTTTAAATTCCATAAATTCGTCCAGAAATAAAATGCCATGATGTGCTAATGTGATCTCTCCTGCCGTCGGCGTCTTGCCGCCTCCAAGGAATGCGGCTTTCGGGATCATTGGATGTGGCTGACGAAATGGTCTGGTATCGTCTTCTAAATACCTTGGAATTCCAGTGGCATCATAGATTGCCTGAACTTCCATCTTCTCTTCTTTTGATAGTTGTGAAAGAATGGTAGGGATCCTTCTGGCTGCCATTGTTTTTCCTGAACCTGGGGAACCAATGATCAATAGATGATGTCTTCCAGTGACCGCGATCTCCATCGCTCTTTTTAAATGTTGTTGTCCGATGATGTCACTGAAGTCTTCTTCTGACTCTTCCTTTTGATAAGTTGTTGTACTTCTGCAACTTTTTTGATGATATGTTCCATGAAAATAGTCCAAGACATCCTGTAAACTGTCCATAAATACCACTTCGATATCTTCGATCCCTCTTAGAGAATTCTCATCTTCACTTGCCGCAAAGAACTTGTGAATGCCTTGTTTTCTTGCTTCTAAAACGATCGGAAGGCAGTTTCCTACACCTCTGATCTTGCCGTTTAGTCCTAATTCCCCCATGATACAGATGTCATCTAACTTGCTTGCATCGATTAAATTCAGGCATCCTAAAAAGGCCACGGCGATTGGGAAATCGAACGCGGTTCCGTTCTTTCTTATATTGGCTGGGGATAAATTAACGGTGATCTTCATCGACGGTAAGGGATGGCCGATGGAGCGCAGTGCTGATGCAACCCGCTCTTTTGCTTCCATGGATTCTTTGGAAAGATAGCCTACCATTGTAAAATATGGCAGGCCGTTTCTGATCTCTACTTCTACGTGGATGAGCTTTCCACTCACTCCACTGACGATTCCTGTGATTACTTCCTGATAAATAATACTCAACTCCTTCTCTTCTCAAAAAGAAAGCTGGTTTCAAAATGATATGGTTAGTTTATCACAAAAGTAATATTTTTACAATCTTGTTTATTCAAAACAATTGTGATTATTTTAATAATTTCTTTAATTCACTCATAAATGTGTTCACATCTTTGAATTCACGGTAAATGGCTGCAAATCTTACGTATGCAACTTCATTTAAATCCTTTAATTTGTCCATGACCATCTCTCCGATCACAGATGTTTCAACTTCTCTTGTTCCCATGTTATAGATCTTTGTCTCGATCTCATCGATCGCGGCTTCAATCTGTCCCATGGATACTGGGAGTTTGTGACAGGATTGTACGATTCCATTCCGGATCTTGTTTCGATCGTAGAGTTGTCGTGTCTTGTCTTTCTTGATGACACTCAACGGTTCTGTCTCTATCTTCTCATAAGTTGTAAAACGTTTTCCGCATTCGTCACATTGTCTTCTTCTACGGATCGCATTGTTGTCTTCTGCCGGTCTGGAATCTACGACTCTGGAATTCTCACTTCCACAATATGGGCATCTCATCTTCTTGTACCTCCGTGTTTTTACTGCTTGAAGTATATCATTTTTTTTGTAGAAAAGAAAGCTTTTCTTTTATTTCAGGCATTCTTTTTCGTTGATATCTACTAGAATCGTATCTCTGCCGATCCTTACAATGCATTTGTAGGGGATTTTGTAAACTTTATTCTTGCCAACGCATATGAGCATCTTCGTTGTTTTGGGAACGATCAGATAACAGATCTTACCCGTATGGATTTCAAATTCGAGGTCTAGGACAAAGCCTAAACATTCTCCTGTATTACAATTGATCACATCTTTTTGCCGAAGTTCGAGAAATTTCATGTCAGGAATCCTTTTTCTTCCTATTATAATAGTATTCTTTTTTTCCATGAATAGAAGCAGAAAAAAGCAGGAGATTCTGATCTCTCGAATCTCCTGCTTCTTTATTATTATAATGATATAAAGAAAGATTAAGCTTCTTTCTTTGGTGCTGGTTTCTTAGGAACTAATTTCTTTCCTGTAATGATTCCTTTTGGACATTTACCTGCACATAATCCACAACCTACACATTTATCGTAATCAATCTGTGCGATGTTGTTTTCAACTTTGATCGCTCCAAGTTTACATACTTTTTCGCATGCTTTACATCCGATACATCCTGCTTTACATACAGACATAACGTTTTTACCGAATTCTTTAGAGCTGCACTGTACTCTTGTTTTCTTGTTTTCTGGTACAAGGTCGATCAATGCTTTTGGACATGTTTCTGCACATTTTCCACATCCTACACATGCTTCTTCATCGATGTGAGCGATTCCGTTCACGATAGAGATCGCATTTTCTGGACATACTGCTGCACAGCTTCCAAATCCCATACATCCA
>OGXX01001767.1_pt1 | contig 21216 bp, 16 predicted proteins | sample 1576301 | NCBI WGS metagenome assembly OGXX01 (sample SAMEA3541469, study PRJEB24748) | human gut metagenome | biome: human gut; feature: human-associated habitat; material: faeces | place: China | collected 2012
CAGCGTATAAGGAAGCCCCTTGCCTATGTGCGGCAAGGGGCTTCGTACGTACGCCGGTGTCGATTCGCCCGGCGTGCACTCCTCTACTGGGGCGCATACGCGGGCGGTTCGGCGGATCAGTGGGTCTGGTGGGTCTCTTCGTGCTCGGCGACTTCCTTCTTGTCGCCCTTTTCCGCACGGGAGGTCTCCCAGCCTTCCTTGACGTCCTTGAGCTTGTCGGTCAGGTCACCGACGCTCTTCTTGATGTCTTCGAAATCATCCTTGTGCTCGTCGATGCGGGCCTTGATCTCTTCGAAGTTTTCCTTCATCTTGTCGCTCATATCAACCATGGTGACCTTCCTTTACTGGTAAACGGGTTGCCTGCTATCCATTACAGCACGTTGAGGCCGGTTGCGCAGATAGGGAAATCGCCGCGCGCGGCGTCCCGCACATGCCATAGCGCGGCTGTGCGCCATGCACAACCGCACCTTGGCATCGCTCCGCCCGGACTCACTACTCGAGTTCGAGCGAGCCGGTGTAGAGCTGGTAGTATTCGCCCCGCTCCGCCATCAGCTCGTCGTGCGAGCCGCGTTCGATGATGCGGCCGTGGTCGAGCACCATGATGACGTCCGAATTCCTGACCGTGGACAGGCGGTGGGCGATGACGAACACCGTGCGCCCCTTCATCAGGTTGTCCATGCCGGCCTGGACCACTTCCTCGGTGCGCGTGTCGATCGATGACGTCGCCTCGTCGAGGATCAGTGCCGGCGGATCGGCGACCGCGGCGCGCGCGATCGAGATGAGCTGGCGCTGGCCTTGCGACAGTCCGGAGCCGTCGCCGGACAGCACCGTCTGGTAACCGTCGGGCAGCATGCGGATGAACGAGTCCGCATTGACGAGCTTCGCCGCGGCGATGCATTCGTCATCGGTCGCGTCGAGCTTGCCATAGCGGATGTTGTCCATCACCGTGCCGGTGAACAGGTTGACGTCCTGCAGCACAATGCCGAGCGAACGCCTCAGGTCCGGCTTCCTGATGCCCTTGACGTTGATGCCGTCGTAGAGAATCATGCCTTCCTGAATGTCGTAGAAGCGGTTGATGAGGTTTGTGATCGTCGTCTTGCCGGCGCCGGTCGCGCCCACAAGCGCGATCTTCTGGCCAGGCTTCGCGAACCACGTGATGTCATGCAACACTGGCTTGTCCGGGTTGTATCCGAAGGTCACGTCGGTGAAGCGCACGTCGCCGCGCAGCAGCGTAAGCCTGCCGTCGGCCGACGTGACCGCCTCTTCATGCGCCTCCTCGGCCACTTCGGCCGCGCGCTTGCTGAGCCTCTTCGCGGCTTCGCGCGAACGCGTGCCATCGTCGCTCGCCTCGCGCTTCCACGCCCAGTGACCGGTCTTCTTCGGCGTCTCCATCATCGTGCGGCCGTCCGAAGCGAGCTCGACGTTGACGAGCGTGACCGTGCCATTGTCTTTCTCAGACGGCTCGTCCATCAGCGCGAAGATGCGCGACGCGCCCGCGAGCGCCATCATGACCATCGTCATCTGCTGCGAGACCTGACCGATCGGGTTGACGAAGGATCTGGACAGCGTGAGCAGCGAGATGATCGTGCCGATGGTGAACGCGGCGCCGGAGAAGCTGAGGTTGCCCCAGTTGCCGAGCGCGGCGAGGCCGCCGAAGATCGCGGAGAGCACATAGAGCAGATAGCCCATGTTGCCGACGACCGGCATCAGCACGTTGCCGTAGGTGTTCGCGCTCGCACTGGCGTGGTACAGGCGCTCGTTGCGGTCGTCGAACGACGCCTGCGTGGCGTCCTCGTGGTTGAAGACCTTGATGACCTTCTGCCCGTTGACCGACTCCTCGACGAACGCGTTCACGTCGCCGAGCTCCTGCTGCTGCACCACGAAGTAGTGGCCCGAACGGCTCACGATCACGCGGATGAGCAGCAGGAGCAGCCCGGTGAACACAAGGACGAAGACCGTGTAGGGAATCGACAGGTAGAGCATCGCGATGAGCGCCGCAAGCGCGGACACACCGGATGCGAACATCTGCGGCAGCGACTGGCTGATCGCCTGGCGCAGCGTGTCGGTGTCGTTCGTGTACCGGCTCATCACGTCGCCATGCTCATGTGTGTCGAAGTACGAGATCGGCAGTGTCTGCATGTGTGAGAACATCTCGTCGCGGATCTGCTTCATGACGCCCTGTTCGACGCCCACGAGCAGGTACGAGTACAACCACGCGCTGAACGTGCCGAGCGCGTAGAGGATGCCCATGAAGACGAGCGCCTGGATGAGCGGCGCCCAGTTGGGTACGCGTTCGCCCACGAGCGGCATGATGTACCGGTCGATCAACGCTTGCAGGAACAATGCCGACCCCGCCTGCGCGACTGCGGACACGATGATCGCGATGATGATGAAGACCATGCGCGCCCGGTATGCGAACACGTATTTGAGCAGTCGCTTGAGCGTGCCCTTCTTCGCCTTCTCGCGTGACATGCCCTGCGCGCCGTTCGCCTCGGGCATGCGCGCGTCGTCGTTGAGGGTCTCCTTGTCGGTGACGGTGGCCTGTGCCACGGTTGCCGCTGCTGCGCTCATCGTTGCTCACCTCCCTTGATTGCTTCGATGTCTTGCGCCATATGCGCTTGCTGCTCGCGTTCGCGCTCCTTCTGCCGCGCGATGACGTCGCTTGTGCGCATGTCTTCGTTGTAGTCGATCGCGAAATCGCTCGCCTCGGCCTCTTCCTCGTGCAGGTCCTGCGATTCCTTGTCGAGGTCCTGCTGGCTGTGCTGCTGCGTCTGCGATTCGTAGATGCTGCGGTATTCCTCGCAGCGTTCGAGCAGTTCCGCGTTCGTGCCTTGGTCGAGGATGCGGCCTTCGTGCATGACGACGATCTTGTCCGACTCCTCGACGGACGCGACGCGCTGCGCGATGATGATCTTCGTGGTGTTCGGGATCTCGTGGTGGAACGCTTCGCGGATGAGCTTGTCCGTCTTGGTGTCCACCGCCGACGTCGAATCGTCGAGGATCAGGATCTTCGGCTTCTTGAGCAGTGCGCGCGCGATGCACAGGCGCTGCCGCTGGCCGCCGGAGACATTCGTTCCGCCTTGCTCGATGTATGTGTCGTATTTGTCGGGGAATTCCTGGATGAACCCGTCGGCCTGCGCGAGCTCGCACGCATGGCGCAGCTCTTCGTCGGTGGCGTATGGGTCGCCCCAGCGCAGATTCTCCGCGATTGTGCCCGCGAACAGCACGTTCTTCTGCAGCACCATCGCGACCTCGTCGCGCAACGCCTCCAGCTCGTAGTCGCGCACGTCGACGCCGCCCACTTTGAGCGTGCCGACCGTGACGTCATACAGGCGCGGAATGAGCTGCACGAGCGATGTCTTCGCGGAACCGGTGCCACCGACGATGCCGATCGTCTGCCCCGAGCGGATGTGCAGGTCGATGTCGTCGAGCACCGGACGCTCTGAGTGTTCGGAATAGCGGAACGACACATGGTCGAAGTCGATCGAGCCGTCGGCCACGGCCGTGACGGGTTCGTCCACCTCACGGATCGTGCTCTCCTCGGTGAGCACGCCGCAGATGCGTTCCGCGGACGCGCGCGAGATGATGACCATGACGAAGATCATCGAGAGCATCATCATCGCCATCATGATCTGCATCGCATACGTCACGAGCGCGGTCAGGTCGCCCGTCGTCAGGCCGAGCGCGGCGTTGTTGCCGGACGCAACGATCTGGCGCGCGCCGATCCATGCGATTGTGATGAGCGACACGTACATGCACAGGTTGAACAGCGGGGAGTTGATTGACAGCAGCTTCTCCGCCTTGCAGAACTGCTCGTAGATCTTGAGCGAGATGCGACCGAACTTCTTGTCTTCGAAATCCTCGCGGTTGAAGGACTTGACGACGCGGATGCCCTGCAGGTTCTCGTCGACGACGTTGTTGAGCTCATCATACGTGTGGAAGACGCGTTCGAAGATTGGATGTACCACGATGATCAAGCCGAACAGGCCGACCGCGAGCACCGGGATGCAGGCGAGGAACACCATCGAGATCTGCGGGCTGATGCGGAACGCGAAGATCCATGCCACGACGAGCATGACCGGGGCGCGCATGCCCACGCGGATGAGCATCTGATACGCGTTCTGCACGTTCGTCACGTCGGTCGTGAGCCTGGTGATGATCGAGCCGGTCGAGAAACGGTCGATGTTCGCGAAGCTGAACTGCTGCACCTTCTCGAACTCGTCATGGCGCAGGTTCTTGGCGAAGCCAGAGGAACCGATGGCCGCGAACCGACCGGACAGGAAGCCCGCGCACAACGACACGGCCGCGCAGGCGATCAGGATGCCGCCGTACTTCCAGATGTCCGGCATGGATTTTCCACTGATGCCCTTATCGATAAGAATCGCGATGACGGTGGGGATGGCGATCTCTATGACCGCCTCGACAATGACGAATAGCGGCGAAAGCAGGCTCGCCGTGCGGTATTCCCGAAGGGACTTCGCCAATGTCCTGATGACATGCGCCTTGGAAGGCTTGGTGTCGGCTGCCGTAGTGGTGCTCATGCTGCCTCATCTCCTTTCTGCTGGTGGTGTGTGGTGTCTTGCCTGGTACGTGTGGCCGGCTCATCCGGCGTGCGCTCGCAACCCACGAGCCCGGTGGCCGCCAGATTGGCGCGCATACGGGCGAGGTCGTCCATGAACCGTTTCTGCTCGTCCGGGGTGAATCCAGTGAACAGCGTCGTCTCCAACTGGTGTGCGGCGCGCATGACCTCCACAACAAGGTCGGACGCAGTGGGCGTGAGCTCGATCTTGCGCACGCGCGCATCCCAACCGACGGCGGAACGCGTGATCAGCTCCTTCTTTTCCATGAGTCCGAGCACGCGTGACGCGGTGGAGCGGGTGATCGAGAACGCCCGTTCGATGTCGTATTGGAACACATCCGAGTCACGGTGTTCGTGCAAATACAGCACGATGGGCATATTGGCGCCCGACATTCTGGAATCCGGCGGCACGATGCCATTCCAATACCGGCCGATGAGATTGTGGAGCGCCTTGATTTCGAGGCTCGGGCGCAGCATGTCCGGCGAATCCACACCTTGCACCTGGTCCATGCGCGCTCTCCTCTTTCCGTGATATTTCGACGCGGGCATATTGCGATGTCACAACGTCGTTACTGCAACAAAACACTATAGATTGTTCTGTATACAACAGTTGCAGATACAACTAGAATATGCCAACAGTGAACCGCGTGCAACCATCGCGCGCCAGCGCCTCCACATATGCAAGCGATCCGCGCCCTGCAGCACGCAGGTCGCGGATCGCGCACATGATGGGCCAGCGGCTACTGCCGACCCGTCACATCAGTGGATTCACTTGACTTTGTTTTCGGAAACGAAGGTCAGGAAGTCGTCGGCCTGCGTGCGCAGCGCCTCCTGATCGGCCCCGGTCATCGCCCAGTCGCCGGTCTGAACAGCCTCGTCCGGAACGGACAGGCCGACCTCGACCGGGAAGAGGCGCATGCCAGCGTCCTCCAGCAGATCGCCGACCATGATGCGCGGATGCAGCTCCTCGAAACCGCCGACACCGGAAATCGCGACCGGCTTCTGGTCGAGGACGTTCTTACCTTCTTCATCCTTCGTGGACGGCAGCGACAGCCAGTCGAACAGGTTGCGCAGCGAATCCGGGATCTCCTTCTTGTACTCGGAGACGACGACCCACACGGCGTCCGCATTGCCCAGCTTGTCGCGTACGGCGAGCGCGGCTTCCGGAAGCGGATACTCCGGGGCTTCGCCGGCGAGCGGCAGGTCCTCGTAGTCAATGGTGATCGCTTCAGCACGGTCACCGACAATGTTCATGATCTCCTTCGCGAGGTCCGCTTCAAACGAACCGTCGGTGAGCGAAGTCTCAACAAATGCAATAGTCGGCTTGTCTGCCATGTTTCCTCCTTGCGCCCCGGCTGGTGGCATGGTGGTCATGCACGGCCCGCGGAGCTGTGAACTGCTATCCATCATGGTGTGTCCGCGCGCGCGGCGCACCCGGAAATAGCCACAAGTGAACAAAGTGCGAGATTGTGCGCAATGGTATGCGCGGGCGATCCACAGGCCCGGCGATACTGGTGGGCGTGGCACGAACCCCATCCGCAGACTCCCCCTACGCGCGCGGCACGCGCAGCTACACCATGTCGCGCATCCGCGGCAAAGACACGTCGATCGAGAAGACGGTGCGCTCCTATCTGTTCGCGCGCGGGTTCAGATTCCGCAAAAACGACAAGCGGTACCCTGGTCACCCCGACATCGTGCTGCCCAAGTACCGCACGATCGTGTTTGTGAACGGCTGTTTCTGGCACATGCACGAGGGGTGCGAATCGTTCCACATGCCGAAGTCGAATGTGGAGTTCTGGACGGCGAAGCTCACGCGCAACCGAGACCGCGACCGCCGGCAGCACGAACAGCTGCGGCAGATGGGGTGGCACGTGATCGACGTGTGGGAATGCGAGCTGCGCGGCGACGCACGCGAAGCGCGGCTCGAGCGGCTTGCACGGGAGATTGCGGAAGGGGTGTAGATTTGTGGGGGCTGCGTGCAGGTGCCGACATCTAGGCGGCAGGCGCGGATTGCTGCAGTGTCACTTCCACGCTTGAGGCTATGCACCAATATGCATGTTCGGTTACTCGATTGCCCTCTCTAGCGCGTTGTCGTGCAATCTGCCCCGTCACGAAATTCAGTGGTGGCTGTTGGTGTCCGAGCTCACCCATGAAAAACCGTAGGAGTCGCCCAAGATGGTAGTTGATGGCTGAGGTCAGTCACGGAAGTCCAATAATCGCATCCCATATGGCTGCTGATGTCTGACCATCGACACCAACAGCCATGCGGGTGACATAAACAGCGAATTTGACATGGCCGTGGCACTACCACCGCTACGGGTAGTGATTCCTCGGGCAATTCCCGCCTACAATCGTTGAAAAATGGCGGATTATAGTGAGCAGCGCCCCAGAGAAGCACTACCCGTAGCGAAAAGAGCACTACCCGTAGCAAAACAGACACTGTTGCCATCCCAGAAGGCAGTAACAGACGGTAAGAGTGGCGGGTGCATTTTTGAACCGGACCAGCCAATTAAGGCATTACGCGAAAACGGCGAAAGAAGCGGTTCCCAAGAGCCAATAACGGGTTCGGAGGAAACCGCTCAATACGACTCTACCTCAATCAATGGGGCCTAGACTAGCAAAAGAGCACAATCGTTAATCACACAGTTTTTCGAATCGTCCTTACGCAGGCGAGGCCCACTAGCGACTGCCACGCCAAAACACATAGTGGTTCTGCGACTCGTGCAATGAAATAATGAGTATCAAGGCAACGGAAAGATCACACAAATTCACCTTCATGCCAAGCCAACTGCAGACAGTGACCGACGAGCAAGAATTGGCGGCTATATATCGTCGCACCGGAGTGTACCCATACCCCAAAGCCAAGCAAGAATGGATTACCAAAGAAGCTAGGCGACGTCAGGAATCGGATGAGGATTTCAATACTGAGCAACTAGCAAAGCAATATGACTCCCTAAAAGCTGATGGGAAGCTATAAATAAGCTCATATGCTATTAGCGCTTATCTCCATTGAATAAAAAGTGGTAGGAAAACATCCAGCACAATCCACGTTTGAGTCCCTATCTAAACCACTTTAGACGTCTTGGCCGCTTCCTACACATGTGGAATCAACCAATCCAATCCGTTAGTCCCATGTCATGCTATGGCACGGCTTTTCTTCAAACTCCTCCGTGGCATCGTCTGTGTAGAGGATCGTCGCGCCTGTTTTCTCGTGCACATGCCAGGCGATGATCTGCCACCATTCGGCCGGGTATTCGGCCGGCATGATATTTTTGCGCGGCACCATGACGCCGCTCTGAGCGCGCATGGCCTCCTCGCACTGGGTGTGAATCAGGTCGAGCTGTCGGGTGCGCAGGGCGAGAACGTCCTCGGTGAATTCAAGCGGCAGGCAACGGAAATTCTCCCAGCGCTGCACACTGCGCTCGGTTACATTCCAGCGGGAAGCGAGCCATTTCGTGGTCACGCCGAGCTGTTGGCGCAGGCAGTGGAATTCAGCTGGAGTTAGGCGCCTCTCATCGTCGCCCAACCACTCAAACGGGTCGAACCTGGCATGCTGCAGGTCGTCGGCGATGAACAGGTCGAGCTCCTCGAGCTGAGAGCCATCTCGGCCGGTGTGCCGGGCGGCCTCGTCGAGCACGGCCCTCCAGTCTGTGCGCGTGAGAATCGTGCGCACGAGCATGGCGTCTGCCCTCGTATAGGCGTCGGCCGATGTGGTGACGGCATTGTACAGGTGGGTGAGTGCGTCACCGATGCGGATCATGGCTTTCTGGTGTGCAGACTTGTGCGTAGGCATGATATGGGCCTTTCGTGTATGGGAGAATATGGGTCAGTTGTTGGAGATGTCGTGGGCCGCCATGAGCGCGTCGAGGTCGATGGAGTCGCGAATCTCGTCGAGTTCAGAATCTCCGCGCATGCGGGGCAAACCGCCGCATTCAACGGCACGGACAAATCCCCCACCATGATGAGCTGGATCAGGTCCATGTCACGGTGCAACGGAATCACCGTTCGGGGCAAAAAGGTATTTGCAGATCTCCATGCCGTCATCATCAGAATCCAATAATTCGCATGATCGCTCGATGATATGGCGTTCAGGAATTATGTTCAACTGTTTTGACCGGATTACTGCCATATTCAGAGCGACTACCGGTTCGCCGCATGCAAGGGCACCCCTGATGACCTCGGCGTTTTCTCATCGCCATGGAGAACGAGTTGTCTGACATACCAATCGACGAGATCCTCGAACGTCATTCCCTCTGCAGCCTGCATGCCATTTACCTCCGTTCATCAATGTACATGCGGATCATCCCCGCGCTTGCGGGGAACACTGTTGTTTTCATTGTTTTCCTCCTCTCCTTTTGGGATCATCCCCGCGCTTGCGGGGAACACCTGTGGTTCCGGCGTGGTGCCGCCCGCCTCCTGGGATCATCCCCGCGCTTGCGGGGAACACGAACTGACATTGTTCGACAATGGTGTGGCATTGGGATCATCCCCGCGCTTGCGGGGAACACAAGCCCTGCAGGAGCGCATCACCCTCACCCGCGGGATCATCCCCGCGCTTGCGGGGAACACTCAATCTGCTGCTGCGCCTCATTGATCGTGGTGGGATCATCCCCGCGCTTGCGGGGAACACGTAAAAGGGAGGTGGCCGCATGGCGTGGCGTAGGGATCATCCCCGCGCTTGCGGGGAACACCCGACGGCGATGCCGAACGGGCCACCGAGCATGGGATCATCCCCGCGCTTGCGGGGAACACCTTGCGAGTCTTGACCAGCAGCGTTTCGACCGGGGATCATCCCCGCGCTTGCGGGGAACACAGACACTGGAGCGTGTATGTGCCAGCGGTCGTGGGATCATCCCCGCGCTTGCGGGGAACACCGACGGCCTGACATTGGCCGGTATCGCCGTGCCGGGATCATCCCCGCGCTTGCGGGGAACACTTCTACGGAGTGGCCCAGCGACGCCGCCGTGTGGGATCATCCCCGCGCTTGCGGGGAACACGCTGGCGCAATCCTGGCCGCAAGCCCTTGGATCGGATCATCCCCGCGCTTGCGGGGAACACATCACCGTGAGCCACGGCGACATCATGGAAGCGGGATCATCCCCGCGCTTGCGGGGAACACAGGTTCGAGATTGGCCAAGAAATATCCTGCGTGGGATCATCCCCGCGCTTGCGGGGAACACACTATGAAATCCCAATAATTCCAACATATCAGAAAGAGGAGAAAACCGTTTTCCTTCACTTCTTCTCTTCATGGTCTCAATGAGAAGGAGGCGGCTACGAAATGTACAAGCCTAACCACGATATTTCTTCGCACGCCTATATTTGGCTGCGTTGCTCCACCCATGCCGTTTCGTTCCCGCATAGGTATCGTGCTTTTCCTCATTCGGATGTTTAATCAATTGCAATCCATCACAATCCACTGGCTTCCAATCAGACCTGAACACACGAAAGTCAAGATGCTGCTCATTTCTCGCAGAGAACATCATAATGGCCCTACCGTCTTTGAGCGTGTCGACGATTCTCTCCCACAACTTCTCACGCACACGAGCGCTGATATGTCCCACAAAGACACCAGGAGATATCTCCAGTAGCCATCTGCTCACATCCCCGCGCAATCCTGAAGGGCATGCAGTGAGAACGATGACTATCATGGCTCCTCATTCCACTCGTCTTCGAGCGCATCATCATCAATCTGGCCATAGGCTGTTCCTGCAGGAACCTCCTTCAGCTTCTCATCCCACAGGCCAACATGATTCGCGGATTCCGCAGTTTCATCGAATGAAACGCCTAACAGCGCGCGTATATCCCTCACCATACGGGTCATAATCGAAAGATCATAGACAGCATCGCGCATTGCCAGCCGCACTGCAGCCCCTATATCATCTGGCTCTTTTGCTGCGGTTCGGAATGCCACTGGAATGGACAGCTCAGCTTTATACAAATCTGCAACATCATATACAAATGATCGTTCATGACCCACATGCACGAAACCCAGTCCTGGGGAACATCCAAGAGCGACAATGACAGAATGCGCTATGCCATACAAGCAGGTATGCGCTGCAGACAATGCCTTGTTAATGTCGTTGGAATCATCGTAATCTTGCGGATTATACGTCCTTTTATCCCATTCGACACCCGTCTCCTTCGATAGGATCCGATATACTTTGCGTATTCGAGCCCCTTCCCTGCCACGCAATTGTTGCATCGTCAATCTGCTCACGTCTTCTCCCGGAAAACGCATCTGGTACATCTCGCGCACCACAGCCAGACGTTTCTGATTATTACTTACTAGTCTTGCCTGTTGCTGTAACAATGTAGACGAATGAGTCAGCGGTTTGCCAAATGCATACATCCGTACACCACGCTCCCCCACCCAGATGACTGTCGCACCGTTCTCACCAATCACCGTCATTGCCTGATGGGTGACGTTCGTACCAGGCCCCAGCATAAGCACACTCAATGAGGCCGCCGGCACATAAATCGTTCCTGTGTTGTCCGTGACTGTAATTGCATTGTCTTTCCGATTGATAATGCAGTGTTCAAAATAAACGAACGAGATGCGGTCTTCACAACGGACAAGTTCGCCGAGCTCGGGAGGCCGCGCTCCAGGCACAGGTTTACGTTTCCCTGAAGCTGCAGGTTTCTCACGGCCTTCCGATTCCGGCGAACTCATGCTGTTCATTGTGGACTCCTCACCTAACTGATTATGAATTGCGGATTGGAGACAAGGTCAACAAACCACAACCGAATCCTTTTGCAGGGCCTATTCCATAGCATAATGCGTGACGAAGCGCGCCGGCATCAGTTACCTCTAATTGCCCCTCGAATACAGCGGTAGCCAATGTAACGGCCGTCCCATTGCGTTCGAAATGTTCTTTCTGGCGCTGGATTACCCGTAATGCCGGACCACATTCCTCCTGCAAAACGGTGAATCCATTTTGGGGTGCACGTCTCACCAGCCATTCCATCTGCTGATTGGCTGTAACGAACGCCAATCGCTTTCCTATTATTTCATCGGATTTGCGAGGCGAGTTCGTCACTCGATCACTTGCAGCTTTGCGCACTGGATTCGCTCGCAAACGGAACTGCCATCTTTGTCCAACGGCAAGACGCTGAAGAAGCGGGGAATAGTCCTTAGTCTCCCATTCCATGCGTGTAGGCCATCCTGCCTGCTCAATGAGATGGGTAAAATCAGGACGACTTGGACTCACCACGTACAGCCACGCAGAATGATTCGTTTCCGAATAGTCGATACGCCAAAGTACTCGTCCCTCCTCCGTGGCGCGCACGCATGTAGGTGGGAATGAACTCTCTACGGCAGCATGCATCCGGTATGGGGAACCCACAAGTCTTTTCGTATCGAATCTCGCAAGATTCAACGGCATTCTCGAAATGTACATACATCCTCCCCTACGCGAAGAACATGGGGTCATGTTCCTCGAACGATGCCGAAGAGACAACCGAACCACTCACATTCTCGGAAGCGTCTGGATTATCGACAAAGTACCGTTTCACTGACCGTCCGCCGTACTCACGGTGACGTTGACTGAAGGTCAATGGCATATCGTTCTGTACAGAGCTCTGTTCGCCATGCCGGGCATCACGCACAATCTCCAAACGCTCTCCCATATGGCGGCGACGGTACCAACCTGAAGCCTGCCAAGGATGATGAGTCAGCGCATCATCGATGGATTCATATTCATCGTGTATGCCCAAGTTCAACGGATATGCCGGAGGGCACGACCGCCTTCCCAGATACAGCGGCCAGCGAGGATGCCGTAATGCATCTTCCAATGTATTCAACATCTCCCTCGGTGCCTCTATCGCAGCCAAGAATCTGGCATCGGCAAGGTAGTAGCGTTGAGTCAACGGCAACACCTTGATGAAGTTCCTCGATCCACGCTTCCGTTCGAGAGTTTTTTCGGTCTGTAGGTCACGAATCACGTTTCCCTTCTGATCTATACGCACTCCGAAGGAAAGCTGCAACAGGTCCTCTATCGAATCCTCTCGTGTTCGTCCTTGAGCGCATGCCAGCATGCCGATAATTCCACTTTTGGTGGGCTCGCTCCGCGTCTCACGATGAGTGAACCGGGAAGAATCACCCCATGATTGCAATGGGCCTGCTAATCGCAAGAGCAGCACCCCTGCCCCCATGTCAATCACGTCCTTCGAACTCAGTGGTGAAGTACTCGGATACCGCTTCTCGCATTTGTGGCAACGACAGCACTTCACCTACGTTGAGCAATGCAGAAGTTTCATCCATGCACACCACCCAGCTCTTCTGGGGAACTTCACCGTACACGGCGCGCAAACGATCCAGGTACTTCCCCAATCGTTCTTCCGCCAGCATGGTGATGGAGGCATCTTCGGTGGGACGAACGGGGTTCTCGAAGGCTTCCACCGCATTGATCGGCTGTCCATCGCGTACCATCACCACGCACGCCGATGGCAAGGTTCTATTGGCGAACGTATTCTGTTTGCCTGTTGGCATTGAGCGTACGAAAGTCTCAATGAACGCGGCAATACCGGCAACGGTGGCCTTATCATCACCTACCTGTTCCCGAAGAGAATCCACATTGATGTTGGCGTAGCGGTACAGTGTAGAGGAATTGAATCCCACGGTATCCAGCATCGCCGCACCCGCATTGTCCGCTGCAGCACAATCATCCACCGCCGTGAAGTAATCGTATTCCGGTACAATTTGGTCGACCGAGGTGGCGTGGGCCACCTGTGCCGCAGCATCTGTATTCAGGTCTGGAGCATCAGCAAGCATACGACCAAACAAGGCGATGTCGATGGCTTGCGGCCCATGGAATACTCTCTGTGCCTCCTGCTTCATCGGATTCGAGATTTTCGCCCCTGTTTTTTCGTATGTGACCCTTTCGTCGTCATTCCAGGAGATAGCCAGATCTGCGAGCGCGCTGATTTCGGACTTGGCGATGAAAATAAGGTATTCTGTGCTTTCGCTTCCCTGATCGCTTCCTTTGCGCTTGGTTTCCTTGGTCTTGATTCCAATTGCGTTCAGCGCGACCTTTGCGAGTTCGTCGCTTTTATCGGCGAGATCCTCCCGCTGCTCTGTGATTCGGTCGGAAATGAGCGAGAGAGCCATTTTTGTTCGAACACCCAATTCATCGGCATTGAGATACTCCGGGAACATCTCCCGCATCGCTCGCTTCCATGCCTGGCTGGACACGCGGGAGCGAAGTCTGCCACCGTATCGATTGGTTTTGGGATTACCCGTATCATCACGATTAATGTTGCTTGAAGGAACGTTCTGCAGAATGTACACGTCGATGTATGACATTGTTTTCTCCTAAATCCTATATGTCGCTTGTATGTGGTTTCAATCTTTGTTGCTTGGTGTCCGATAAAAGAAGTCGCAGCTCCATCGTTGGAATACCTGACTGGCACTCTCCGGCTGCTGGATAAGGTAGAGATCTCTTGCGAAATCTCGATAATTGAGTGTTATCCTGCTGTCATCACTGCGCATGAGCCTAATGAGAGCACGGAAAAACCAGACCTTGCCTTCGAAGGTGGGAGCAGCTTCAGCGGCACCCAAACGACGGGTGACACCATTGTTCACTGCCCCATCTTGCGGATTGGCTCGATTGTTGCGCCCTATCATGCGACAAGCCCTTCCAAAAGAGACCGATGGTTCATCATCCTTTCGCAGTTGTGCCACGCCATAGGATTTCGACTGCTGATGCAGCGCATATAACCCCAATGCGGTAACCACCGCATTGACCGCTAGCGCGTCATCATCAGGATTACCCAAGGATCCCACCGGCCAATCTGAATAGATATCATTGCCAATAATCATCCAATTGGTGGAAGGCCCGTTGATATCTCGCCGGAGTCTGGATAATGTTGCGCGAGCATGTGAATTGCCAGCGAGAATGCCTTTTTGTATCGAGCTAATTTTGCGCTCAACATACTCGCCCACTGCCGAGGCCTTAGTTGGTGACAACATCTGTATCTCCTTCCTTCTTAGAGTTCGGTTTGTACTCATCTTGCGAGACTCGGAACCTTCCGAGGCAGGCGTTGAGCCTGCTCCTGAATTTCAGTTGGGCAATACCAGTATTCATGGGTTCCTGCCGACTATTGCCCTCAATTACATGGGTGTCAAAGGCTTGGATCGGAGACTGCGCCAAGTATTCATCGCCCATACGCAGAAGAACGCGATGCACTTCATCCTGCCATTCTGAGGAATACTGTTCCGGGTCCTTGTCTTCAGTAAATCCTGCTATGCGTACACGGAACAGCTGGTCCATGCGCGCGTACGCCGCCTCACGCACATCATTCTTCATCGCATCGATGGGCTTCTGATTATTCTTGGTACTCTGCCTGCCGCTCGATACCTGCAGATTCCTCACGAAATCAGAGAGCGCGTCAACTGCTCTGCCAGTATGGTCGACGATGTCCAGTAGCGCTTGGATACCGTCGAAGTCATGCCGGCACATCATTGCACAAATTATTAAGGAATCATCGATGGCCGCCTCGTACACCGAATTCTGGGTTCCGTACGTCACACCTTGCGAACGTAGGGTGATGGATTTCAGTGGATGTTCGCTATGACGCCAGTCCGACTTCTCTTGCAGTTCGTCTATCCATCGGATTACTCCCGGTCGAAGATCTGTCGTCTGGATCCTGTAGCTCAAAATCGGAGCGAGACTACGCCAGAGATTGGTGTTGGCATTATGGCGCAAAGCCGTGATCGGCGGAGTGTTGCGGTCCAAGGTCTTTTGCAGATTGGAATTCTCCTTCCATGCGGTCATCTGTTCGATCTGATTTTGATCATATGGAGTAACACAATCGCCATAGCAGATGACGCATCCAGAAACTCGCGAATCGCTGTCACATACAAGTCGTATGCGGCGAGCCTGCAATGTCAACGCATCGATAACGCCCCGAAAATCTCGCTGCACAATAAGATTTGAAGTCTGTTCATCGCGCTCCCATGGGGCAAAATCATCCGTCCTTCCCAACAGAATAGCGCTCTCGTCGCCTCCCCCTGGGACGTACAGCACCCAGTTGAGCATGAGCGTTTCGAAGAGGTTGCTCCCATTCAAATAAGTGCCGCCAATATTCCCCAGCCAGCCGGTAGATACCATGCCCTTCGGGGCGTAGACTTTGTTCTTGTTGACATGTGTATTTCCAACCACTGGTGACTTAATCCCCGCGGTATCGTACGCTTGGAGGAACACCACCCATCGGGCCGCTTCGGCATTGGATATCGATTCCAAGCCTTCTCCGGATCGCATCGTGAACAGCATCTTGTCCGGCTTTGGGACATCTGCAATCAGTTCGCCCAAAGAGTCAGGGTCCTTATCGGCGTATTCCAGATTCGTCGTTTGGAAGAACGGACGCTCCCCATCGAATAGGTCGAAGCGACTCTCATACTGATCGAGGTATTCCTCAACCATTTTCAAGTCGAATTCCCTCGCCATCCACATATCCAGCCAAAGCTGGCGTAATTCCTTTTCCGACGGATCGTCCTCAAACTGGTCTCCGTACACGCAGTACAGAATTGCCAGAGCCAATCGCAACAGTGGCATGTCTTGTTGTGGAATGTCACCAGCGATGCTTCGGATTTTTGACGCATCCTTGAATAACTGCCGCAAAGACACCAAGCGAACCGTCCCATCAATGTACACGCATCGAATCCATGGTTCGTTCAATAGGTTGAATGAAGCCATTCTCCCCCTCCCTTCTCATCATCATTGATGAACAATGCAAGGCCCCACAATCGTGGGGAACACCTTAGAATCTACATATCCCAAGGATCATCTCCCTGAAAGGGAGATAGTTCACGATTGCTTGTGTAGCACACATTACCACAAGTAATCATATTACTCAACTGGGAAATGTATATTTAATTATTCGTTTGGTAAACAACGAAGTCCAAGGGCCCTTGAGTAAGAGACATCCCACCCATCCAATACAGCGCCGAATGACCCCGACCCCTCAACACTCTCTTGCAGAAGCAGCGCCAGACGCCCCACAAGCATCGGGGACTCCTGCCACATCATGGTCTCATTTTCGCAACCATTCTCAAGCTGACTAATCAACTCGTCTATTCCTTCATCTTCTTTTCCGGAATACCGGCTCATCGCAGCGGGAAGGTGCACCGACGATTGCACCATGGCTTTGGCGACGTCTTCAGGAGGAACATTATTCACTGGCACGACGATGCCATCAGATGTTTGCCCATTGACCTCGACCCAAGGCAACAGCCGAACTTTTTCTTCAGAATCACGCTGGAGCAGCATCACCTCAATAGTTTCCTGAGTATCACGGACCGCGCACTGTGCCTTCTCTTCATTTCTCGGTCCGCTTTCACTCATTTCGTCTCCAAAGAAGTCCACCAATGTTCTTTCGTTCTTCCTCATGTACTCCAAGGAAGTCATAAGATATCTGCTGTTGGCCTTCTTTCTGGACTCTTCGATTCTTTCACTGCGCCCCATACAGGCGTCTTCGTATTTCACAGACCATTCCTCTGGAAGATACGCCTCGATGGCATCTCGACGATAGGCAATCCGTACGGTTTTTGCGATATCTGCAGGAAGATGTTCTATCACGCAAGCGCCCGCGTCCCTGAGTTTCAGTACCGACAAGGCTTCCATCAAATACGCGACTGGGTAGATTCTTGTGAACTCTGTTGAGAACGTAGGCCCCGATTCTTCCCATTCCTCAATGCCCCGGATGTAGCATGTAGCAGTTCGCAGATTCTCGGGTCTTGCTGATTGATTCTCACCACGCATATGTCTATGCAAACGTCCAACACGTTGCATAATCAGGTCAATCGGCGCTACATCGGATATCATGACATCGAAATCGATATCCAGAGACTGTTCGAGAACCTGTGTTCCAACGACTACCATCCGTGTTGGGCGTTTCCCGTTGTCGAGAGTCGCCTTTGGCCCCAGCAACGAGCGAAGCTTCTCCTCATTGGCCATGCGATCCGAATCAATGAACCGGGAGTGGGTAAGTATTACCTCGTTATCGCCAAATCGCTCTCGCACGCATTCATACAGAGCCTGCGCCCGGTTGACTGTATTACACACCACCCCGGCACATCCGCCATCCGCAAGCAACCGTTCAAGCGTTGTGACGACATTTTCCGTAGCATCATCAATGGTTTCGAAGAGAACGTCGGTGGATCTTCCGGAAGGCGGAACACTGATTTTCTTGATGGCATTGCCGTCCGTATAGGTAATGAGAGGGTAGCTTTCGTCAATCTGCGTGGATTCCGTGTGCTGAACTGTTTTCCGATGCCGTCCTTTTCCCACCCGTCGCATCGATGATGGCTTCTGCCCATACCTTCCGTATTGATACGCCGCTATGTACTCGCTACGTATCGAATCAGGCAAGGTAGCAGACAAAAGAATCACAGGAGTTTGGAAACCACCCAGCCATTCCAATGCACGCTTCAGGTATTCCTGCATGTATGGGTCATAGGCATGACACTCATCGATGACCACCACCTTGTTGGCGAGCGCCAATTGCCTAAGCACGACATGTTTCACGCGCAAAGCGCTCATCAGCACTTGATCGATGGTGCAAACCAAGAAGTTGGCTAGCACACCTTTCTTATTGCCCCAGAGCCATTCAGACACGACCGTCTCGGCAGAGATACGTTCTTCCAATCCCGAGTCATCAGATGGCTCATCCTCTATGGACGACAAACGGAATCTGGATGTTCTGACGAGATTGCGGAAATCATCGTTGAGCTGGGCTTTTCCATGGGCGAGCCATAGGCTCTTCTCTGTCTGATCACCTTGCTGAGGAAGCGAATCAAGCCATGAGAGCACACGACCAAACATCGCGTCTGTCGTGGCCATTGTTGGCAATGCCACGCATACTCCACCTCGTCCTGTACGCTGTCCCAGTATTTCCGCCGCTGCAAGTGCCGCTTCAGTCTTCCCCTCGCCCATAGGTGCCTCTAGGACAATGATTCCCGGCTCTTTCACCATTCCGCACAGTTCGATCATCTTTTCCTGTACAGGGCGTGGATGAGCGCCATAGGGCAGTTGGAAGCGCTGTTTGAAGAAGGCATCCGCCTCCTGATCGTTAGCCAGATCTGGCAGGGCCTCAGGTTTCCAAGCTGCAGGAAGATTGACTCTATTCCATCCACGTTCCGCTCTTGCACGCAGACCGGAATTACTCAAGATCTCGGTACGATAGCCATCATCGTCAGCTCTGACTCCAACGAGCGGAAATAGGGAATCCTCGCTATTGCTGGCAATCCAATCAGCCATGATTGTGATTGCCGTCAACAAAACCTCAGATTGCGGCGAGAGCCGTGTCGTTCCCATTCGGGCTAATGACTGTGCGTCGATTCCGGCAATGTCGGTGACGTATTCGATAAGCTCTCGCTGAACCTGTATCCACTTTTCATCGCAGCTCCCCAGTCGCTTAGGTGCAATATCTTTCGATTTCTCCAGCTCCCCCAGTTTCCTCTCAATCGGCGGCTTACCGTGGTGGCTTCCCACAATGCTGGCATACGAGCGTGCAATATTCTTGGACCAACCAATGCTCTTCAAATACCGTTCAAGCAAAAACTCTCCAGCTAACGGATGCGTTGGATTGTTGGGATTGTCGAAATGGCCTACAATCAAACCTACCTTCTCGGGAATCCAAGCCATGCTTCCGTCAGCGGCATTGGGGGCGTAAGTGATTGGCTTGCTTTGGAAAACCGGGGTCGCCTTACCAAGGTCGTGGATACCAGCGAGGAACATCGTGGTTTTCCGTGCTAATACAGCATCACCATCGAACTCATCTGCAATGATTTTTCGAGTTCCCTCTGGCAACCATTCGTCCCAAATCTGCTTGGCAACAAGAGCCGAATCCGACATATGCACATACAGAGGTAGCCACTGTTCACCTGCATCTCGATCGGTCTTTCCCCATAGGGAACGCGCCTGTGCCGATAGCGGCAATTCATCAATAGATGAATATCCAGCTCGTGTCATCCCAATCCCCTATTTCCCTAGACTCAACATCCCACCACTTAGCACAGTGTATCAAGCCAATCAAGCCATCGGCGTTGGTATTCCACATGCCTATAGGATTCAGCGACTCATATCCGCAGTTCCCTCATCTTGAACACGTTACATGCATAGCCCCTACCCCTGCCGCACCTCCGGCCACTTCGCGTCGCCCGGCACATCGGCAAGCGCATCCCCCACGCCCAGCACTTCGGCCCAGTAGTCCATCGGCTGGTCGTAGGGCTTCGCCTCTCCCCCGCGCGCCTGCAGCACGGCCTTTGCGGCGTGCACGTCTTCGCCGGTCAGTCCGCTGAAGTATGATTCGAGGCTGTTTCGGCGCTCCACATCGTAGAACAGGTTGCTCACGATCTGCGTGAGCAGTTCCGCGCGCTCGATCGGCAGCGAATCCCAGTGCCGCATCTCGATGAAGTTCTTCAGGCGCACGTCGTTGAAGTGCGTGGAGAGCACATGGTTGATCTCGTACGCATTGAGTTCGCGGTCCGGGTACAGGTCGGCCGCAGTCGTGTAGAACGCGGCGAATTCGATGTCGTGCACGGACGCGCCTTCTGCTTCCGGCGTGTGGGTCAGGTCGGCGAACATGAGCGGGGTGCTCAGCACGTCGGCCGCGTAATCCTCCCAGCTGAACCGCTCATCGTACAGGCCTGGCGTCACGTTGGTGCGCTGCACGTCGAGGTAGTCCCACATGCGCTGGCGGCACAACGGCCACGGGTTCGGCGCGCCTTCGAAATACGGCGTGTTGCGGAAGAACCATGCGAGGATCGGGCCGATCGCGGTGCCGAGGCGCATCTTGTCGATCGCGTCGCGCTCGCTTGTATAGTCGATGCTCACCTGCGTGGAGGCGGATGCGCGCATCATGCACGGTCCGAACTGCCCGATGCGCCCCAAGTACTCGTTCATCGCGGCGTAACGCAGTTTGGGGTTGAGTGGGATGTCTGCGTATGAGCTTTTCGGCTGGTAGCCGTAGTTCACCAGTCGGAAATCGAGTTCGTCGAGGATCGGCGCAGCTTCGCGCATGAACTGCCCGTGCAGTTCGAGCAGATCCTCGGGTTTGCGCAAAATGCCGATCGATGTCTCGATCTGCCCGCCCGGTTCGAGCGAGATGGCGATTCCCTCACGTGCCAGCCCGACGAGGTGATCGTCCTGCCAGTACTCCTGCGCGGGGTCGTAGTACGGGCGCAGACGGCGCAGCAGTTCCTCCACGCCGTTCGGCTCACCGTACGTGACCGCCGTGTCGTCGGCGTTGTGCACGGGCAGATGTTCGATCTCCACGCCGAACCCCCCGGTCCCCGGCGCGGAGCACCCCTCCTCGAAGAAGCGGACAAGGCTGCGCACGTGCCGCGGGTTCGGCTGAACCAGCAGGTGCGCGTAGGAAACTCGTGGTGCTGTCATAAGTGCCCATACTAACGTGCGCGCATGGGGACACGGCGTGCGGGTTCTAAAAAATCCCTATAATGTGCACAAATCACGCACTGTTGCGGACTGCTGCGGCGTTCTTCTTCGCCGCGGCGATCATCAGTTTGATGCGGTTGAGCTGGTTCACTTCGCTCGCGCCGGGGTCATAGTCGACAGCGACAATGTTCGCGCCGGGATAGGCCGCGCGCAGCGCCTTGATGACGCCCTTGCCGACGA
>OGXX01001773.1_pt1 | contig 21169 bp, 13 predicted proteins | sample 1576301 | NCBI WGS metagenome assembly OGXX01 (sample SAMEA3541469, study PRJEB24748) | human gut metagenome | biome: human gut; feature: human-associated habitat; material: faeces | place: China | collected 2012
AGCGCAAGGCCGAGCGCACGGGAGATCGTTTGATTGTTCACATTCACGTTTCCTTTCTCCGTCTCCCCGCGCGGCGTTCTTCGTCCGCCGGGGAGCGGTAAGGCCGGGTCATCAGTTCCAGCGTGCGTAAAGCGTCATGTTCTTATCGACCGTGTCTTCGTCGAAGTCCCACGGCTGCGTGCATTCTTTGTCCTTGAACCAGCCGCCGAAGAGCGAGCCGGTCTTGAGCGGCGTGGCGGGCATTTCGATCTTTGCGCCGCGCCAGACGCGCACATCGTCAAGCTCCGTGCCGCCGAAGGTCGCAAACTGCACACGCTTGCGCAGCAGGAGAAGGAGGATCAGCAGCAGACCGATCAGGCCGAGCAGCGGCAGCAGCCACGCAAGCAGATGTCCGCCGGTCTTCTCCGACGCGTCGGTATCAAGCGGCGCATCGCTCCAACCGGCGTAGAGGGTCATGTTGCCATCAACGGTGTCGTTGTCGAAGTCCCAGGGGTGGGTGCGTTCGATATCGGTGAACCATCCGGCAAAGTATTTTCCCTCGCGCGTCGGATCGTCCGGACGGGGGATCTTCTCGCCGTAGGGCACGCGGATCTCATCCACCTGGCTGCCGCCGTTGGGGTCAAAGCGGATGATGCACTCGCCGGAGAGGATGACCGTAACGTCGTCCTTGGTGGAGGCGTAGTGATCCGCGCCGTCCCTGGTGGAGACATAATTTGCTTTGCTGCGGATATGGGTCACGCCCGTCTCGGCAATGACGCGCAGCTGAAAGCTGCCGAGCGTCGTGGTGGCGGGCCATTGCGTGCCGCCGCCGAGAGAGAGGAAGTTCATATAAAACCGATGCATCCCGTCAACGAGAGCGACCTGCGACTTATCGATGCCCGGCATGAGCAGCGCGCTGCCCTCGACGAACTCAAAGAATGCGGGATCGTATTCGATCTCGTTCTGCACGCCGTAGACCGTGTAATTCTGGGCGCTGTCGGTGCGTTCCAGGGCGAAGACAACGGTGATCACATCGCCGCGGAGAACGTTTTTCGTGTGCTCGCCGTCTACGGTGAGATCAAAGTGGAACTGCATCGATTCGTCCGTTGCCAGCGCGCCGACGGAGCACCAGAGCGCCAGCAGCAGCGCGAGAAGAAGTGCGGAAAGGCGTTTCAATGTTTTCATGGGATCTCCTCTCGGGATAAAGGATTTTGTTCGGAAACTCACCTGCACCGCCGGGTCCCGGCGGCAGGGGTCAGTATCCGGGGGGATCCCCGCGGGCCTCCCCCTTCCGGGGGAGGCTTGCGGGGATGGGGAAAATTACTGCTGGTTGATTTTGCTGATGACCGCCACCGCGTCGCTGACGTTCAGGAGCGTCGAGCCTTCCGGCGTGTCGTCCGCAATGTCCGCGCAGAGGAACTTGTACATCGCCACATCGCTGAAGGACGCATAGTGCGCGTTGTACATATCGTACACGAGCTGCGCGTCGTTGATGTCTACGACGCCCGATCCGTTCACGTCGCCGCCGTAGCTGACCGTTCCGGCCGCTTCGCCCGCCGTGATGCTGAGCTGCGCTGCGGCGTCTTCCACGGAGAGCGTCGGCGCGATCACGAGATACGCATACGTTCCGTTCGTGCCGTACTTCGTGGTCTTGAACATTCTCTCGCCGCTGTAGGTGTACACATTGTTCGCGCCGGGATCCGCTTCCACGGTCACGAGCCAGACGGACTGCTGGTTCTCCAGCTTCACGTACTTCTGCACCTTCACGCCCTGCGTGCTGACCGTCTTTTCGACCGTCACGGTGATCGTACCGGAGACGACCTTAGCGCCGGGGATCGTGTAGCTGCCATTCGTGCCGGTGAGCACCTCATCGCCGAGCTTCACAGTGTAGTTGTACTTCGCGTCCTCGTTCACGGTGAACGTGAAGTCCGCGCCGGTCGTCGCGGTCTGCGGGTTGCCGCCGGTGACGTCCGCCGCGCCGCTGCCGGTGAAGTTGACCGTAGTCGTCTCCGCCAAGCCCTTTTCCGTCTGCGTGAAGGTGATGTGGATGTTGCCGGTGATAGCGTCGCCCTTAATGGTATAGAAATAAGTGTTCATAAAAGATACATAGGAATCGTCAAATTCCGGCGTATACGGTTTCCCGTTGATCGTCATCGTCAGCGTGTAATCGTATTTGTCCGTTTCAAGTTCCTCCGCCGTAAAATCATAATCCGTACCGTAAGGAACGGTATCCGCAACGCGAATACAGCCCTTGGCGTTGCCGTCCACGGTGATCGGGTACTGCTTCGCCGTTCTCTTGCCGGTCACGGTGAGATCGCCGGTGACGTTCTTGACGGTATAGGTGCCGTCGCCGTTGTCAATGACGGCAACGTTCTCGTCGTTCACCGTCGCCTTGACGTTGGTGTATTCGTAGTGGCTCTCGTCCTTATCCGTCTTGGAGAAGGTGTAGTCCGCGCCGTCCTCCACGGTCGTTTTGCCCTCAAAGATGTTGGGCAGAGTGACGCTGTGCACCGCCTTGATCGTGAGCACCGTTTCCGCATCCAGAAGCTTCGCTTCCGGCGCGTCCTTCGCAACGGCGTTCGCCGACTTGTCGATCTTCGCGCTCGTCGCCGTCACGGTCGCGGCGCCCGTCGCCGTGGTCTTGACCGTGAAGTTCAGCGTGAACGCCTCGCCGAGGTTCTTCGCCTCGCCGTAGGCCTGCACATGGATCGTGCCGGCCGTGGCCGCGTCTACGATGTAGTTTGTCGTGTCGCTGATGCCGGTGTACTCCAGTTTACCGGCATCGTAGGTGAATATCATGTCCGCCGCGTGGAACGTGGTCTCGTCCGCCGTGTGGCCGAGCGTCACGGGGACGGCCACGGCCTCGCCCGCGTTCACGGTCTTATCGGCGGGCAGCGTGAGAGTGTAGGAGCCCGTTTCCTTCTTCATGCCGCACACGCTGCAAACGCCGTTTTTAAAGTTGTGCTTGCCGTCCGTGCTGCCCGGGCACTCAGTGAACGTCAGAACAAACTCGTCGCCGTCAAAGCCGGTGGATTCGTTATCCACGACGTAACCGGCAAGCGTCGTCGCCGGCTTTTCACCGTTGATCGTGGCGACCCAGACGGATTTCGGGCCGTAGGCCGCGTCGCCGTTGGCGAGCGTTACGCCGCTGGGGTCGGTAATGCTGGTGATGGCGGTCTCCGTGGCAACATAGGTGTAGCCGCTGGCTTCCAGGACGCCCTTGATAACGTCAAGACCGGTCTTCTTTTCAATGTCTTTGCACACGTATTCCACGCCGTTGCTGCCGGCGCTGCCGGTCAGGTCCGCAAACTCACTGTTGACACTCTTGCCGTAGATGCGACCGTAGAGCGTCAGCACTTCGCCAGCCGGGGACACGCTCACCTTCGCCGCTTCACCGGCAGTGTGGACGATGTTGGAGTTGAACTTGTTGTCCATGGCGTTATCGAACACCAGACGGAAGCTGCTCTCCTTGTTTTCCGTCAGGTCGGTCTTTGCCCTGAACGTCAGCCGGCAGAGATCGCCCCTGGCAATGGTGATGCCCTCGGAGAGTACGTCCATGCAGCTGATGTTATAGAACGTGCCGTCTTTGTCCGTATCTTTGCCTGCTGCAACATTGATGCTTGGATTGACCTGCTCGGTTTTGGTCAGCTCAAACACCGAATCGTCAAAGTACAGCTTATAGTTCAGCGTTACGATGTCTTTGATGTCCTCGTCGAGCGAGATCGTTACGACGACTTCCTCCCCGGCGGACAAAGTGTTTTTGTTCGCCGTCGGGGTCATTTCTGCGGCCAGTGCATTTACCGAGAGACTCAGCAGCAGCACTACGGCAAGCAGAATGGATAATGTTTTCTTCATGTTATCTCTCCTTCCTTACGCAGCAGGAAACTTCGTGAGCTTCTTGTTGTGATAGGCATAGATCAGCGCCGCGTCCACATTGTTCACCTTGCCGTCGCCGTTCACGTCAGCCGCGGCAAGCTGATCCTCGGTCAGAGTGAGCTTCTTGTTGTGGTAAGCGTAAACCAGCGCCGCGTCCACGTTGTTCACCTTGCCGTCGCCGTTCACGTCGCCCAGCACTACCGCACTGCCGACGGTGACTTTGGGCGCAGCGCCGGTCTGCACCTTCACGGCGTCATTCACGAACGTCTTATCGCACACGGCGACCTTTTCGAGCGTGAACCCGGCGGAAGCGCCGGTCGCAGCGTCGGCCTTCACGGTGAACGTCAGTTCAGCGACCGTGCCCTCGGTCATGGAGAACACGCCGGTATCCGCGAGCTTCACGGCGCTGACCGTGACGGCCTTGGAGGTGTCCCCCTCGCCGGTCTTGTAGTTCGCCTCGGGGGGCGTGCCGATCTTCGTGAGATCGCTCGCCGCGCCCGCCTTGCTTTCGGCCAGCTCAACGACCGCGGGATCATAGCGGATGTAATACTCAAAGCTGTTGATGTCCTTCAGTTCGCCGGTGAGAGAGAGCGTCAGCGTGACCGTTTTTCCGGCCGGGACCTTCTCCGCGTCTGCCGAGAGAGTGATCTCCGGCACCGCCGTCTCATCGGCTTCCGCCGCCAGCGCCGGGATACCCAGCGCCAGCGTCAGAGCCAGAACAAGGACAAGCGAAAAGATTTTTTTCATATCGTCCTCCTGTTTGTCGTCCGGTTTATTCCGTCACGGCCGCGAGAAGCGCGGCGATGATCGCGTAGATCATCGCTGCGTCCTTCGCGGTGATATGGCCGTCGCCGTCCATATCCGCAAGGATAAGCTCCGCTTCGGTGAGTTCACCCGCGCCGATGGAATAATTGTACACAAGCTCGGCGTCAGTCACATCGACCGTGCCGTCGGCGTTCACGTCGCCCGCGAGAGGCTGCTTTGCGCCCTGCCACGCGAGGATCGGGTAACCGCCGTTGATGTTTTCGCTGTCCTCGGCGAAGCTGTCGCCGAGCGTGGCGGCCAGGGCCTTGAGCTCATCCGAGGTCTTGGCGGTGCCGAGGCCGGTGATGCCGTACTTCGGGCTCGCGCCGGAAACGGTGCCTTCCAGATAGTAGCTGTTGACATAGTTCGCTTCCGCTTTTATCGGGGACAGGCCGCCGACATAGGAGGCGTTGCCGCCCGAACCGATGACGGTGGAGGTGCTGTAGCAGTTGGTGATCGTCGCGCCGTTGGTGTTGCTGAAGTACGAGCCGCAGATACCGCCGAGATAGCACTCGTTCGCGGAGATGGTGCGGATCGTGCCGGTGGCGTAGCAGTCGGTGATGGCCGAACCGCTGGCCGTGTAGCCTGCGATGCCGCCGCCGTGCTTACCGCCCGTGACGTTCACGGAGCTCCAGCTCTCCGTAACGGAGGTGTCGCTCTCCATGTAGCCCGCGATGCCGCCTGCCTGTCCATAGGACTTGTTGGTCGTCGTCACATTGCCGGTGATGCCGAGCTTCGTGACGGAAGCGCCGGTTTTCACATAACCGAACAGGCCGACCGGGTTGCTCGCGCTGTTGATATAGAGGTTGCGGATGGTGTGGCCGTCGCCGTTGAAGCTGCCGTAGAACTTATCCAGCGGCGTCCAGTCGTAGCCCGCGAGATCGATGTCCGCGGTGAGCACCGCCGAGGCTTTGCTGCCGTTCGCGCCGAACCACGCGAGCTCGGAGGCCGTACCGATCTGGTAAACGCCGTCGGCGTCCTTCGCAGGCTCGGTCTTCGCCGTGCCGTCCCAGGCGTTTTCGCCCGCCGGGAGGAACGCCGCGGTCGTGACGGTGAGGATGCCGTCTTTGATCTTCTCCGCATCGGCGCTGCCGAGCGAGAAGGCGCCGCGCGTGACAACATAGCCGTCCTTGGTAAGAACATAGGTGTAATCGCCGTAGCCGAGCGTGTAGCGGTCGTTCTCATTGGTCTCGACGGCCTTGCCGTCCGAGCCGGTCAGCGTGATCTTGACGCCCTCGACCGCATTGCCGGAGGCATCGGGAACGACGAGCTTCGTATCGTAGGTCACCTTGCGGTGCACGGTGACGGCTGCGTCCGCGTAGTGGCCGATGTAGTAGTTGATGTTCACGGCGTTGAAGTTCGTGCCGACGCCGGTATTCGTCATGCCGTAGATCGTCTCAAACGGGCTGGCCGCGGCGAACATGGTGCCGAAGGTATAGCCGTTGGTGAAGCTGTACGCTGCCGTCTCCGCGCCCTCGGCGAACTCGACGTCTTCGGGGACGGTCACGGTGATGGCGGCGTTGTCCATCTTCTGGTACTGGAACAGCGTGCTTTCAAACTTCGTTTCACCGGCGTAGTACGTCGGCTTGAAGTTCGTCGGGTTGAATATGCCGGAGATCTTGTCCACGCCGCGGAACATGCCGTGGAACGTGAGCTTGACCTGATCGCCGGGCATGATGTCTTCCTCCGGGTGGGAGACATTCTCAGCGGTGACGGTGACCTTCGCCACGCGCACGAGGCGGTAGCTCACGCCGGTATCGTCGGTCATCTTGATGATGACCGTGCCGCCCATGCCGCTGCCAAGATCATCAAACGCCTTGAGAGGCACCGCATAGCGTCCGTCCTCGCCCGCGCTGACGGCGGTGAAGCCGGTGCGGACGCTGGTCATGGCGCTGTTCGCAGTGACGAAAGCGTACTCGACGGTCACATCGCCCGTCGCGGTGACGGCAAAGTCGAGCGCCGGGTCGGTCTCGTTTGCTTCATAGAACCAGGTGTCGTAGTTGTAGTCCCAATCCATGGTGCGGCTCGTCGTGACGTCCGCGGCCATGTTGAAGTCCACGTCCGCGTCCGCGGTGCCGTGGATCACACCCGTGCCGCCGACGACGATGACGCCGATGCGCTGCGGCTGCGTCGCGGGGTAGAGACCGCCGTGGCTGCCGGTGGTAATGCTGCCGGCAGGTACGGTAACAACGCCTTTGACTACCGTATCCTTAGCGTTATACGTGCCGACGTACACGCTGTCGTAGTAAACGGTGATGATGGAGTCTTCCGTGCCGGGGGTGATGTCTGCCCAGTTCGCTCCGGCGTTGCCGCCGTTCACGGCCGTGATCGAAGCATCGCCGGTCACAAGGTTCCAGTGGAAGTCCGGCTCGACCATGATGTTGGCGGTATCGGAGTTGATGAGCTGCCAGTGGCGGTAAGCGCGCACGCGCGTCGTGCCGGAAATGGCCTCATAGCCGGAGGGATCGAGATTCAGCTGCAGGTCGGCCTCGTCGCGGTTGACCGTTGTGGTGCCGAGCTGGGCGAAGCTGTGGGAGACGCGGTTCGTCGCCGCGTTCTCGCCGAAGGAGAAGCTCGCGTCCGTGCTCTCGCTCAGGCTCGGGAGCCAGCCGGTCTGCGTGACGTGGGTATCGTCGCTCAGACGCCACGTGTAGTTGCCGTTGCTCTTGGAAATCTTGTATTCCGCGCTCTTCGTGCCGTCGCCGTTGTCCTTCCAGGCGGTGTGCTCAACTTCGGTGGTGTTGAAGTTGTTCCACTGAAAGTACAGGCCAAACGCCGCGTTCTGCGGCACCGTGGCCGTCAGGGTGAGCTCCGTGTTGATCGTGAGGTTCTTATTAGCGGCGGAGTAACTGGCACGGAACGTCTGGTTGATGCTCTGTGAGAAGATGTAGCCGTCGATATCGGGATAGGCATACGCATTGTAGAGGCAGGCGTTGCCGCCGGCGTAGAGCACCGTCGGGTAGTAGGCGTAGTTGCCCTTGGTGTAAGGCGTGCCCATCACAGCGGTCGTTCCCATGATCGGGCAGTCCAGTTGGACGTGGTATTCGTCCGCCGTGAAGTACGTATTGTCCGTCTTCTTCGAGGACGTGTAGAACGAGTTGCACTGGAGATAGATGCTCCCGCCGCCGCCTGCGCCGCCGTCAACGTTTTTGTCGGTCGGCAGGTCAAGCGTCATGCCGCCGAGCGCGACGTCGTATTTGTCGGTATCGGCGTTCTTGCCGAACGCGCGGTAAGCATAGCGGCCCGCGGTAAGGCTGGCATAGAACATCTGGTAATTGCTGACGAGCTTGCCCTGCGCAGGATCATACTCGGTCTCGCCCTCGGGCAGCGTGCTCGTGAAGTTGCTGTAGAGGAACACGTTCGTGATCTCGTTGCCGAGGATCTCGTTGCCATTGCTGTCGGTTGCGACATTGTAGAGCTTGATGATGGGGTAATTGCCGTTATAGTCCTTGCCGACATAGAACGCGAAGTTCAGCATCGGCGCTTCCTCTACGGTGAGAGTGAGCGTCCAGGTGTCCTTGGAGAAGTGCTCGCCGTCGTGCGAGGCGTAGAAGCGGTAGATATATGTACCGGCTTCCTTTTCGGTGAGCTGGATGCTCAGCGAGCCGAAGACCGCCTCGGGGAAGGTCTGCTTTGCGCTCCAGGTCGCGCCACCGTCGGCGGAGCGCTCGTAGTAGTAGTTCTTGTAGGACAGCGTCTGGCCTTCTGCGGGATCGAAGATCTTGTTGGCCTGCAGATCGCTGAGGACATAGGCCTTGCCGATCTGCGCCTTGTCGCTGGTATCGGCCGGATAATCCGCTTTGCGCGTCGGCACGGTGATCTCCGCGAGCTGCTTGCCGCAGGTATCGCACTTGCCGTCGTCGTCCGCGTCCGCATGCTCGACCACGGTCTGGCTGCTGAGCACGGGGGCCGGGCAGCTGTCAACGTAGCTCTCGCCGAGCTTGGAGGCACCGAGCCCCTCTTCGGCGGTGAAGACTTCCGCGCCGCTCTCCACGCCGGAGACCGCCGCCGTTCCTTCGAGATAGTAGCAGTTCGTGGCTGTGACGGAGAGAGAGCTGCTGAGCTTCGTGGCGGTGATCGTGTTGCCGAGGATTGCGCCGATGGAGGAGGCGGCAGCGTTTTCGCCGCTGACGGTGCCGCGGTTGTAGCAGTTGGTCATCGTGAGAGTGTTCTCACCATATTCATCGCCGAAACCACCGACAATACCGCCCGCAAACTGTGCGGAGGTCGATGCGCAGTAGAACGACACGGCGCCGGTGTTGTAGCTGTTGCGGATGGTCAGTATGGCGCGGTCTCCGCGGCCGACAAGTCCGCCGACGCCGCAGAAGGCGGTGCTGTGGTAACCGTGCAGATGCACCTTGCCCTCGTTCCAGCAGTTTTCCACGACTACCGTGCCGGCGGCGACACCGACAAGACCTCCGGTATAGCCCCGGTAGCCGGTAATGTCCGCATGGTTGGAGCAGTTGCGGAGGATCGTGTCAGCCGCGTCCGCAACTACGCCGGCGAAACCGAAGATCAGATCGTCCGTCGGCGTTCCGGTGAGCGTTACATAGTTGTGGCAGTTCTCGATCACGGTGCTGCGCTTCGTTGTGACTGCGCACGAACGGCCGACAATGCCCGCCACGTGGCGGGTGATTGTCTTCGCTTCACCGTAAACCGACAGATTCTTGATCGTCGCGCCGTCGCACTGGCCGAAGAGCGCCTGATTATAGCTCTGCTGCACCATGGTGACCGGTCCATCCGAACGGATATAGATGTTGGTGATCTTGTGGTTCTGGCCGTCGAACGTGCCGCTGTATACTACTGTGTCGGACACGTTTCCGATCGGCGTCCACGGGGTCGTCTCATCGCAGACGCTGCTGAGATCGATATCGTCCGTCAGGCGGGCGTTGAGCGTGGATTTTCCGGCGTTGACCTCGTCGGTGAACCACTTGAGCTGCGCGGCGTTCGAGATCTCATAATAGCCGTCTTCCGCGAGAGCGGGCTTGCTCGGGTCGGTAACGGTAACGGTGCACTTCGCGGTGAAGCCGCCGTCCGCCGTGGTGACGGTAATGGTCGCCGTACCGGTGCCCACGCCGGTAACAACACCCTTCGTGCTGACGGTGGCAACGTCCGTGTTACTGCTCTTCCAGCTAACACGGGGGTTGTCCGCGTTCTGCGGCTCCACGGTCGCGGTAAGCGTCGCCTCTTCGCGGCGGATGAGCGAAAGCTCGCTCTTATCCAGCGTCACGCCCGTGACGGCAACCGCGCCGCCGGGGGCGGTGTTATCGCCATACACAAAGCCGAAGCAGTTGAAGTAGTCGTAATTGCTCTGCTCTTCGGCAGCGAAGTACCGGCTGTTCTCAATAAGATACGGGACCGGGAGCTTCAGCGTCTTGCCGCCGGAGGCGTTGTCCAGCAGTTCAAAGCCAGGACAGTCGTAGCCGGCAACAGCGCCTGTGGTATCAAGCAGAGCGCAATAGCTCAGGAACGTATATTTAAAGTCCGCCGGGTAATTGACGTATACATAGTCCGTGCCTTCCGGAACGGTCACCGTGTAGAGCTTCTTATCGCCCGGAACCTGGAAATGATTTACATGAATCGAACTCTCTTCGATGTTGTAGATATACTGCGTGCCCTCTGCGTCGAGCGTGATGGAGGCAAAATCGAAGTTCTTATAATGCTCCGCCGGGTCGAAGGGCTTCGAGCTGCTGCCAACGGTGACCTTCGCCGTCGCGGGAGCAAGGCGCGCGTCGGTCGAGCAGCGATTCGTGTCCATCGCCATCAGGTAATACGTACCAGCGTTTTTAAACGTATAGGCGTAGCTGCTGCCGCCGTCCTGCTCGGGCGAAACAACGTCCAGAAGCGTCATTTTCTCGTCGTAAACGCCGACATCCATGCCGGTCACGGCGGTGAACATATCGCTGCCGCCGTCGGAGACGGATTTGGTGTCATACTTGAGCGTGGAAAAGCTGACCGTGCCGCCCGGCGCAACGCTGTAGGCATCCTGATCGAAGCGCGCGAACGCGCCGCCGTCCGACCAGAAGCTCCAGTTGCTGTACATGGCGACGTCGATCGTGTCGCCGTCCGAGAGGAGGATGTAGTCCGCCGTCGAACCCCAGCCCGCGCTCATCAGAGGAAAGATATGGTTGCGGTAGTACATGAGATTCTGGTCGTGACCCCAGAAATTCGTCATGTACAGGGACGTGGCGCTGCCGGAGAGACTGAGAGCAGCGTTTCTCGTATCGTCATACGCCTTCTCGCCGTTTATCCACGAGACACCGGCGCCGCCGGCGTGTTCGACGATCTTCGTGCTGCCGCTCGTGACCTCCGCCGGATTCAGCCCGAGATAGTATACGCCAATCATGTAAAGATACAGATGCAGCGCCGTCGGACGCTCGACGATCTTCTCATCCACATACTTGCCCGAGCCGTTTTCCGTGTGGTAACGGTAATACGCGTCAAGATCCTGGTTGGCCAGATCGAAGTATGGGACGGTCACCTCAAGATGCGAGATGGGCGTGCCGTCCTTGCCCTGAACAGGCATGCCGTCGCTCGAGATCGTCACATACACCGTGACCGAATCGGCGCGCGACTCATCGTAGCTGTACTGGCTCTCGTCGCCCTTCGGGGCCGCCGTGACGGTGATCGTGAGCTGCACGCTGGCCGTCTCGCCGTTGGAGCACGTCGCCGTGACAGTCGGAGTATACGTACCCATGGCGGAGTTCGTGAACGAGAGACACTGTTGCCCATCGACCTCGGCGATTTGGGTATGCTCGCCGTAATCGCCGCCGTCCAGCGTATAGGTCAGCGTATGGCCTTCGCTGTCGGTGAAATACTGCGCAAGCTGGACCGTAAGATTCTCTCCCTGCTTTGCTGCAAAGGTTTTGCCCGCATCCGTCGTCGTGAGGCATCCGTCCGCCGCGAGCGCCGATACCGGCAGCAGCGAGAACACCATCAGCAGCGCGAGAAGCAGTGCAAGACCTTTCTTACCCGTTTGCATTGGTTTTTTCCCTTCCTTTCCAATGATTCCTTGAACTTACCTTTTTATATCAAGCGCAGAATCTCCGAGGCATCTTCCGCCGTGATCCTCCCGTCACCGTTCAGATCGGTCTTCAGCCAGGCTTCGGCGTTTTTCGTCTCGAAGCGCTGCTGTCCGCAGCTGATGGAATAGATCCTCTGCGCGTCATTGATCTCCGTAACGCCGGAGCCGTTCACGTCCCCGTCGTAGCAGACCGTATCGCTGCCGCCGCTGCACCGCACGCGGGAAACGCGCGCCGCCGCATCGTTGGCCGTTGTCAGCGCGCACCACGCGCCGTAGGTTTCCGAGTAGAGCATTTCCGCGCCGTCCAATGTCCAGCGGCAGCGCGTGCCGGGCTCGGCCGCGACCTTCACAAGATACACCGCACCGTCCTCGCTCCCGGCGTATTCCGTCACGGATATCTCCGGCAGGGTTTCAGGCGTTTCGTATGCCGCATAGTACGCCGCGGGGCGGTAATAGTTATCCATGCCGAAATCCTCGGCATAGGAGACCGTGACGCCGCCGCGCATGCAGTGGCACATGAGCACGCGCCCATCGTCCGCAAAGCCCGTCACGATGCCGACGTGGTCGGTTTCCGCCGTGCCCTCGCCGCCGAAGACGAGATCGCCGGGCCGCAGCTCTTCGCGCGTTATCGCTTCGCACGCAAGACGCTGCGCGCTCGTCCCCTCGCCGATGGTGGGAAGCGCCTCGACCGTCCCGGCGGCGTTGAGCAGCACCCACGTCACAAAGCCGGAGCAGTCCAGACCGTCGGTGAATATTTCGCCGTTCTCGTTCTGCTGCGGGAAGCCCCAGAAGGGGCTGCGGCCCAGGTCGTTATACTTGCCGCCCCAGAGATATTCGATCCTTCCCTGCTGCGCGAGCGCGAGACGGACCACATCCTCGCGGAGCGTATATACCCTCTCCCCCGCGCCGGACTCGACCCAGCCGTACCCGCGCCAGAGAGAGAGGAGCTTGTCCCACTCATCCCCGGTGCACAGCGCCTGATAGCGCTCCTGCTCTTCCGCGGTCACGAGAAGCGCCGATGTGCTGCGCGAGAGCAATATCTTAAAAGAAAGCGCATACTTCGTTTTTATAACGTTCGGCTCGCCGGTCTCATCATTGAGCGTGCCATCGGTCATGTCCGTTTCCATGAGTGCGCAGGAAACGGCGCTCATAGCGCCGAACACCGCGCGGAGCACGGAGAGCTCCTTTGCCGTGAGATCGGCCTCCGTCAGCTCGTCCGCCGTTTTGCCGGTCTTCGCGGCGAACGCCGCGGCGATGAACGGCAGCGCGTCCATGTTGTCGGTGAGCGTACCGTTTCCGTAGGCGAGCGTTATCTCTTCGATCTCTTTCTCGGCGCTCTGTTCCGCTTCGGTCAGCACGAGCGTCTGCACAAGGCCGTCAAGGAGAGCGTCCAGTGCCTGCGGGAACGGGAGTCCCTCGGTAAGGACGGGAAAATACTCGCTCGGCTCCACGGCGGTCTCGCGTGTTTCGAGAGCTTCAAGTTCCGGTTCGGGCGTTTCCGTCGGTTCCGGGGATTCCGTCGGTTCGGGCGTTTCCGTCGGTTCCGGGGCTTCCGTCGGTTCGGGCGTTTCCGCCGGTTCCGGCGTTTCCGTCGGCTCCGGGGCTTCCGTCGGTTCCGGGAATTCCGCCGCTTCCGGGGCTTCCGTCGGTTCCGGGGTTACCTCCGGTTCGGGCATTTTCTCCGGCCCGGACACTTCTTCGGTTTCCGGGACGTCCTCCGCCGCGGGGGTCTCCTTCGGTGCGGATGTCTTCTCCGGTTTGGGGAACGCTTCCGGCCTCGGCGTTATCTCCGGCGCAGGTTCCGCAGCCGCCGTCGCCGCCGGTTCATCGGCGTCGGCCGCCAGCGCAGCCGGCGAGACTGCCGCGAGCATCGCCGCCGAAAGAAGCAGCGCCAGTGTTTTTTGTAAATTTCTTCTCATACGATCATTCCTTAAAGAAGAACACTCTTCTGGAGTTCCGCGTGGACGGGCTGGCCGTTTTTCACCGTGATCACGATCTTGCCGTAACCCAGCTCGCGGATCAGGCGCAGGATCTCCTCGTTCTGTTCCGTCTGCTCCGGCGGAACGGTTTTCGTCATTTCGTCCGGCATCGCTGTCGTCATTCCGATCTTCATCTCCTTTTTTCCGAGCGCCGTTTTGACAAAAAACAGCCCTCCGTCGATAAGACAGAGGGCTGTTTGTGCGCAAAAGGAACGCCAACGAACACCCTATAGGCCGGACGCAGTTCAGTTAACTGAACTGCCCCCATAGGGAGAGTCGTTGGCGGATCTGCAATCAGTAAAAACATACGGAGAGCTCGCCCGCTGTCTTGGGTTCCGGACTTTGGTAATTCTCCTGGCTCGCGCTGCGTGAAAAGTTTTTCTTTTCCTCGTCCGGAATCTACCTTCTCCCGAGGCTGGTTGCCCCGAAATGGCGGACTTTCGTCCCTGCGGCTCTCCGCCGCTTCGATCCGGACTCGCGCATACAGTACCGTGCGTGCAGGGGATTCGCACCCCTTTCCTTTTTCACCGCCGCCTGACTTTCAAGAAAGCCTTTACAGCAAACGGCTACCTGTCCGATAGATCCATATTCAATTCTAAATAAATTATACCGGGTGTCTTGGAAAAGTCAAGGTTTGGCACCGGCATTTTTTGGCAAAATTCCGGCTTTTTCCTTTCTTAATATATTTATTTTAAATTACTGCCATATCATTTTAAAAAAGATATGCCCCCGGTTTTTTCCGGGGGCATACGGCTTTATTCCCATTGCTTCCACACGTCCGGGCAGTACCCGGCGGTGGCCTGCTTTCCGTTGCGGACAACGGGCGTTTTCAAAAGCGTGGGGTCTTCCAGAATGCGCTCGAGCTTATCTTCCGCGCGGGCAAGATAGCGCAGCAGCGCCGCGTCCGGGTGCTTTTCGTCGATGAGATCCTCAAGCCCCACGGCGTTTTTCACGCTTTGCAGCTCGCCGCGGCTGATGCCGTAGCGGTTGAGATCGATGTACTGGTATTTGATGCGGCGCTCCTTGAAGTACCGCTCCGCCTTTTTCGTGTCAAAGCATTTGCTTTTGCCGAAGATCTGTATGTTCACAGCGCTTCCCCCAGGAACCGGTGGAGGTTGTGGAAGAAGATATCCTGCACGAGCGCTTCGCTGAAGCGGTGCGCGAGCATCTGCTCATACAGCTCTTCCATGCTCTCCACGCCGGTGATGCCCTCCGGCAGCGACTCGATGCCGTCAAAATCGGTGCCGAGACAGAGATTTTCGCGCGCGTCCATGCAGAGGAAATGGTCGATGTGCGCGAGCACGGCGTCCATATTCCGCCCGAGACCGAGAAAGCCGGGGCAGAGATTCAGCCCGATGACGCCCTCGTTGTGGACGATGGCGCTGATCTGCGCGTCGGTCAGATTGCGCGGATGGTCGCACACGGACTTCGCGTTTGAGTGGCTGCACAGCACCGGGCGCTTCGCAATGCGCATCACGTCCCAGAACGTTTTTTCCGAGGCGTGGGAGAGATCGACCGCGACGCCTTTTTCCCAGCAGGTGTTCACGAAGCGGACGCCGTCGGCGGTCAGGCCCGCGCCGGTATCCATTGCCGAACCGCACAGGCGGTTATCCTTGTTCCAGCAGAGCGTCACCATGCGCACGCCGCGGCGGTAGCCGTCGAGCAGACCCGCGACGCTGCACCGGAGGAGATTGGCGCCCTCGACCGAGAGGAACACGGCGACCATGTCGTCCTTCGCGGCGGCGTCGGCCTCCGCGACGCTCGTGCAGAGCGCGGCGAGATCGCGGTTTTCCTTCAGCTCACGCTCAACGGTGAGCATGATGCGGCGGAACGCCGTGGGGCCGTCAAAGCCCGGCGGTGCCCAGATCGCCATGACCTGCGCGGCGGGGGCGTAGTGGTGCAGACGCAGAAGATCGATGTGGTTCCGGCTGCTCTGACGCAAGGAATTGAACTTCGTCAGAGTGTCGCAGTGAGCGTCGAAATACGGGATGCAGTACGGCAGAGCCATGGCGAGAAACTCCTTTTCTTTTTATTTGATGTCTGATCCCAACCGCTGCGGGATTCCTTACAGTGCCTCCCTTGTGTAAAGGGAGGTGGCTCGGCGTCAGCCGAGACGGAGGGATTGTAAACTGCGGTTTCTGCAAAACGACAATCCCTCAGTCAGCTTCGCTGACAGCTCCCTTTGCACAAGGGAGCCTTTCAGACTTCCATAATGATCGGCAAAATCATCGGGCTGCGGCGGGTCTTTTTGAAGAGATAACCGGAAAGGCCGGACTTCACGCGGCTTTTGATGCTTGCCCAGTCGGTGATGCCGTTATCCTCGCAGTAGGCGATGCTCTCCATCGCCACGCGGCGCAGCTCGTCGATGAGCTTGTCGTTTTCCTTTTCATAGACAAAGCCGCGGCTGATGATGTCCGGGCCGGAGATGAGCTGCGCGTTCTCCGCCGAGAGCGTCATAACGACGACGACCATGCCCTCGTCGGCAAGGAGCTTGCGGTCGCGCAGCACCACGGTGCCGACGTCGCCGACGCCCATGCCGTCCACGAGCACGCGCCCCGAAGGGACGGTCGCGCCGAGCTTGGCGGATTTGGCGGTCAGCTCAATGACTCTGCCGTTCTCGCCGATGATGATGTTCCGGCGGTCGTGACCCATACCCACGATCATATCGCCGCTCTTGTGGAGCATGCGGCGCTCGCCGTGCACGGGGATGAAGAACTTCGGCTTTACGAGCGCGTACATCATTTTGAGCTCTTCCTGGCAGGCGTGGCCCGATACGTGCAGATCGGTGCCGCGCTCGTAGATGACCTCCGCGCCCTTGGCGAAGAGCTCGTCAATAACGCGGGAGATCGTCGTCTCGTTGCCGGGAATGGCGCTCGCGGAGATGATGACGCGGTCACCCGAGCCGATGTCCACCTGCTTATGCTCGGAAAACGCCATGCGGTAGAGCGCGGACATGCTCTCGCCCTGGCTGCCGGTGGAAAGGATGACGAGCTTGTTGCGCGGCACGGAGCCGATGCGCTTCATGTCCACAAGAATGCCGTCCGGCACCTTCATATAGCCGAGCTCCACACAGAGCTTCACCACGTTTTCCATGCTCCGCCCCGTGATGCCGACCTTGCGCTTGTACTTGACGGCGAGATCGATGATCTGCCGGATGCGGTCCACGTTCGAGGCGAACGTCGTTACGATGATGCGCTTGTCGCAGTCCTTGAAGAGCTGGTCGAAGCGGTCGTGCACCTTGCTTTCGGAGAGCGAGTGGCCGGGGCGCTCCACGTTCGTGGAGTCCATGAGCAGCGCGAGCACGCCCTCGCGCCCCAGCTCGCCGAAGCGCGTGAGATCGGTCATCTCGCCCTGCAGGGGCGTGACGTCGATCTTGAAGTCGCCGGTCTGGACAACGGTGCCGATCGGCGTTTTGATCGCAAACGCCACGGAATCGGCGATCGAGTGATTCACGTGGATGAACTCCACCTTGAAGCACCCGGCGGAGATCGTCTCGCCCGCCTCAACGGTGACGATCTTCGTTTTATCGAGCAGGCCGCGCTCCTGCAGCTTGAGCTGCACGAGCCCCGCGGTCAGGCGCGTCGTATAGATGGGCGGGTTGATCCGGTCCATCACATACGGCAGCGCGCCGATGTGGTCCTCGTGGCCGTGCGTGAGAAACACACCGCGGATGCGGCTCTTGTTCTTCACAAGATAGCTCACGTCGGGAATGACAACATCCACGCCGTACATATCGTCGTCCGGGAAGCCCATGCCGCAGTCCACGACTATGATGTCCCGGCCGTACTCGTACGCCGTGAGGTTCTTGCCGATCTCGTTGAGACCGCCAAGGGGAATGATCTTCAGTTTTTGTGCCATAAAATAATAGTTACTCCTGTTAGATAGATTTAGATATGTATCCGGACGGGCCGCGCCCTTACCGGATTATGTTCGCAGTTGGGGAGGTTTATACCTCCGTTACATTTCGCGGCGGCCTTCGAGCGCTTTGAGCATGGTGGCGTCGTCCGCGTATTCGAGATTCGATCCGACCGGCACGCCGAAGCCGAGGCGCGTGATGCGGATGCCGAAGGGCTTCAAAAGGCGCGAGAGGTACATCGCCGTGGCGTCGCCTTCGGTGTCGGGGTTCGTGGCGAGGATGACCTCCTCCACCCCGCCCTGCGCCACGCGCTCGAGAAGCTCGCGGATGCGCAGATCGTCCGGCCCGACGCGGTTCATCGGCGAGAGAGCGCCGTGGAGCACATGGTATACGCCGTGGTATTCCCGGCTGCGCTCGATGCTGAGCACATCGCGCGGCTCGGATACGACGCAGATCGTCGTTTTGTCCCGGCTGTCGGACGCGCACACCGGGCAGAGCTCGCCGTCCGTCAGGTTCTGGCACACCGGGCAGGTGTGGACGCTCTTCTTCGCTTCGAGCACAGCGTTGGCAAAGCGGTCCGCTTCCTCCTGCGGGAGCGAGAGCACATGAAACGCCAGCCGCTGTGCGCTTTTGCGCCCGATGCCGGGAAGCGAGGCGAAGCCGTCGATGAGATTTTCCATAGCCGCCGGAAAGAACGATGCCATAATACTATATTACACTCCTTGAAAAATCAGGCGTTTCGGATCGAAGAGACGGCCGCGGCGCGGTCTGCCCTGCCGAAAACGGCGCTGCCCGCCACGAGCACATCGCACCCCGCCGCCTTCACGAGCGGCGCGGTGTTCGCGTCGATGCCGCCGTCGCACTCGAGCGCGCAGGAAAGGCCGCGCTCCGTGATCCAGGCGCGGATCGTTTCGATCTTCGGCAGCATATCCGCCATGAACTTCTGCCCGCCGAAGCCCGGTTCGACCGTCATCACGAGCACCATGTCGAGCGTATCGAGCCACGGGAGCACTGCCTCCGCCGCCGTTGCGGGCTTGAGCGCCACGGCCGCCATTTTCCCTGCGGCCTTGATCTCGGCAATGGCCGCCGTGATATTCTCCGGCGTGTCGGCTTCCGCGTGTACCGTTACAAGATCGGCCCCCGCGTCGCAGAAGCGTCTGGCGTAGCGCACGGGCTTTTCGATCATAAGGTGGACATCGAGGAACATATCGGTCGCCTTCCGCACCGAGGCGAGCACGGGAAGGCCGATGGAGATGTTCGGGACAAAGACGCCGTCCATCACGTCATAGTGGATCCAGTCCGCGCCGCCTTGCCGGACGGATTCGATCTCCTCGCCCAGACGGGCGAAATCGGCGGACAGGATGGACGGAGCGATCTTCAGCATGGCGGTATTCCTCCGGTATGTGTCGCGGGGTCGTCCCCCGGCATAAGTATGGTTGCGGGCAGAGGCTCGAGCGCTGTCTTTTTCGATACGGGGGACACCGGCCGTCCGGTGTCTCCCGGCTGTGCGCCTACCGAGCCAACTTGTATTATATACCAAACCGCCTCATAATTCAAGTGAACAGATATACAACTGTGCTTGACGGAAAAGGCGAATCCATGTAGAATGTAGTGTGATTCTCGAAGGAGGCGGTTTTATGCGGAGAAAGCGTCGCCGCGGCATCGGGCCGGTCGGCACGATCGTTCTTATATGGGTATTTTTTGCGTTCATTCTTCCGGTTCTCCGGCTGTCCGGCGGGCTGATCGCCGCCGGTCTCGCCATTATGGCATCCGTGTGGGCGGCCAACGCGCTGCGCCGGAAGGCGGAAAAGAGGAAGGACGAGCAGACGGCGATCCCCGTGCAGTACACGGAAGTAACGCCCGAACCGGAAAAGCCCGCCGCGCAGGAAGCGCCCGCCGCCGAGCCGAGCCCCTACTCGCCCGAGGTGCAGGCCGTCATTCAGGAGGGCCGCACGGCGCTCAAGGAGATGGGCCGGCTGTACGCCTCCATCCCCAACCCGGAGATCCGCAGCCGGATCAACGAGCTGATGAGCGTTTCCGACAAGATCATCCGCGACGCTATCGACGATCCCGCCGATGTGCCGCAGATCCGGAAGTTTCTCGACTTCTATCTCCCCACTACGATCCGCCTGCTCAACGCCTACGACCGCATGAGCGCGCAGGAGTTCGGCGGAGAGAACATCACCGGCTCGATGCAGCGCATTGAGGAAATGCTCGATACGACGATCGCGGCCTACAAAAAGCAGCTCGACGCGCTCTTTGCCAATCAGGCCGCCGATATCCAGATGGACATCGACACCATGAACACCATGCTCGCCCGCGAAGGGCTCGGCGGCAAGGGGTATCTCGATATCAAGGATTTCATGAAGCAGTACGAACAGCAGCAGAGCGCAGCCGAGGCCGCGCCCGCTCCCGCATCCGATACAAGCTCCGAACAAACGATGAAAGGAAGCACCTCCCATGGATGAAAAAACTTACGTTCCTTCCCTGACGCTCAATCCCACGCAGGCCGCCGCGCAGGAAGCCCCCGCCGCTCCGCAGCTCGTTGTTGAAGAGGAAAAGCCCGCCGTTGAGCCGGAAAAGCTCGACATTGACCGTCTCTCCCCCGAGGAGCAGGCCGCCGTGCGCGAGTTTGCCAAGCAGATCGACGTGACCGATACGAATCTTGTTCTTTCCTACGGCGCCGCCGCGCAGAAGAACATTGCCGATTTCTCCGGCGCCGCGCTCGGCAAGGTGCGCACGAAGGACATGGGCGAGGTCGGCGACATGCTCACGAGCCTCGTCGTGGAGCTGAAGGATCTCGACTACGACGAAGCCGAGCAGAAGAAGGGTCTCCGCGGTCTCTTCAAAAAGGCCTCCCGCTCCATGGAGGAGACGAAGGCGAAGTTCGACAAGGCCGAGATCAACGTGGACAAGATCACCCAGCAGCTGCAGAACCACCAGGTCGTCCTCGCGAAGGACATTGCCTCGCTCGACCGCATGTTCGAGCTCAATCAGGCGTATTTCAAGGAGCTCACGATGTACATCATCGCAGGCAAGCTCCGCGTGCAGGAGCTGCGCGAAAAGGATCTCGCCGAGCTGCGCGCGAAGGCGGAGAAGTCCGGTCTGCCCGAGGACGCGCAGGCCGTGAACGATTTCACGAACCTCATCGGCCGCTTTGAGAAGAAGCTGCACGATTTGGAGCTGACCCGCACGATCTCCCTGCAGATGTCCCCGCAGATCCGCATGATCCAGAATAACGACCTTCTCATGACCGAGAAGATCCAGACCGCCATCGTGAACACCATCCCCCTCTGGAAGAGCCAGATGGTGCTGGGGCTGAGCATGTACCACTCCAAGCAGGCGATGGAAGCCTCCCGCGCCGTTTCCGATGTGACGAACCGGCTCCTGCTGAGCAACTCCGAGGCGCTGCACACCGGCTCGGTCGAGGTCGCGAAGGAGTCCGAGCGCGGCATCGTTGATCTGGAGACGCTCAAGAAGACGAACGAGCACCTCATCGCCACGCTCGAGGAAGTCCGCCAGATCCAGGACAACGGCCGCACCCGCCGCGCCCAGGCCGAGGAAGAGCTTGGCCGCATCGAGGGCGAACTCAAGCAGAAGCTCATGGATATGAAGGGCTAACGCCCTCAAAGGGGAGTCCCGCGCAGCGGG
>OGXX01001781.1_pt1 | contig 21116 bp, 20 predicted proteins | sample 1576301 | NCBI WGS metagenome assembly OGXX01 (sample SAMEA3541469, study PRJEB24748) | human gut metagenome | biome: human gut; feature: human-associated habitat; material: faeces | place: China | collected 2012
AGGAGGCTGTTGCCAAGGCGGTCACCGCCGCGGCGGTCGAAGCGAGCGGCTTTGACTCTCTCGAAGCTGCCAAGGAAGCCGGCGCTGCGTTCGTTCTCCTCGGTCACGGCACGGCGCACGTTGCCAGGGTGAGCTACAGCCAGATGAGCACCCAGATGCAGCAGCTTGGCTACGAGAATGTCTTTATCGGCACGGTCGAGGGCGAGCCGGAGGAGACCGCCTGCGAGTCCGTCATCGAGAAAGTTCAGGCTGCGGGCTATACGACCGTTATTCTGCGCCCGCTGATGGTCGTTGCGGGTGACCACGCCAACAACGACATGGCTGGCAGCGACGATGATTCCTGGAAGCCCATGTTCGAGGACGCTGGCTTCACGGTAGACTGCCAGATCGCTGGCCTTGGCGGGATCGCGGACATTCAGACGCTTTACATCGCGCACACGCAGGCCGCCATTGACTCCCTGAACGCATAAAAAGGACAAAAAGGGCTCCGAAGCGGGCATATTCCGCTCCGGAGCCTTTTGGACAGAACGAATTGGAGAAATTGCAGATGAAAAAAGTAACGATGATCGCGCTTACGGCACTGCTGCTGTGCACGTTTTTGGCAGGCTGCGGTGAAAAGAACGGAGATGACGCAGCGCAGCTCCCCGCGGAGCCTGCGCTCGCCGACGGCGTGTACACCGCGGATTTCAGCACCGACAGCAGCATGTTCCATGTGAACGAGGCCTGCGAGGGCAAAGCGACGCTGACGGTCGAGAACGGGCAGATGAGCATTCACATCAGCCTGCCGTCGAAGAGCATTCAGAATCTCTTCTGCGGCACGGCGGAGGACGCGCGCAAGGACGGCGCGGCGCTCTTGCAGCCCACGACGGACACGGTTACCTACTCCGACGGGCTGAGCGAGGAAGTGAACGGCTTTGATATTCCCGTGCCCGCGCTGGACGAGGAGTTCGACGTTGCCATCATCGGCACGAAGGGAAAGTGGTACGACCACAAGGTCTCCGTGACGAATCCCGTTTTGAAGGAAGATGACACTGCCGCCGCGCCCGCTGAGACGCTGGCCGACGGCACCTATTCGATCGCTGTAACGCTCGAAGGCGGCAGCGGTAAGGTCAGCGTCCAGTCGCCCTGCACGCTGACAGTCGCGGACGGCAAAATGACCGCGCAGATCGTCTGGAGCAGCAGCCATTACGACTATATGCTCGTGGACGGCGAACGCTATGACGCGATTTCGAACGAGGACGGATCGACGTTTGAAATTCCCGTTTCCGCGCTCGATACGCCGCTTGCCGTCATCGGCGATACCACCGCCATGAGCACGCCGCACGAGATCGAATATACGCTGACGTTTGACGCTTCAAGCGCTGAGGTGAACGGATGAAACGCCTTTTGTGCGTGCTGCTTGCCGCACTGACCGCGCTGGCGCTCTGCGCCTGCGGAGCGGCGCAGGACAGCGAGAGCGGCGGGCAGGCCTCCCTTTCGTGGGGGGAGCTTTCGTTTGAAGAAACGATGCCGCTTCGATACGCCGAGCAGTTTTCCGTTTCGTATGCGGGAGAGGATTATAAGTTCATCACCATCGGGCAGGATCAGGAATTTCTGCTCGTGGCGGAGGGCGCAGACGTGCCGAACGGCGTGCCGGAGACTGTGACCGTATTGCAGCAGCCGCTCGACGAGATCTATCTGGTCGCCAGCGCGGCGATGGACAGCTTTGCCCGGCTCGATGCGGTCGGCTGCGTCCGCTTCAGCGGACGCAGGGAATCGGACTGGTGCATCGGGAAGGCGCAGCAGGCGATGCGCTTGGGTGAGCTGCTCTACGCGGGCAGGTATTCAGAGCCGGATTACGAGCTGATTTTATCAAAGGGCTGCGATCTGGCGCTTGAGAACACGATGATCTACCATTCGCCCGAGGTCGTTGAGCAGTTTGAAACGCTGGGCATTCCGGTGCTGGTAGAAATGTCGAGCTATGAAAGCGAGCCGTTCGGCCGCATGGAGTGGGTCAAGCTCTATGGTGCGCTGCTCGGGAAAGAGGACGAGGCAACGGCGCTGTTTGATGAGAAAATGGACAGCGTTTCGGGCGTTCTGGACGCTGAGCCCACAGAGAAAACGGTTGCATTTTTCTATGTGACGAGCAACGGGGCGGTCAACGTGCGAAAGTCGGCAGATTATGTTGCCAAATCCATCGCCATGGCGGGTGGGCAGTACGTTGCCTTCGATGATTCCACGGAGGAGAACGCGCAGTCCGCCGTCACCGTCCAGATGGAGACCTTCTACGCCGGCGCGCACGACGCGGATGTGCTCATCTACAACGGCATTATTGACGGCGAACTCACGACCGTCGAGGAGCTTCTTGCACTTGAACCGCTGCTCGGCGACTTCAAGGCCGTGCAGAGCGGCGACGTCTGGTGCCTGACGAAGGACTTCTATCAGGAGTCGCTTGATCTGAGCGACCTTGTGGTAGATCTCCACACTGTTTTGAACGGTGCGGACGCACCGCTCCGGTTTTTGACGAAGCTGCAATGACGGATCGCTTCCCTGACGGGAAAGCGATGCTGACAACTTTGAAATTTTACCAAAGGAGGGACGAACATGGAGCGAAAGCGGGCAAAACGGACGTATCTCGGCTTTTCACTGCTGTTCGTCCTTCTGGCTGTTTTTCTGATCTGGAATCTTCTCGCGGGCAGCGTTTCGCTCTCCGCGTCTGAGATCTGGCAGATCCTGCTCGGCGGCGGGGAGGATCTGACGCAGCGGAGGATCATCATGCAGATCCGGCTGCCGCGCATGATGGCGGCGCTCATTTTGGGCGGCGCGCTGTCGGTGTCGGGGTATCTGCTGCAAACCTTTTTCCACAACCCCATTGCGGGGCCGTTCGTGCTGGGCATCTCGTCGGGGGCGAAGCTTGCGGTTTCGCTCGTGATGATCTTTCTGCTCAGCCGCGGCGTAAAATCCTCGTCGGCGCTGCTCATCGGCGCTGCGTTCGTTGGCGCCATGCTTGCGATGGGGCTCATTCTGCTCATCTCGCAGTATGTGGATCAGATGAGCCTGCTCGTCGTCTGCGGTGTGATGATCGGCTACATCTGCTCGGCGCTGACGGATTTTCTCGTCACGTTCGCCGATGACTCCAACATCGTGAACCTGCACAACTGGTCGAACGGTTCATTTTCCGGTATGAAGTGGGAGGACGTAGAGACCATGGCGTGGGTCTGCGGCGCGGCGCTCCTTTTGACCTTTTTCCTCTCCAAGCCCATTCGCGCCTATCAGCTCGGCGAGGTTTACGCGCGCAATCTGGGGGTGCCGATCCGGGCGTTCCGCACGGCGCTCATTCTGCTCTCAAGCGTGCTTTCCGCCTGCGTGACGGCCTTTGCAGGGCCGGTCTCCTTCGTCGGCATCGCGCTGCCGCACCTGATGAAGGCACTGTTCAAAACGGCGGAACCGCTGCTGATGATCCCGGCGTGCTTCCTCGGCGGGGGGATCTTCTGCCTTGCGTGTGATCTCATCGCGCGCACGGCCTTCGCGCCCGCCTCGGTCAGCATCAGCTCGGTCACGGCGGTGTTCGGCGCGCCGGTCGTCATCTATATGATGATCCGCAGAAAGGCGGGGCGGACATGAAAAGCTATCTGAAAACGGAAAATCTGGCCGTCGGCTACCATGGAAAGCCGCTCATCGAGGAGGTTTCCCTCTGCGTGCAGCGGGGGAAGATCGTTACGCTCATCGGGCCGAACGGCTCGGGGAAATCGACGATCCTTAAAACGGTCATCGGGCAGCTGCCGGAGCTTTCCGGCGCGGTCTATCTGGACGGGGAGACGATGCGTTCGCGCAGCCGGAACGATATTGCACGGCGCATGGCGATTTTGATGACGGTGCGCGTCGAGCCGGAGCTGATGACCTGCCGCGATGTGGTCAGCTCCGGGCGCTACCCTTACACGGGAAAGCTTGGTGTGCTGCGGGAAGAGGATCGGAAGATCGTTGAGCAGTCGCTCGCGCAGGCGGACGCGCTTTCCTTTGCTGATTCGCCCTTTTCCGCGATCAGCGACGGTCAGCGCCAGCGGATCCTGCTGGCAAGAGCGCTGTGCCAGCAGCCGCAGCTCATCGTGCTCGACGAGCCGACAAGCTATCTTGACATTCGCTACAAGCTCGAGCTGCTGTCCGTTCTCAAGCGCATGGTGCGGGAGAATGATCTCGCCGTGCTGCTTTCACTGCACGAACTTGACCTTGCGCGGCGCATTTCGGACACGATCGTGTGTGTGGCGGGCGACCGGATCGACCGCATCGGCCCGCCGGAGAAAATTTTTACCAGTGACTATATCGCGCAGTTCTACCATCTGGAGCGGGGAAAGTACGATCCGTGCTTCAGTACGCTGGAGTTTGTGCCGTAGAAATAAAAGGGGGGGAGATCATGCGGAAAGCAACGCCGCGGCTGCTCATAGCCGGCAGCGGCAGCGGCTGCGGAAAGACAACGGTGACCTGCGCTCTTTTGCAGGCGCTCGTCGAGAGCGGGAGGCGTCCCGGCGCAGCCAAATGCGGCCCCGACTACATCGACCCCATGTTCCACCGCGCGATCACCGGCGCGGCGGGCTGTAATTTAGATCCCTTCTTTTTTGACGATGACACGATGCGTTTCCTTCTTGCACAGGCCGGCGCGGGGAAAGATGTGACGCTCATCGAGGGCGTGATGGGCTATTACGACGGCATTGGCCTTGCATCTTCGCGCGCGAGCACCTTTGAGGTCGCGCAGCGGACGGAGAGTCCCGCTGTGCTCGTGCTGAACGCGAAGGGGGCGGGGCTGTCGGTGCTTGCCGTGCTGGAAGGATTCCTGCGCTTTGTGCCGCGCAGCGGCATCTGCGGCGTTGTGCTGAACGGCTGCACCGCGATGAGCTATCCCACGCTCAAGCGGGAGATCGAATCGCGCTTCGACATTCGTGCCTGCGGCTTTCTGCCGCAGCTGCCGGACTGCTCGCTTGAGAGCCGGCACCTCGGCCTCGTCACCGCGGCAGAGGTGGAAAACTTGAAGGAAAAAATGCAGCGCCTCGGCGCTGCGGCACGCGAGTCGATCGACCTGGACGCGCTGCTTGAAATCGCAAAGAGCGCGCCGCCGCTCACATTTGCGCCGCCCGATATTCCGGAGGCGGGGGAGCATGTCCGCATCGGCGTTGCGCGCGACAGGGCATTTTGCTTTTATTATGAAGACAGCTTGGATCTTCTGCGCCGCCTCGGCGCGGAACTTGTGCCGTTCAGCCCGCTTTCTGATGAACGGCTGCCGGAAGGGGTGCATGGTCTGTACCTCGGCGGCGGCTATCCGGAGCTCTATGCGGACAAGCTGGAGAAAAACGCTCCGATGCGGAGCGCTGTCCGTGCGGCGGTGGAGGCGGGAATGCCGTGCATCGCCGAGTGCGGCGGGTTCATGTATCTGACGAGCGCCATCGCGGGGCGCGCAATGGCAGGCGTTTTCCCCGGCGGGTGCTTCGACGCGGGGAAGCTGACGCGCTTTGGCTATCTGACGCTGACGGCGCAGCGGGACTCGATGCTCTTTGACACGGGCGAGAAGATCCCCGCCCACGAGTTCCACCGCTGGGACGCCGAGCAGCCGGGAAACGATTTTCTTGCGGAAAAGATCAGCGGCAGGAGCTGGCACTGCGCCTATGCGGGCGAAACGCTCTACGCAGGCTATCCGCACTTCCACTTTTATGCAGACATCGACGCCGCGGAGCGCTTTGTTGCTGCCTGCCGAAAGGAGAAACACCGCCATGAGCGAACCGATGAAGCCGATGGAAATTGAACAGCGCAGCTTTGCGATCATCACCGAGCTTTTGGGCGACAGGGTGCTTGCGCCGGAAAACGAGCTTGTCATCAAGCGCGTGATCCACACGACGGCGGACTTTGACTATGCCGATACGCTCTCTTTTTCCCCCCACGCGGTGCAGCAGGGCATCGCCGCACTCAAAGGCGGCTGCGATATTGTTACCGATACACAGATGGCGAAGGCGGGCATCAACAAGACGATCCTTGCAAGCCTTGGCGGCGAGGTGCACTGCTTCATGTCTGACCCCGACGTTGCGCAGGAGGCGAAGACGCGCGGCGTGACGCGGGCGTTCGTTTCGATGGAAAGAGCGACAATGCTGCAAAAACCCTGTATTTTTGCCATCGGCAACGCGCCGACGGCGCTGCTGTCACTCGAGGCGCTGATGGAAGAGAATAAGGTTGCCCCCGCGCTCATCATCGGCGTGCCGGTGGGCTTTGTAAATGTGGAAGCGAGCAAGGAGCAGATCATCGCCGCGGCGCACGCGCCGTATATTGTGGCACGCGGGCGCAAGGGCGGCAGCAATGTGGCGGCCGCCATCTGCAACGCCCTGCTTTATCAAATCAGGCGGTAGCACCATGGAAGAATATCTCGTAAAGGACGGCAAGCGCCTGCGCCTTGGCTATACGACCGGCTCGTGCGCGGCGGCTGCGGCCAAGGCTGCGGCGTGGATGCTGCTGACGGGCAGAAAAAAGGACACGATCCGGCTGCAAACGCCCAAGGGCATTGAACTCAACTTAGACGTACTGGAAACGGAACGGTCTCCGGACGAGGTGCGCTGCGCGATCCAAAAGGACAGCGGCGACGATCCGGACGTGACGCGCGGCACGCTCATCTTTGCCGCCGTAAGGAAATCAGACACACAAGGCGTGACCATTGACGGCGGCGAGGGCATCGGACGCGTGACAAAGCCGGGGCTCGACCAGCCGGTGGGCGCGGCGGCCATCAACTCCGTGCCGCGGCGCATGGTCGAGGAAAATGTGCGCGAGGTCTGCCGTCTTGTGGGTTACGGCGGCGGGATCAGCGTGACGATCTCCGCGCCGGAGGGCGAGGTGCTTGCGAAAAAGACCTTCAACCCGCGCCTCGGCATCGAGGGCGGCATCTCCATTCTGGGCACGAGCGGCATTGTCGAGCCGATGAGCGAGCAGGCGCTGCTCGACACCATTCATGTGGAGCTGCGGCAGCGGCGCGAGAGCGGCGCGGACTATGTTCTGCTTGCGCCGGGCAACTACGGCGCGGATTATATCCGCGACTTTTTGGGTCTTGACCCCAAAAACGCGGTGCTGACGTCGAACTTTATCGGCGACAGCCTGGAGCTTTGCAAGGAACTCGGCTTTCGCGGTGCGCTGCTCATCGGGCACATCGGAAAGCTCGTCAAGCTTGCGGGCGGCATGTGGAACACGCACTCGAAATTCGGCGACTGCCGCATGGAGATCATTGCCGCGCACAGCGCGGCGCTGGGGCTTGGCAGTGCGCAAACGGAGGAGATCTTGCATTGCGCCACCTGTGATGCAGCGCTGCGCATTCTGGACGAGGCGGGACGGAAAGATGCCTTCCTCGCGCGTCTGGGGCAGCGCATCGGTGTGATGCTCGCAGGCAAGGGCGGCGCGCTTGCCTGCGGCGCGATCCTATTTTCGAAGGAATACGGTTTTCTCTGCGAAACGGAAGGCGCGGAGGAACTGCTCAAACAGATCAGGGAGGGCTGAACGTGGTACATTTTGTGGGCGCCGGAAGCGGCGCGCCGGATCTCATCACGCTGCGGGGCGCAAGGCTCCTTGGCGAAGCAGATGTGGTGATCTACGCGGGTTCGCTGGTGAATCCCGAGCTGCTTACACTTACGAAACCGGGCTGCGAGCTTCACGACAGCGCAAAGCTGACGCTTGAGGAGGTCATTGCCCTCGTCGAGGCAGCAGAGCGCATGGGCAAGACAACGGTGCGCCTGCACACGGGCGACCCGAGCATTTACGGCGCGGTGCGAGAGCAGTTTGACGAGCTTGCAAAGCGCGGCATCGCCTTTGACGTCTGCCCCGGTGTCAGCTCGTTCTGCGGCGCAGCTGCGGCACTGCGGACGGAGTATACGCTGCCCAACGTGAGCCAGACGGTCATCATCACGCGCGCGGCAGGACGCACGCCGGTGCCGGAGCGGGAGTCGATCCGCTCTCTTGCCGCGCACGGGGCGACGATGGTGCTGTTTTTGAGCACGGCGCTCACGGAAACGCTGCAAGGTGAACTCCTTGCCGGCGGCTATGCCGCGGAAACGCCCGCGGCCATTGTCTACAAGGCAACGTGGCCGGAAGAGAAGATCTTCCGCTGCACGGTGGGCACGCTGCATGAAACAGCAGAGAAAAATGGGCTTAGGAAAACAGCGCTCATCGTGGTGGGCGGATGTCTTGGCGAGGAATACCTGCGCTCGATGCTCTACCACCCGGACTTTACGACGGAATATCGCAAGGGGAACGCATGAAGATCGCACTTTTTGCTTATAGCCGCGGCGGCTGCGCCGCAGCGCGGCGTGTGCTCTCGGCGCTGCCGGAGACAGAAACGCTTTGTTATACGATGCCGCGCTTTGAAGAGGCGGGATTTCTGCCGCTTTCCGGAGAGGTCTATCGGGAGAGCTTTTCGTCCGCGGATGCGCTTATCTTTATCGGCGCCTGCGGCATTGCCGTGCGTGAGATCGCGCCATATCTTGCAAGCAAAAAGACTGACCCTGCGGTGCTGTGCATCGACGAGAAAATGCAGTTTGTCATTCCGCTGCTCTCCGGCCATATCGGCGGGGCGAACGATCTGGCGCGCCGTCTTGCCGCGGCGCTCGGCGCATCGGCGGTCATCACGACGGCAACGGACGTGAACGGTAAATTTGCCGTCGATGCCTGGGCAGCAAAAAATGAATGCGTCATTTCGAGCATGCTGCTTGCAAAAAAGGTCGCAGCGGAAATTCTGGAGCGCGATGTGCCGCTTGTGAGCGATTTTCCGATCAAGGGTGTATTGCCCGGCGGAATTGTGGAAAAAACGCACGGTGCGCTGGGGATTGTGATTGGATACCGCACGAAAGAACCGTTTGCCGAAACGCTGCGCCTCACGCCGAAAGTATTGCATGTCGGCATCGGCTGCCGCAGGGGAACCGCACAGGAAACCATTGAAGCCGCCGTTGCGGCGGTGCTTTCTGCGCATCAGATGGATCCAAGCGCGGTCAAGGGCGTCTATTCCATTGACTTAAAGCAGCAGGAGGCGGGGCTGCTTGCCGCCTGCGCGAAGCACAACTGGCCGACGGTATTTTACACGGCAGAGGAGTTGCGCAGCATACCGGGCGAATTTACGGATTCCCCCTTCGTGCAGGAGATGACGGGCGTCGGCAACGTCTGCGAGCGCGCGGCGATGCGCGGCGCGGAGAAATTATTGGTGAAAAAGACTGCGGTGGACGGCGTGACCGTCGCCGTGGCGGCGGAGCATTGGGAGGTTACCTTTGGGTAAAGTGATCGTGGTGGGCATCGGCCCGGGAAGCTATGAGGATATGACGATCCGCGCCGACCGCGCGCTGCGCGGAAGCGACGCCATCGTTGGTTACGGAGTTTATGTCAACCTTGTGAAGGAGCGCTATCCGGACAAGGCGTTTTATGAAACGCCCATGACGCAGGAGGCAAAGCGCTGCGCGCTTGCGCTCGAACTTGCGCGCGCGGGCAAGACCGCGGCCATGGTCTGCTCGGGTGACAGCGGCATTTACGGCATGGCGGCGCTTGTTTACGAGCTGCGCGGCGAAAGCAGGGAGCCGGAGATCGAGGTAATCCCCGGCCTGACCGCGGCGTGCAGCGCCGCGGCGCTTTTGGGCGCACCGCTGACGCACGATTTTGCCGTCATCAGCCTGAGCGACCGGCTGACGCCGTGGGAGACCATCGAGAAACGCCTTGCGCATGCGGCGCAGGCGGATCTTGCTATCGCGCTTTACAATCCCGCGAGCCGCTCCCGCCCCGAGCATCTGAAGCGCGCGTGCGATATTCTTCTGCGCTTTCTGCCTGAGAATCGACTCTGCGGCATCGCGCGCAACATCGGCCGCGCGGGCGAGAGCTGTCGCATGCTGACGCTCGGCGAGCTGCGGGAGGCGGAGGTCGACATGTTCTGCACCGTGCTCATTGGCAATGCCATGACCAAAACCATCGGTAGGCGGCTCATTACGCCGCGAGGATACAAAAATGTATAAGATCTGTATTTTTGCAGGTACAACGGAAGCGCGGCGGCTCGTGGAGCTTTTGAGTTCGCAGCGGCATGTCGCCGTCACGGCCTGCGTGGCAACAGAATACGGCGAAACGCTTTTACCGGGCGCGGACAACGTGACGGTGCGATCTGGACGCATTCCGGTGTCGGAGATCATTCAAATGCTTTCCGACACAAAATACGATCTGGTGATCGATGCGACGCATCCTTACGCGGTGTCCATCACTGAGAGCGTCGCACGCGCCTGCGCGGAGACGGGGACGGAGTATCTGCGCTTGCTGCGTGAAGCATCGGAGCAGGCAGAAGATGCGCTCTGCGTTGCCGACGCAGAGGAAGCGGCGGCGCTTCTTTCCAAGACAGAGGGGAATATCCTGCTGACGACGGGCAGCAAGGACTTGAAAATATACCGTAAGATCAAGGGCTTCCGCGAACGCGTCTACGCCCGCGTGCTGCCGCTGGACGCGTCGCTCGCGCTCTGCCGCGAGGCGGGAGTGGAAACGTCCCATATCCTTGCGATGCAGGGCCCGTTTTCCGAGGAGATGGACGAGGCGATGCTGCGCGCCGTGTCGGCGCAGTGGCTTGTGACGAAGGACGGCGGCGAAGCGGGCGGTTTTGCGGCAAAGGCCGCCGCGGCGCGGAAGGCCGGGGCGCAGCTTCTTGTGGTCGGGCGGCCGAAGCAGCGGGAGGGAAAAACCTTTTCGCAGGTGCTGGATCTGCTCGCCGCGCGTTTTGGCTGTGCTTTTCGTCCGGAGGTGCGCATTATCGGCATCGGTCCGGGAAGCCGGGAGATGATGACGCGCGAAGCCTGCCGCGCGATCGAGGAGGCGGACTGCCTGATCGGTGCGCAGCGCATGCTGGACGCCGCCGCGCGGGAGGGGCAGAAAACCTTTGCCGCCGTTGCGCCGCAGGAGATCGCAGACCATATCCATGCGCACCGCGAATTCAGACGAAGCGCAGTCGTGATGTCGGGCGATACGGGGTTTTTCAGCGGCACGAGAAAGCTGCTGCCGCTGCTTTCCGACTGTGAGGTCGATGTGCTGCCGGGGCTGAGCTCGCTCGCCTGCCTCTGCGCAAAGCTGCAAACGTCCTATGAGGACATTCACGTCGTCAGCCTGCACGGACGCGCGCACGATATTGTGCCGGAGGTGCGCGCGCATGAGCGCGTTTTCGTGCTCGTCGGCGGCGAGGACGGCGCAGCGCACCTGTGCGAAACGCTGGTAGAGAATGGGCTTGGCAAGGTGAAGCTGAGCATCGGCGAACGGCTGAGCTACCCGGACGAAAAGATTACCACCGGCACGGCGGAAGCGCTGCGCGGCGGTGCATTTGCACCCTTGAGCGCCGTCTTGATCGAAAACGATCGCCCTGACGCCGTGGTGACCCACGGCTTGCCGGACAGCGCTTTCCTGCGCGGCGAGGGGGAGGGCGGCGTTGTACCCATGACGAAGAGCGAGGTGCGCGCCATCGCGCTCTCCAAGCTCCGCCTGAGCGAGCGTGCGGTCTGCTACGATATTGGTGCGGGCACCGGCTCGGTGGCCATTGAAATGGCGCTTCAGGCAAAAAAGGGGAGGATTTTTGCCATCGAGTGCAGGGCCGACGCGGTGGAGCTGCTGAAGAAAAATCAGGCGGCGTTTTCTGCCGAAAACCTGACGATCGTTGCCGGCAGCGCGCCGGAGGCCTGCCGTGACCTGCCCGCGCCGACGCACGCCTTCATCGGCGGCAGCGCGGGGAACCTGCGCAGCATTTTGGCAGTGCTGCTGCAAAAAAACCCGCAGGTGCGCATTGTGGCAACGGCGGTCTCGCTGGAGAGCGTCGCCGAGCTGACGGCGTGCATGAAGGAATTCGCCTTTGCGGATACCGAAGTCGTGTCCGTTCAGATCGCCCGCAGCCGTAAGGCGGGGGCGTATCAGCTGATGACAGGGCAGAACCCAGTGTATGTGTTCACCATGCAGGCGGGAGGCGGCGTATGATCCGACTGCTGCTGCCGCTTCTTGCCGGCTTTGGGATCGACTGCCTTTTGGGCGACCCGCACAGCCTGCCGCACCCGGTCGTGTTGATCGGAAAGACGATCAGCGCATTGGAGCGTGCGCTGCGCAAGATGTTTCCCAAAACGCCGCGCGGTGAGCGCGCGGCGGGGGCGGTGCTGTGGGGGATCGTGAGCGTTCTTGCAGCGGCGATTCCCGCGCTGATCCTCTGCGCTTGCGAAAAGGTGAGCCCGTGGCTGCGCCTTGCGGTTGAAACCGTGATGTGCTGGCAGATTTTGGCGGCAAGATCGCTGCGCGACGAGAGCATGAAGGTCTACCGGGAACTCGAACACGGCAGCATCGAATCTTCGCGCCGCGCCGTTTCCATGATCGTGGGACGCGATACTGCGGCACTCGACGACGCGGGCGTGACGCGCGCGGCAGTCGAGACCATCGCGGAAAACACGTCAGACGGTGTGGTCGCGCCGCTGCTGTATCTGGCTGTCGGCGGCGCGCCGTTGGGCTTTTTTTACAAGGCGGTGAACACGATGGATTCCATGCTGGGCTATGTCGAGCCGCCATACAAGAACATTGGTTTTGTGAGCGCGAAGGCGGACGATATTGCAAACTATCTGCCCGCGCGCCTATCCGCGCTGCTGATGCTTGCAGCAGGTGGGATCCTGCGCATGGACATCAAAAACGGCTGGAAGATTTTTCGCCGCGACCGCTATCAGCATGCAAGCCCGAACTCCGCGCAGACGGAGTCGGTCTGCGCGGGGCTTTTGGGGGTGCGGCTTGCCGGCGATGCGTGGTATCACGGCGTGCTGCACAAAAAAGAGCACATCGGCGATGCGCTGCGCCCGATCACGCACGAGGACATCCCGCGCACCTGTCGGCTGATGTACGCCACAACGGTTTTGGCGCTGCTGCTTGGCTGCGCGGTGAGAGTGCTTATTTTTTCTCTGTGAGGGAGACACATGCTGTACGGAAGAGAAAACTGCCATGGCGGAGATATTTATGCGGGCGATGTGCGCCTTGATTTTTCCGCGAGCGTCAGCCCGCTTGGCACGCCCAAGAGCGTGATCGACGCGCTCACGCGGGTGCTGCCTGAGCTGTACCATTATCCTGACCCCCGCTGTCGGGCGCTCGTGCAGGCGATTGCGGAGTTTGAGCGTGTGCCGCAGGAAAGGATCCTCTGCGGCGCCGGTGCGTCCGAACTGATCTATACTTACTGCGAGGCCGTGCGCCCGAAGCGTGCGATGGTGCTTGCGCCCACGTTTTCCGAGTATGCGATTGCCTTGCAGCGGACAGGCTGCGAGATCGTGCGCCATACGCTTGCTGCGGAGCAGCACTTTGACCTGCAAGAGGATCTTCTGCCGCGCCTTTCGCGCGAAGGGATCGACGCGCTGTTCCTCTGCAACCCCAACAACCCGACGGGGCGGCTGATCCAAGGGGAGCTGCTTGAAAAGATCCTGCTGCGCTGCCGCGAGAGAAACATTGCGCTTTTTGTCGATGAATGCTTTTTGAGCCTGTCGGACGGAGCCAATGATCTGACACCGTTTTTGCCTGACGTTCCGCAGCTTTTTATCCTCAAGGCGTTTACGAAAAGCTATGGCATGGCGGGGCTGCGGCTTGGCTACGGCCTGTGCGCAGACAAAGAGCTGCTGCAAAAAATGTCGGCGGCAGCGCCGCCGTGGACGGTTTCAACACCGGCGCAGGCGGCAGGCGTCGCCGCGCTGAAGAACGCGGCGTTTCTTGCCGAAAATCGCGCGCTCATCCGCGCAGAGCGGCCGCGGCTTGAAGAAGAGCTGCGAAAGCTCGGCTTTTGGGTGTGCCCATCGCAGGTGAATTATATCCTCTTTCACGGCGCACCGGACTTGCATGAAAAATTGATGCGGCGCGGCATGGCGATCCGGAACTGCGCAAATTTCGAGGGATTGGCACCCGGCTGGTACCGCGTCGCGGTCAGGCGGCGCGAAGAGAACGAGCAGCTCATTGCGGCGATCAAAAGCGTGGCGGAGGAGTGAGCGCATGGCAAAGAATATTATGATCCAGGGCACGATGTCCAACGCGGGCAAGAGCCTGCTTGCCGCGGGGCTTTGCCGCGTTCTGAAGCAGGACGGTTATCGTGTTGCACCCTTCAAGAGCCAGAACATGGCGCTCAACTCCTTCATCACGAAAGATGGCGGAGAGATGGGGCGCGCACAGGTGGTGCAGGCCGAGGCTGCGGGCATCGAGCCGGACACGCGCATGAACCCGATCCTGCTCAAGCCGACGACGGATGTCGGCAGTCAGGTCATCGTCAACGGGCGCGTGCAGGGCAATATGCCCGCGATGGAATACTATCGCAGAAAACGTGATTTTATCCCTGCGGTGATGGAGGCATACGAGAGCCTCAGCAGGGAGTACGACGTTATCGTGATCGAGGGGGCGGGCAGCCCCGCAGAGATCAATTTGCAGGAAAATGACATTGTCAACATGGGGCTTGCCCGCATGGTGGACGCGCCGGTGCTGCTGGTGGGAGACATCGACCGCGGCGGCGTGTTCGCCCAGCTCTACGGTACGGTGGCGCTGCAAAGCGAAGAGGACAAAAAGCGCATCAAGGGCGTCGTTGTCAACAAATTCCGCGGCGACCGCGCAATTCTGGAGCCGGGGCTTAAAATGCTCGAGCAGCTCTGCGGCGTTCCCGTGGCGGGCGTTGTGCCGTACCTCTCTGTGGATATTGACGATGAGGACAGCCTGAGCGAGTGCTTCGGGCGAGGTGAGGAGCCGCGGCTCATCGACATTGCCGTGATCCGCCTGCCGCGCATCTCGAACTTTACGGATTTTTCTCCGTTTGAGCACTATGCGAATGTTTCGCTCCGCTATGTGGAGCGTGTGCGCGACCTGCGCGCGCCGGATATGATCGTGATCCCCGGTACAAAGAGCACGATCGCCGACCTCGGGTGGCTGCGGCAAAGCGGACTGGAAGCGGCAATCAAAAAGGCCGCGAGCGGCGGCACACTGGTTTTTGGCGTCTGCGGCGGCTATCAGATGTTGGGACGGCATATTTCCGACCCCGAGCAGGTCGAGGCTGCGGGCATAACGGAGATCGACGGCATGGGCCTTTTGCCGGGGGAAACGGTATTTGAAGGAGCAAAGGTGCAGACGCAGACAAGCGGCGTGTTCTCCGGTGTTGAGGGGCTGCTCTCTGTGCTGAACGGCAAACGCTATGCAGGCTACGAGATCCACATGGGCCGCAGCGAAGCGCGCGGCGTGCTCATCAGCGCAGGAAATGTCTGCGGCAGCTATGTCCACGGCATCTTTGACGAGCAGGAGGTCACCGACACGATCTTAAAGGTGCTGTGCGAGAAAAAGGGCGTTTCCTTCAAAGCACTTGGCAATTTTGATTGGAAAGCCCACAAGGAGCGGCAGTATGATCTGCTCGCGGACGCGGTGAGAGCGGGACTTGACATGAAACTTATCTATCGCATTTTAGAGCGGGAGGTGTGAGCATGCGGGGATTTGTGCACCTGTACTGCGGCGACGGAAAGGGCAAGACGACGGCGGCGGTTGGGCTGAGCGTCCGGGCATCGGGCGCAGGAAAGAGCGTGCTGTTTACGCAGTTTTTGAAAGACGGCAGCTCCTCTGAACTGAACGTCCTGCGTGCGCTGCCGAACGTTAAAGTCCTCTGCTGCGAGCGGAATTTTGGTTTTTTCCGCTCGATGGACAAAGAGACACGGGCGGCGGCGCAAAAGGCCTATTCCGCGCTGCTGGAAGACGTGATGCGAAAGAGTGCGGACGGCGTTGCGCTGCTCGTGCTTGACGAAGCGGTCGCCGCCTGCAACCATGGCCTCATTGAAGAGGCGCGGCTGCTTGATTTTTTGCACCATAAACCGGAAGATCTTGAGGTCGTGCTGACGGGACGAGAACCGTCGCAGCGCTTGCTGGACGCGGCCGACTATGTGACGGAAATGAAAAAGCGCGCGCACCCGTTTGACAAGGGTGTTTCCGCGCGCCTGGGGATCGAGTTTTAAGGAGAGAGCAATGCAGGAAAAGATCGAAGCGCTCGTGCGCGCCGTTCAGCCGCTGGATCAAAAGGCGATGTTGGCGGCGGAAGCGCATCAGGCGCGGCTTGCCAAGCCGCCGGGCAGCCTGGGGCGGCTCGAAGAGCTTTCCGTTCAGCTGGCGGGCATTACGGGGAAAGTCCACAACGAGCTGCCCCGAAAACAGCTGCTTGTCTTTGCCGCGGACAACGGCGTGGTGGCTGAGGGCGTTTCCAGTGCGCCGCAGTCCGTGACGATGCAGCAGACGATCAACCTGACGCGGGGAAAGACGGGAGCTGCGGTGCTCGCCAAGCGCTTTGGCTGCGGCCTCACCGTGTGCGACGTCGGCGTGAATGCCGATATTTACGAGAGCGCCGTTTTGAACCGTAAAATTGCCTACGGCACGCAGAATATCTGCGCCGGCCCCGCGATGACGCGGGAGCAGGCCTTGCAGGCGATCTTGACCGGCGCGGCGGTCGCGGAAGACGTCGATGCGGACGCTGTCGGTATCGGCGAGATGGGCATCGGCAACACGACGACCTCGTCGGCGGTGCTTGCCGTGCTGCTGGGGGCGGACGTTGACAAGGTGACGGGACGCGGCGGCGGCATCACGGAGGAGAGCTTCCGGAAAAAGAAAGCGGTTATCCGTACCGCCATTGCGGTGAACCGGCCGAACAGGAACGATGTGATCGACGTGCTCGCCAAGGTCGGTGGGTTCGATCTTGCGGCGATGTGCGGCGCCTTCTTGGGCGCGGCGGCTTCCCGGCGCGCCGCGGTCATCGACGGGTTCATTTCCGCCGTGGCGGCGCTGTGCGCCGTCAGGCTCTGTCCGCTCGTGCGCGGCTATCTGATCCCGAGCCACGCTTCGTTCGAGATCGGCTATCGCCTTGCGATGGAGGTGATGGTGCTGCGGCCGCTGTTTGATCTCGGCATGCGGCTGGGCGAGGGCAGCGGCTGCCCGCTCGCCTTTCAGGTGCTCGACGCCGCCTGCGCCGTTATGAACAACATGGCGAGCTTTGACGAGGCGGGCATCAACGACGACTATCTGGACGAAATTCGGCAGGGCGACCAGTTCACGCCCTGAGAGAAAGGAGGGCACATGGGAACGCTGATTTTGGTTGCGGGCGAGAATGGCAGCGGCAAGAGCCGCTGCGCGGAGAACATCGTTGCGCAAACGACAGGCAGGCGCTACTATATCGCCACCATGCAGCCCTGCTCGGAGGAAAATCTGCGGCGCGTGGAAAAGCACCGCCGGCAGCGCAGGGACTTGCGTTTTACAACGCTTGAGCTGCCGCATCGAGTCGGCGCGGCGGCGGTTGAAAACGGAAGCGTCGTGCTGCTTGAGGACGTGTCGAACCTGTTGGCGAACGCGATGTTCGAGCGCGGCGGGAACGAAGAGAGCGTATACGGGGATATTGAGGCGCTGCTGTCGCGCTGCCGTGTTCTTGTCGCGGTAACGATCACAGGGCTGCGCGAGGACGGCTATGACGGCGACTGCGGCGATGAATCAGTGACGGTGCTCCGTCAGGGGACAGACGCGGCTATCGTGACCTACGGTATCCTGACGCAGCAGGCGCTGCGGGCAGCGGCGCTGCTGGCGGGGGAGGGCGTTTCCGCCCGGGTGGTAAAGCTGAACCGGGTCGCACCGCTGGACAGCGACGGTATTTGCCGGGCGCTGGACGGCGTAAAGCGCATAGTGGCCGCGGAGGATCAGCTCCGCGCCGGCGCGGTGGGCGAACGGCTGAGCGCGCTGCTGCTGGAGCAGGGCGCGGGCACGGAAAAGCTGGTACTGCGAAGCGTCGGCACGACGCTCCCGAGCCAGGGGTCCACGGTAGAGCTGCTGCACGCCCTCGGTCTGGACGCAGAGGGAATCGTACAGGCGGTGCGGGAGGTATTGGCATGAGCAAAAAAATACGGCTGGATGTGCTTGTGACAGAACGCGGGCTGTGCGAGAGCCGCCAGAAAGCCCAGGCCACCATTATGGCAGGTCTGGTATTCGTAGACGGACAGCGGTCGGACAAGCCCGGAACACCGGTGGCGGAGGACGCCCGTGTGGAGGTACGGGGCCACGCCCTGCGGTATGTGAGCCGGGGCGGACTGAAGCTGGAAAAGGCTATGCAGACCTTTCCCATCACATTGGAGGGCAAGGTGTGCGCGGACATCGGCGCGTCCACCGGCGGATTTACGGATTGTATGCTGCAAAATGGCGCGGCAAAGGTTTATGCTGTGGATGTGGGCTACGGACAGCTGGATTGGAAGCTGCGGAGCGATGCACGGGTGGTGTGTCTGGAACGGACCAACGCGCGGTATCTCTCCACGGAGCAGATACCGGAGGCGTTGGATTTTGCGTCCATCGACGTGAGCTTTATCTCGCTGAAGCTGATTTTCCCTGCGTTATATGCGCTGCTGCGCGAGGGCGGTGAGGTGGCCTGCCTCATCAAGCCGCAGTTTGAAGCCGGGCGGGAAAAAGTAGGGAAAAAGGGCGTCGTCCGTGACCCGGCAGTACACCTGGAAGTGCTGGAGAACTTCTTGCGTCATGCAAAGGAAAATAGCTTTACAGTTCTTGGTATTACATATTCTCCTATCCGCGGGCCGGAGGGAAATATCGAGTACCTCGGCTATCTGAAAAAGGGCGGGGAAGCGGACTGCGTCCCTGATCTGCGGGCGTTGGTGGACGCCTCACATTCTGCGTTGAAGGAAGGTCATGGGGAGATATGAAACGTGTGATCCTTTGCCCAAATCCCTATCGGGACAGCGAGCTGACCGTGGCCAAGCGGTCTAGGGAACTGCTGGAGGGGCTCGGTTTTGAAACGGTGGTGTGTCTGCCCTTCAGTCGGGAGGGGTATGACGATCAGCTGGGTGTGCCTATCCGGCAGTTACAGCAGGAGATAAAGCGGGCGGATATGCTGATCGCCTTCGGCGGCGACGGTACGATCCTGCATCTGGCCCGGACAGTGGCGCTGCACAATGTGCCGGTGCTTGGCATCAATCTGGGGAGCCTTGGCTTTATGTCCGAGCTGGAGCCCAACGAGCTGGAACGGCTGCGTGACCTGAAAAGCTGGGATTTTGCCGTGGAGTCCCGGATGATGCTGGACGTGACCGTGCTGCGGGATGGTAAGCCCGTATACAACAATATCGCGCTGAACGACGCGGTAATCTCAAAGGGCAGTGTGGCCCGGGTGGTGCGGCTGGATGTATCCACGGAGGAGGGCCGGCTGACCAGGATCACCGGTGATGGGGCCATTGTGTCCACGCCCACCGGATCCACGGGGTACTCTATGGCGGCCGGCGGGCCCATCGTGGAGCCCACGGCTCACAATCTGCTGCTGACGCCCATCTGCCCCCACTCGACCCGGGCGGGCAGCTACGTGCTCTCGCCGGAGCACACGCTGCTGGTGGAAACGGCAGACGCCAATCGGAAGTTCGTATATCTGTCTGTGGACGGCGGGAAGGCGTTTTCGCTGAAAAACGGCGATGTGGTGCGGACACGGCAGTCCAAGTTCGTGACGAAGCTGGTGCGGCTGAGTAAAAAGAGCTTTTGTGAGATACTGGATTCAAAGATGGGGATGGAGGCGCTGAAGCATGAAAAATGACCGGCAGACAGCGGTATTGCAGATCATTGAGGAGACAGCTGTGGAGACACAGGAGCAGCTGATGCAGCTGTTGGCGGTACGGGGTTTTGCCTGCACGCAGGCCACTGTTTCCCGGGACATCAAGCAGCTGCACCTGATGAAGGCACCGGACGGCAAGGGTGGGTATCGCTATGCCGTGTCGGCGCAGATGCCCAAGCTGAATTTTGAGGAGAAGCTGCAGACGATCTTTCGGGAGTGCGTCGTATCGGCGGAAAACGCCCAGAATTTGGCGATCATCAAGACGATGAACGGCATGGCCAACGCCGCCGCCTTTGCGCTGGACAGCATGCAGGATACGGATATCGTGGGTACGCTGGCCGGCGACGACACGGTGCTGCTGGTATTTCACGACAGTGCCCACGCGGCGGATTTCTGCGAACAGGTGCGGCAAATGCTGCGCTGAGGAGGGAAGATCGGTATGCTGGAGCTGCTGCATATTGAGAATATCGCTATTATCGAGGCGGCGGATATCGAATTCGCACCGGGGTTCAATGCCCTGACCGGTGAGACCGGCGCGGGCAAGTCCATTGTTATCGACAGTCTGAGCGCTGTACTGGGGCAGCGGACCAGCCGGGAGCTGATCCGCACCGGAGCCGAAAAGGCGTTTGTCAGCGCGGCTTTTTCCGGCACGGTACCAGAGCTGACGGAGACGCTGGGCATCCAACCGGAGGCGGATGGGACGCTGCTGCTGCAGCGGGAGATCCAGACCGACGGTAAGAACGTATGTCGGGTCAACGGCCGTCCGGTAACAGTGGGACAGCTGCGGGCGCTGGGTGCCCAGCTGCTGAACATTCATGGACAGCATGACGGGCAGCAGCTGCTGGACGAGGAGCAGCACATTGTGTATCTGGACAGCTTTGGCAGGGCGGGAAGCCTTATAAATACATATGCTGAGAAGTATAAGCACTTTACAGATATACGGCGGCAGATCGGGGCGCTGCAGATGGATGAGGCAGAAAAAGCCCGGCGGGTGGATACCCTGCAATATCAGATCGAGGAGCTTCGTCGGGCAAAATTGAGGCCCGGAGAAGAAGAGGAATTGACAGCGCGGCGGGGGATGCTTCGGAACGCGGAGAAGTTCCTGGACGCGGTGGCCGGGGCGGACTATGCCCTGAACGGCGACGACAGCGGCGGCGGGGCGCTGAGCGCCCTGCGGCAGGCCCAGGACGCGCTGGGTGGCGTACGCCATTTGGATGACGCTTTCGGCCAGCTGTATGAACGGTTGGGGGAGGCGTACAGCGAGGTCTACGACATCGCGGCTACCGTGGAGGACAAGCGGGGCGAGCTGGATGTGTCGCCCGGTGAGCTGGACCGGGTGGAGAGCCGGATGGACCTGCTGTACCGGCTGAAAAAGAAGTACGGCGCGACCGTGGAGGATATGCTGGACTACCAGGCCCGGTGCGAGGCGGAGCTGGCGCAGATCGAGGATGCCGGTGACACGCTGGCACGAGCGTATCGGAGATGGAGCCGAGCGTCGAGCCGCCGGGCAGGTCAGAGC
>OGXX01001791.1_pt1 | contig 21044 bp, 20 predicted proteins | sample 1576301 | NCBI WGS metagenome assembly OGXX01 (sample SAMEA3541469, study PRJEB24748) | human gut metagenome | biome: human gut; feature: human-associated habitat; material: faeces | place: China | collected 2012
GCTTCCCATCGCCTTGTTTCTCTCCGCAGGCAGTTGTTGCCAAAATCATGCTTAGACCGAGTACAACCGTCAACAACAGTTTGCCAAATGAAAATAATCTTCTTGACTTACTCATAATCAGAATCCTTTCTTCTTTTATCTGTTTCAATCAAAGATTCAATGCTCCCGGCATATCAGCCTCTTGTTCTTACGAATCGTTTTCTGCAAACCCGAAATCACTTTCAAGTTCATTGACTATAATTTCATAGCCGAACCGGTCAATCCCTGAATAAAGAACTTATTGGCAAAAATAAAGATAAAAATGAGCGGTATCGACGCCACCAAATATCCGGCAGTAATAATCGGATAATTAGAATTCGTCGGACCAACATAATTTAACATCAAGCCGGCGGAAATTGTCATCAAATCGTTATTTTTAATGGTGATCATCGGCCACATATAATCATTCCATGCGTTGGTTATCTGCATAATTGCAAGCGTTCCCATAATCGGCAATGACAACGGCAAACAAATTTTCATATAAATTTTAAACTCTCCTGCGCCGTCAATTCGGGAGGCCTCAAAGATATCCTCCGGAATTCCCTCAAAACAGGAACGAAGCAGAAATACGCCAAACACAGGACCCACGATCTGCGGTAAAATCAAAATCATGTAATTATCCAAACCGATTAAACTCTTATAGAGCATAAAGCTGGGTACCAAAGTCAAAATTCCCGGAATCATCATTAATGAGATGACTGCCATGTAAAAAATATTTTTACCGGGAAAATGCAGCTTTGAAAATGCATATGCTGCCAATGAAGAAACAAACAGCATGCCAAGTGTTCCGCAGCCTGCCACCAGCACCGTATTCAGCATATATCTCGTCAGCTTGCGAAACGCATAAGCGATATTAGAAAAATACATCGGCAGCGTCGGATACCATTTGGTTGCCTGAAAGCTAACCTCGTTTTTTACCGAGGACCAAAGTGACATTGCTAACGGATAAAGCATAATAATAAGTAAAAAGATAATAATGCTGTTTAAAACTAGGGATTTCACCCGAGTTTTCGTTTTGTTTTTCATTTGAGTGGTCAATCCTTTCCGGTCAGACATTGTTTTCCGACCGATTTACTTCTGCCGGTCTGACAGAAAAACGAATCTATCATCCTAACCCCCGATATTAATCCTTGTTTTGAGTATACTTATAAGTAAACGCAGTAAAGATGAATATTGCAACAAACATAACCGTACCGATGGCACACGCATATCCCATCCGCCCTGCATAAAACGCCTGCGTATACATATAATATCCCGGCACCATCGTGGTATATCCGGGGCCGCCTTCTGTCAGGATAATCTGCGTAGAATAGCTTTGCAGCGCACCGATAATGCCCATAATGACAAAGTAACGTATCTGTCCCAAAATCATCGGCAAATCAATTTTGAATATGCGAGTAAATGTGCCGGCTCCATCCAAAACGGAACTCTCTATCAAAGACGACGGGATATTCATCAAACCCGACATATAAATCAGTACGGAAGTACCGCCGATCCAAGGAAATCCCATGAATATGATACTGAAAATAACATAATTCGGATCGCCCAGCCAATCAATGACCTGACCGTCTTTTAAAATGCCCAGTGTCTGCATCAAAGCAGTCATTAGTCCATTATTGGGATCATAAATAAAACGCCATATCAAAGTTCCGACTACACCGGGCGCCACCATTGGCAAAAGTACCAATATTCGATACCAATACTGCATTCGGGTAGAAGTAACATTAAAAATAAGCTCTGCCATAATAAGCGGCACTACAACGCCGATAATCAGACATGGCAATTGTATCTTAACCATTGTTCCAATGGAAGCAAGAAAAACCTGATCCGAAAACAACTCCTTAAAATTATCCAATCCGATAAACGTTGCTGTTCCGACATTATCCCAATCAAAAAACGAATGATATAAACCGCTAAAAGCAGGATAATAGGAAAACATCAGCAGCCCGATCATCAAGGGAGCAATAAACAAATATCCCATCCGTCCCCGATAAATACGCTGCATCAAATTATTTTTTTTCATCGCAAGTATGCAATACTGTGTTTTTAGCGCAACACGGTATCAGCGTCCTCCTTCTTATACAAATTTGATCAACCAAAAATATCATCGGTTGTGATCGTGGTTCCGTTACCCTGATTCGGCTCCGTTATTTTTACCGTTACTTCTTTCGTCGCAGGTACTGAAACAAAAATGGAGTTACTCTCATCAGTAAACTTTAACACAACATCAGTTAATGTGTTTAAAGTGGTTTTTAAATAGGGATAATAGAGAAAGGTGACTTCTCCGTTTTGATCGGTAACCAGACGGGTACTCTTAAACCCACCGCCGTTTTTTGACAGACCGTAGAGTGTATGCCCGCTTTTTGCCTCTCCGTTTCGGGTGACACGCAATGTAATTTCCACCGACGCCCAGCTGCCGCAGCGTATCCTCAATGATTTGGGTATGATCCATCATGTTTTCTCCCTTATGGTGGTGATAGGGAGATTCTACGACAAAAATCGCAGAGATTCAGGATTGTCGATAAAATTCGCTTGTTTTCGACACAAAAAACAATTGGAGGGCCATGAAAACGGTTCGTCAGATGATTCTATACGGTTCAACATAAGCTTGACGGCGAAAAATGTGTGGAGCTGTCACAAAAAAACGGACGCTTTTTTGTGACAGCTCCACGGCTTACCGAAAGGGAATTCCCTGTGAGTCCAGCACCTCCAGACGCCGGACCTTGGCAAAATCCGGCGCCAGGCCAGGGCAGTGGAGGCGGAGGGCCTCCGCCAGAAGCATGGGATTGAGGGAGGGATTCTGAGCGCAGACCCGGCAGGTCAGCTCCAGCGTCTGGCTACCGGTCTGGCGACAGGAGAGGGAGCATATCATAGGCCGAATATCCAGCTCTGTCATGCCGCTTTTGGTCCGCTTGGGAACCGGCAGGGGCGTGTCCTCACGGAAAAAGGCTTCCATTGGAGCTGCCCCACCGGAAGGGAAGCCCCGGTCATACTCCAGGGTCAGCGCCGCATCCAGGTGAGTCAGCTCCCGGAGCTTCCGCCCCTCCGGCCAGGCAGCCAGGACATGCAGCCCTGAGGGCAGGGTGGCGTTCAGGCGGGCCGGAATTTCCTCCAGGGGAATGACTACCCCCTGCGCCAAATCGAAGTCCAGAAGCTCGCACACGCTCTCCTGGCCCACGGGAAGGGGCAGGGCGATGGAGACATGGGCCCGGGGGGTGAAGCCCTGGCTGTGGCGAATGAGAATGCCGCCCCGCCGGAAGGCCCGTTGGAACACTCGCATCAGATCCAGGTGGGAGATCCAGACGGCGTTTCCCGTTTTGGCAAAGAGCAGTCTAGGCATCGCAGCCCACCTCCTTCAAAAGCCGGTTGGCGCCGCAGCCAGCGCAGGCTTGGCGGCAGTCGGGGGTCACCAGACCCTCATAGGCCCGCCGCCGCTCCCGCAGAAGAAAACCGGGGTCCACGCCAACAGACAGGGTTTGCCAGGGTAGCAGCTCCTCCTCGCCGTAGCCCCGAACCGTGTAAAAATCCGGGTCCAGGCCGCAGGCGGCAAAGGCATCCAGCCAGGTTTGATACTGGAAATACTCGTCCCAGCCGTCCAAATGGGCGCCGTGCTCTACGGCCCAGGCGATGACGGGCCCCAAACGCCGGTCCCCCCGGGCCAGGGCAGCCTCCAGCCGGGACAGGTCCGGGGCGTGCCAGTTATATACCACGGCCTTGGAGCGCATGGCGTCCTTCAGCAGCCGGGTGCGGCGGAGGTACTCCTCCGGCGGAATCTGCTTTTCCCACTGGAAGGGAGTGAAAGGCTTGGGCACGAAGTAAGCTGTGGCCACATGGACCCGCAGGCCCCGTTTCTTGTTGGAGGCGTGGACCTGCCAGGTTTTGACGACCTTGTACACCAGCTCCGCAATGCCCAACACGTCTTCGTCCGTCTCTGTGGGCAGACCCAGCATGAAATAGAGCTTGACATTGTTCCACCCGCCGGAGAAGGCCCGGGCACAGGTGTCCAGAATTTCCGCTTCCGTCAGGTTCTTGTTGATCACATCCCGCAGCCGCTGGGTTCCGGCCTCGGGGGCAAAGGTGAGGCCGCTTTTGCGCACGGTCTGGAGCTTCTCCATAAGCTCCCGGGAGAAGTTGTCCGCCCGAAGGGAGGGAACGGAGAGGTTAACCTTTTGCTCCATGCAGTAGGGGATGAGGGCGTCAGTGAGCTCCTTCAGTCCCCGGTAGTCGGAGGTGGACAGACTGGCCAGGGTCAGCTCGTGGTTGCCGGAATCTGCAAGGCTCTCCACAGCCTGCCGGTACAGCACCTCCGGACTTTTCCTCCGCACCGGGCGGCAGGAGAAGCCGGCCTGACAAAACCGGCAGCCCCGGATGCACCCCCGGAACACCTCCAGGTTGCTCCGGTCGTGGACAATTTCTGTGGTGGGTACGATGGTTTTGGTGGGGAAGTAGGCCCGGTCCAGATCCTCCACAATTCGCTTGGTTACCACCTTGGGCGCTCCCCCCCGGGGGGTGATGGCGGCCAGAGTGCCGTCCGGGTGGTAGGTGTGGGTGTAAAAGGAGGGGATATATACCCCGGGGATGTGGGAAACGGCCTCCAGAAACCGGTCCTTGGTCCAGTCCTCCCGTTTGGCCTTCTGGTACAGGGAGACGATTTCCACCGTGCTTTCCTCCCCCTCCCCCAGGGAGAAGAAGTCCACAAAGTCTGCCAGAGGCTCCGGATTGAAGGCGCAGACGCCACCGGCAAACACCAAATTCCTCAGCCCCTGCCGGTCCCGGCTGTAAATGGGAACCTGGGATAGGCGGAGCATATTCACCACGTTGGAATAGCTCATCTCGTAACCGATGGTGAAGGCGATCATGTCAAAGTCCCGGACTGGGTCCTGGCTCTCCAGAGCCCAGAGAGGGAGGCGGTGGGCTTCCATGGCGGCTTCCATGTCGCCCCAGGGGGCAAAGACCCGCTGGCACCAGACCCCTTCCATTTCGTTCATCACGCCGTAGAGAATCCGCATGCCCAGGTTGGACATGCCAAGCTCGTATGTGTCGGGAAAGCAAAAGGCAATCCGCACGTCCACCTGCTCCAAGGGCTTGACCACCTGGTTGTATTCCCCGCCGGTGTAGCGGGCTGGCTTCTGGACGGTGGGCAGGATGCGCTGTAATAAATTTGTCATGGCAATTCCTCATTTTTTGAATTGCACTTATTGTAGCCGCAGTTGAGGATTTTTGCAAGAATTTTATCGAGGCTCCCTTTGGATACAATTGAGCATCCGCCACAGGAACAGCCCGGCTGCCAATGCCGCCCAAAGTCCCAGATGAAGCCCACAGGCGGCGTAGACGGCCAGAACGGCCATAATTCCGCCCACCCCCAGGCTGACCCACCGGGAGACGGAATCGGCCTGCTCCGGCGTCCAGCGGCTCAGGAGGGCGCACCGCAGGGCCCGGCCGCCGTCCATAGGGTATACCGGCAGCAGGTTATAGAGCCCCTGCATCAAGCCCCAAAATGCCAGCCAGGGAACCAGGCGGACCCAAAAGAGCAGCAAAAAGCCGGCGCAGGGGCCGGCCAGGGCGCAGAGGGCTTCCTGCCGGTAGGACAGGGGACTGGTCTGCAGCACCGCGCCCCGCGCCGTCAGGGCTAGGCTATGGATGGAGCCGCCGCAGAGCAACACAGCCAGGCAGTGCCCAGCCTCATGAATGGCGGCGGCTCCCAGGAAGGGCCAGAAGCAGCCCACCGGGTCCAGGCGGTAAAAGGCGCACAGGAGGACGGGAAACCAGGGGCTGATCCTAACCCTCATCCGGGACCTGGTCAGCAGCCGGGGGAGAGACATGGTCCAGCACCTCCTCGCAAAAAGCTGTGACGGCGTCGGAGACAGGGGTCCCCTGGACAACCTCCTGGACGAACGCCTGAGCGGCGGCTTCCAGGGGACCCACCTCCTGACATATCAGCCATTTTCTGGCTGTCTGAACGCCGGATGGCCACCAGAATTCCATAGACAGAAGCAGGGCGCAGAGCACCAGGGCGGCTGCGCACTGGTTCCGCAGGAGCCTCCAAAACCGGCTCTCCGGCGCCTGGGCCGGAGGCGCCGGAGGAGGGGGCGGGGGTAGCTCCGTCACAACCGGGGGAGTGGACAGTGCAAAATCTGTGTTGTAGTATTCCATTTTCATCACCTGCCGGTACAAGCCTATGCAGGCCTCATATGGGATATGCCGGCGCCCATATCAAGCACAGTAACAGAAGGAGAGGGCCGCAGGGAGGCTGAAACTATGTCCCGAGGCCCATAGAACGGAACAGCGCCCAGACCTTAATCTAAATAAAATATAATATCACTTTTCCCTTCTTGAGAAGTACCTGTATATACGTGAGTATCCAGCCCGCCAATTACAAAGTTGCTTTTTAGATAGAACAAACACGCGCCAAGGTTATCGTCCTGCCCTAGCGTATAAATTCCCCGATATCCTTGGCTTGTGGCAATTTCCTTTGCGGCGTCTATCAACATTTTTCCAACCCGATGGCCTCTATAGTCCGCGTTAACTTTTAAATCATACAGGTACATATATTTCATCATTGCGTGCTGCAAGATGGCAAGGCCGATGCATTTATTTCTGTCGTATGCACCGACAAAAACACTGTTTTTTGAAAGCTCATCGTAATCGTAGTTTTCGTTTGGAAAACACATTTCATGGACTTCATCTTCCCCGAAGTGCACGACTCTGTATTGCCATTGCCCATTCATATATGACGGAATCATTCTTCCAAATAATAAAAACGGCTCGTTCGGGATGTTGATGTCCTGCTTGTGCTCCGCGCCAATTATTCTAATCTCAGGCACTTGGCTTATCTCCCATATCAGTTTATTGTTGTGGCTTGCCCATTCATGACAAATGGTTTGAACGCCCTGCCCCTGTACACATTCACCGTTTTTCCTACGGAGAACTTTCTTTTTTCGTGGTCATCCAGCAGTCCAGGGCGATGAACATGCGGCCCATAGCATAGTAGACGAGCAGTAGGAGCGCTGCCACCAGGAGCGTAACCGGCCAACCCAGGAGATCCGGGTCAGCAAAGGGGTAGGGGTACCGGACAGTTCCATATAAATATCCGCCGAACTGAGCCCGAAGGGCTATGAAAATGGAATACGCTATGGGATAGGCCAGAAAATACACAGCAGCCCGGGGACGCACCCGCCCATGGGGCAGAAATAGCATCCAGTCCACCAGGGCAAAGATGGGAACGGCGGTATGTAAAATGAAATTGGACAGTTTCATCTGGAACTGGCTGATTTTCACACCGGCCATGCTGAAGCTTTGCCAGGAGAGCAGAGCCCAATAGCAAACCATGGTGATGGTAATGTAGAGCGTCAGGGCCAGGTGCAGGCCGCATTTGGTGTGAGCTACGGGGCCGTGTATGCCGTTCCGGCCAATTTGAATGGCTGTTTGAATGGCCAAACCGGCAAAGAGAATCAAGATGAACAGGTTGCTTTGGTTGGTGAAATAGCATAGCTGCTGCTTCACAGAAGAGGCCTGGAGCATCAGAATCAGGCCGTAGGTTCCAATCGACAACCCAGCCAGCCGCCAAATCAGGGCAACCAGCCGGTTTTCACGGAATGAATGCATATGCCAAAATCTCCTTATGCTTCGTGGGCAGCCTCGAACTCACCGGCGACTTGCGCCAGAAGGGCGGACACCGGCAGATGCTGGGGGCAGACGGTTTCGCATTGCAGGCACCCAATGCAGCTGGAGGCCCTGCCGTGCCCATCTGACACCGCTGCCTCATAGTCGAAGGTGGAACCGGAGCCCTGCTTTTTCCCGTTAAATCCGGCGAAGAGATCGGGAATGGGGATGCGCATGGGGCAACCGGCCTCGCAGTACCGGCAGGCGGTGCAGGCGATGGCCTCCTGGTTCTTTAAGACGGCGCCGGCCCGGCGGACGGCCTCCTGCTCCGGTTGGGTCAGAGGCTGGAAGCTGGACATGTAGCTCAGGTTGTCCTGCATCTGCTCCAGGCTGCTCATACCGCTGAGCACCATGGCGACGCCCTCAAAGGAGGCGGCAAACCGAATGGCGTAGCTGGCGCGGCTGCCCCCCTGGAGCCGGTCCAGAATTTGCCCGGCGGCCTCCGGTAAATTGGCCAATGCGCCGCCCTTGACCGGCTCCATGACGATGACCGGCTTGCCATGGCGGCGGCAGACCTCATAGACGGCCAGACTTTGCACCTTGGGGTCTTCCAGGTCGGCATAGTTGAACTGAATCTGCACCACCTCGATTTCCGGATGCTCCGACAGAATCTGCTCCAGCACCTCCGGGGTATCGTGGAAGGAGATACCAACGTGGCGGATTTTTCCCTCGTTTTTCAGCTGCTGCGCCACCTGGAAGGCGTTGCATTCAGTAAACTTCTGATATTGATTGGCATTCAGGGCGTGCATCAGGTAAAAATCAAAATAACCGGCCCCTGTAATTTCCAGCTGGCTTTCAAAGAAGGGGCGGATCTCCTCCTCGGTTTGAAAAAAGGTGCCGCTCAGTTTATCGGTTAGCAGAAAGCGGTCCCTGGGATGCCGCTCCACCAGGCATTGGCGCACAGTGGGTTCACTTTTTTGAGCGATGTATCCATGGGCTGTGTCAAAATAGCAAAAGCCCTGCTCCAGAAAGGCGTCTACCATAGCGCAGACCTGCCGGGTGTCCACAACGCCCTCGCCGCCCACCGTGCCCTCTGACATAGGCAGACGCATACAGCCAAAGCCCAGCTTTTTGGGGCCGAAATTCAACAGTTCCATTGTCTTTCCTCCTGTATTCGTACAAATCCAAGGTTTCCCTTAGGGCCCATGTTACAAAGCTTTTTGGGGTTTGTCAAGAGGGTCCGCCCAAGGTGCACGGTAGCGGCATTTCCTTACTGGTGCGGCAGCGCACTGCTTTCCACCGGGGGAAAGTGCCAAGCGGAGCGAGGCAGATGAGAAACGGGGACATCTGACAGTCCGGTAGGCACAATCAAATTTAGATGCAACAAAGAAATGCCGCTGCCCGGCCGAAGGCAGCGCACCGGTTTGACGGGCATTTGAGAGAGTTAAACCTTTCTTAATTTTCCTGTTTGCTCCATACCCTTCATTGACATTCGGGCCTCAGGGTGATACTATAAACGACAAGAAAGCAAGGAGCGTTTATCTGCTATGCGCAATTGGAAGAAAGAAATTCTTAGTATTCCCAACATATTAAGCTTGTTTCGTCTGCTGCTCATTCCAGTGTATACGGTGCTTTTCCTTCGGGCGGAGCGTCCTGTGGATTACTGGTGGGCGGCAGGCATTTTGGCGGTCTCCACCCTGACCGATATGGTGGACGGAAAAATTGCCAGGCGGTTTCACATGGTGACCAACCTGGGAAAAATTCTGGACCCGGTGGCGGACAAGGCGACCCAGTGCACCTTGCTGGTTTGCCTGGCCGTGCGCCATCCGGTTTTGTGGTATGTATTGGGCCTCTTTGTGGTCAAGGAGGGCTTCATGCTGGTGATGGGCATTATCAACCTGCGAAAGCGGAAAATGCTGAATGGCGCCCTCATGAGTGGGAAGATCTGCACCACCATTTTGTTCGTGAGTATGATCATCCTGGTCCTTTACCCCAACGTGTCCTCCGGGGCCTTGAGCCTTCTGGTGTCCCTGTGTGTGCTGGCCATGCTGCTGTCCTTTGCGGATTACTTTATGGCGTACTTTGGGAAGCATAAAAAAGTACAAGATATTTAATAAGCCGGGGTTGCCTACGGAGCGAATCGTAGACGGCCCCGGTATTTTATGGCAGTACAGTGTGGAGGGCGTGTCTGCCCTTCTGCCCAATGAGCACAACAAGCACGATAATCCGGAGCTGAAAAAGGGGTTGACATCTTAACAGTGTTATGTTACAATTTTGGCATAACAATGTTAAGGGGTGAATCCAATGGAGGACCTGATTTCCAAAAAAGAGGTTCTGGAGCAATACGGCATTTCCTACGGGGCGCTGTACCGCTGGAAGCGAATGGGTCTGATTCCGGAAGCCTGGTTCATCCGGAAATCCACAACCACCGGCCAGGAAACCTTTTTCCGGCGGGACCAGATTTGTCCGAGGCTGGAGCTGATCCTGTCTCGCCGGGACGGGACGTCCCTGGAGAAGCTGGCAGGGGAGCTGGAGGGGGAGCGGCAGCAGCGCCGCTCTGCCAGACGGCTCGTGGTAGAGGACCGGTTCGGCCAGCGGGAATTTACCGTGGAGGAAATCCAAAGCGCCCGCCTGACCGACGGGGAACGGGAAAGTGACATTTTGGAATTTTTGAAGGAGGCGCCATTATGAGCGACAAAATGGACATGAGAATCAGCGGTAGCTCCACCATGCCTGGGGGAGAGTACGGGAAGGTATCCATCAGCGGGTCCGGAAAGGTCCAAGGTAACCTGAAATGCGAGAGTCTTTCCTGCTCCGGAGCGGGGAAGGTGAAGGGGGATATGGTGGCCCAGAACGTCAGCTGCTCCGGCTCGGTGAAAGTTGAGGGCAGTATGGATTGCAGGGAAAAGTTGTCAACCTCCGGCTCCTTCCAGTGTACCGGCCCGGTAGAAGCCCAGGAGTTGAAGTGCTCCGGCAGCTTCCAGGCCATGGGGAAGGTCACTGGAGGTGAGTTCCGGATATCCGGCGCCATGCGGGCTGAGGCCGGTGTGCACTGCCGGGAGTTTCGCTCCTCCGGTTCTACCCGGATTCAGGGGGACCTGGAGGCGGAGCATGTGCGGCTCAAGGGCATAACGGAGATTTCCGGCCTCCTGAATGCCGAAACCATTGAGATTAGCGCCGGAGCTTCCTCGGAAATTGGAGACATCGGTGGCGGCACCATCACCGTCCGCCAGGAAGACACTACCTTCCGCTTTTTCGGCTTCTCCATCGGCCGGACCCCCAGCCTGCGCACCAATTCCATTGAGGGCGACCGGGTGGAGCTGGAGTACACCACCGCCATGGTGGTCCGGGGCAAAGAGGTGATCATCGGCGAGGGCTGTAAAATCGACCGGGTAGAATACACCGAAACCTTCCAGGCACAACCCGGTACGGTGGGGCAGGCGGTGAAAATCTAACCCTGCGAGGCTGCCCACCGAAATCATAAAAGGCTGGTTACAGCCAACCGCGTGGGATGTGGCAAAAGCACTCTGGCTGGAAACCGGGGAGATCCCCGATTTCCAGCCAGAAGTAGCGCTCCTTTATAAAAATGTGGGCCATCAGCCGTTCCAAATGCAGTCTCCGTTTATTTCTGAAAGGCGGTGCACCCCGCACATCTCCATGGTGTCCCGCAGCTCGGTGGCCAGCTTTTCAGCGTAAACGCCAACGCCCTCCGCCCCTCCGCCATAAACGGCGGTGACAAAGGGGCGGCCAATGAGGACTGCATCCGCCCCCAGAGCCAGAGCCTTAAACACGTCCAGGCCGGTGCGGATGCCGCCGTCTACCAAAATCGTCATGGAATCTCCTACGGCTTTGGCAATGGCAGGCAGGACCTTTGCCGTGGCGGGGACCTGATCCAAAACCCGGCCCCCGTGGTTGGAGACGATGATTCCGGCAGCTCCTGCCTCCCGGGCTTTTTCCGCGCCACGGACAGTCATGATCCCCTTCAGGAGGAAGGGAATTCCGGCGTAATCCATGATCTCTTTCAGCTCCGCCACGCTCTTGGTTCCGGAGGGCGGTGTCATGTTTTTGAGGAATGGCAGGCCGGAGGCGTCGATGTCCATACACAAAAGCTGGGCGCCGTGCTCCTTGGCCTGGTCGATTTTCCGGAACACCAGGTCCCGGCTCCAGGGCTTGACCGTGGGAACGGCAAAGCCCTGCTCCCTTATGGTATGGCAGGCCGTGGCAAAGAGGAAATCCGCCAGGCCGTCCCCCAAAAAGGCGGCAATCCCAGCTTCCCGGCAGCCCCGGACCAAAGCGGCGTCATATTCCGCTTCTGTGAGCTTGTCACCATAGTGATTTCGCACCGCTCCAATGGGCGCGGCAAAGACCGGCAGGGAGAAGGAATGCCCAAACAGTGTCAGCTCCGTATCCACCGGCTCCATGGGGCAGATGGTGTCCATATTCAGGGCAATTTCCTGCCATGCCGCATAATTACGGGGAAACACAGTACCCAGCCCCTTGGAACCCGGACCGGGAATGGTATTTTTACAGCCAGAGCCGTTACAGACCGGGCAAGCTTTGCAATGGGGCCCCATATTTCCCCGGGCACGCCCCAAAACCTCGTCATAGGTCATGAGAAAGTCCCTCCAATTTTGGATGAAAATGGAATTGCCCGCCAGGTACCGTCTGTGCCCGGCGGGCCGATGCTTTTATGCTTCCATGTGGGTCAAAGCCGCTTTGACAAAGCCAAAAAACAGGGGATGGGCCCGGTCCGGGCGGCTCTTAAACTCGGGGTGGAATTGACAGCCTACAAACCAGAGGTGGCCCGGCAGCTCCACCACTTCCACCAGGTGGCCGTCCGGGGACAGACCGGCCAGCAGCATTCCCTTTTCCGTCAGAACCTGGCGGAATTCATTGTTGAACTCATAGCGGTGACGGTGGCGCTCGGAGATTTCCCGGCTGCCGTACAGCCCGAAGGATTTGCTGGCTTCATCCAGCACGCAGGGATATTTTCCCAGACGCATGGTGCCGCCCTTTGCGGTGACGTTCACCTGGTCCTCCATCAGGGCCACCACAGGGTAGGGGGAATATTCATCAAACTCCGCCGAGTGTGCGCCGGTGAGCCCGGCTACATGGCGGGCAAATTCAATGACTGCAATTTGCATTCCCAGGCAGATGCCCAAATAGGGGGTATCTGTGGTCCGGGCGTATTGGGCGGCGGCAATCATGCCCTCGATGCCCCGGTCGCCAAAGCCGCCGGGCACCAAAATGCCGTCGCAGCCGGCAAGAATTTCTTTGGCGTTGTCTGCGGTGACCTCTTCAGAATCCACCCATCGGATGGATACCACAGCGTCGTTGGCAGTGCCGGCATGGAACAGAGACTCCACCACAGACAGATAGGCGTCGTGGAGTTGGGTGTACTTGCCCACCAGAGCAATCTGCACATGGCGATTGGCGCCCTTGATTTGACTCACCAGAGCCGACCAAGGGGCGAGATCCGGCTTGGGCGTATCCAACTGGAGCTTCTCACAGACCACCTGATCCAGGCCCTCCTTGGCCAGCATGAGGGGGACTTCATACAAGGTGGAGGCGGTGGAGTTCTGGATGACACAGCTGGGGTCCACATTGCAAAAGAGGCTGATTTTCCGGCGAATCTCCTCGGTGAAGGGGGTGTCGCTGCGGCAGACCAAAATATCCGGCTGGATGCCGATGGACAGCAGCTCCTTGACCGAGTGCTGGGTGGGCTTGGATTTCAGCTCGTCACTGCCGGGAATTTGGACGATGAGGGGGACGTGAATGAACAGCACATTCCGACGGCCCTGCTCGGCTGCCACCTGGCGAATGGCCTCCAGGAAGGGTTGGCTTTCGATGTCGCCTACGGTGCCACCAATTTCCGTAATGACCACGTCCACATCGGGACCGGCCATGGAGTAGACCCGGCGCTTGATTTCGTCCGTGATGTGGGGGATAATCTGGACGGTGCGGCCCAGATAGCCGCCCTCCCGTTCCCGGTTCAGGACGGACCAATAAATCTTACCGGCAGAGACGGAGGAATTGGCCGTAAGGCTTTCATCCACAAAACGCTCGTAATGTCCCAAATCCAGGTCGGTTTCCGCGCCGTCGTCAGTGACGAAGACCTCGCCGTGCTGATAGGGACTCATGGTACCGGGGTCCACATTCAGGTAGGGGTCAAACTTCTGGTTCCGCACCCGGAGCCCCCGCTGCTTCAGAAGGCGCCCCAGAGAAGCGGCACAAATGCCCTTTCCCAAGCCGGACACCACACCACCGGTGACAAAAATATATTTCATACCCGTTTCCTCCGATTTATCTCTTTGGTATTTGGATGGATTCACAGAAAGTTTCCTCCGGCGCGAGGGCACCGGAGGAAACGCCACACAAATTTATTATATACGATCAGACGTAGAAAAGCAAGTCAGAGTAGGTGGGATAGGGCCAGTAAGATTTGTCCGTCAGGGTCTCCAGCCGGTCGGCGTCGGCACGGGCGGCGTCCATGGCGGGGATGACGGTCTTGCAGTAATACATGGCCTGGCTGGCCCGGTCCTGGGGCAAATGGAGCATGGTTTCCTCCAACGCATTGCAGTGGTCAAAGAGGCGGTCCGTGGCATCCGAAAGCTGGGCAGCCAGGGCCTTTTCTGCCCGGCAGGAGACGGACGCCCCTTCCTTGGCTGCAATGGTGCGGCACAGGGTCGCAGCATAGGAGGAGGCAGCCGGGAGAATTTGGCGGCGGATCATGTCGGTCATGGTCATGGCCTCAATGTGCAGCAGCTTGCAATAGCTCTCCAGGTGAATTTCATACCGGGCCCGGAATTCGGTCTCTGTAAAAATGCCATGACGGGTGACCAGGTCGATGTTCTTCTGAGAGATGTAGGCGGGCAGGCACTCGGCTGTGGTGCGGAGATTGGACAGTCCCCGGCGCTCCGCCTCCTGGACCCAGCTTTTATCGTAGCCATTGCCGTTGAAGATGATCCGCCGGTGTTCCGTGAGGGCCTGACAAATCAGCTTTTGCAAATCGGCGTCAAAATCAGTGGACTGCTCCAGCTGATCTGCAAACCACTTCAGCTCCTCTGCCATGATGGTATTGAGGGCAATGTTGGGGCCGCTCACAGACTGGGAGGAGCCCAGCATCCGGAATTCAAATTTATTGCCGGTGAAGGCCAGGGGAGAGGTCCGGTTCCGGTCCGTGGTGTCTTTGGAGATGGAGGGCAGGACGTCTACGCCGATGCGCATGACGGACTTTTCCAGGTCGGTGTAATTGGTGCCGTTGATGATGGACTCCACCACAGCCTCCAGTTCGTCCCCCAGGAAGATGGAGACAATGGCAGGAGGCGCTTCGTTGGCCCCCAGGCGGTGGTCGTTACCGGCAGAGGCCACGGTGCAGCGGAGCCAATCCTGGTATTCGTCTACGCCCTTGATAAAGGCGGACAGGAAGACCAAAAACTGCGCGTTCTGCCTGGGCGTGCGCCCGGGCTTAAAGAGGTTTTTGCCGGTGTCGGTGTTGAGAGACCAATTGTCATGCTTGCCGGAGCCATTGACCCCGGCAAAGGGCTTTTCGTGGAGGAGGCAGACCAGCCCGTGCTTTTCGGCTGTCTTTTTCATGATCTCCATCACCAGCTGATTGGCGTCGCAGGCGGTATTGGCGTCGGTGTAAACGGGGGCCATCTCATGCTGGGCAGGGGCCACCTCATTGTGCTTGGTTTTGGACAGAATCCCCAGCCGCCACAGAGCCTCGTCCAGATCCTTCATGTATGCGGCAACCCGGGGACGGATGGCGCCGAAATAATGATCGTCCAGCTCCTGGCCCTTCGGCGCCGGTGCGCCAAATAGGGTCCGGCCGGTGAAACGCAGATCCTCCCGCCTGGCGAAATCCTCTTTGTCAATGAGGAAATATTCCTGCTCCGGACCCACGCAGGCAATGACCCGCTGGGTCTCGGTGTCTCCGAAGAGGCGGAGAATCCGAACGGCCTCCCGGCTCACCTCGTCAATGGACCGAAGCAGAGGCGTCTTTTTGTCCAGAGCGGCTCCTGTGTAGGAGAAAAAGCAGGTGGGGATGTACAGGCTGCCGTCTTTTACGAAAGCAAAAGCGGTGGGGTCCCAGGCGGTGTAGCCCCGGGCTTCAAAGGTGGCGCGCAGGCCACCGGAAGGGAAGCTGGAGGCGTCCGGCTCGCCCCGGACCAGCTCCTTTCCGGAGAATTCCATCAGCACCTTCCCACCGTCAGCAGGAGTGATGAAGCTGTCGTGCTTTTCCGCCGTGAAGCCGGTCATGGGCTGGAACCAGTGGGTAAAATGCGTGGCCCCTTTTTCGGTGGCCCATTCCTTCATGGCCTCGGCAATGGCGTTCGCCACAGGTAGCTCCAGAGGCTTCCCCCCGGCAATGCAGGATTTCCAGGCGCAAAAAACCTGGGGCTCCAGCCGCTTTTTCATGGTGGATTCGTTGAATACGTCGCTGCCGAAAATTTCAGGCACGTGGATGATCTCCTGATTCATGGAAAACCCCTTCCTTTCACACGGACAAAAAATGCACAGCTCGCAAAGCAGCATAGGTACCGTCCCATGCTCTTTGCACAAACTTCTCCAATATGTATCAAATACTATTCCACCGGCGTCCAAAATGCAACGTGGAATTTTGTATGAAATTGTCAAAAAACTCAAAAAACTTTTGGGCAATCCGCATAATTTCAGAAGTTGCTTTTTGTGCACTTTCTCCAGCTATGGCTGATGATACAGGTTTTTTAAAATCCCAGATTGCAATTCCCCTGGATTTCCCATATAATGAAGGGGCAATGCCGATTTTGACCCCTGCGAACAGGCAGGGAGAAAGGACTGTCATCATGCAACCTTATCAGAATCTCAATTCCGCCGGACTGGCCCAGGAGCTGCGTCAGGTGCGGCAGGACCTGGACGCCTGGAAGGCCCGCGGCCTGAAGCTAAACATGGCCCGGGGAAAGCCGGGGCGCGCCCAGCTGGACATGGTCAGCGACATTCTCACCGTCTTGACCCGCCCGGAGCAGTGCCTCTCCGACGGCATCGATGCCCGTAACTATGGAGAACTGGCAGGTCTGCCTGCCGCCCGGCGGTATTGGGCCGGGGTGCTGGGCTGCCGGATGGAGGAGACCATTGCCGGCGGAAACGCCAGCCTGACCCTGATGTATGATCTCATTTCCAAAGCCTATTCCCATGGCCTGCTGCACAGCGAAGCACCCTGGTGCCGCCTGGAGAAGGTGAAATTTCTGTGCCCGGCCCCGGGCTATGACCGGCATTTTCGGATTACGGAGTCCTTCGGCGCAGAGCTCATCCCCATCGCCATGACCATAACGGGACCGGACATGGACCGGGTGGAGGAGCTGGTGAAGGATCCGGCGGTGAAGGGCATTTGGTGTGTGCCGAAATACTCCAATCCCGATGGAATCGTCTATTCCCCGGATACCATCCGCCGCCTGGCCGGTCTGCGGCCTGCAGCACCGGATTTTGTTCTGATGTGGGACAATGCTTATTGTGTACATGAATTTGACGGCCCCTATGTGCCCTTCCCGGACATTTTGAGCCTGTGCCGGGAAGCAGGAAATCCGGATATGGTGTTTGAATTTGCCTCCACCTCCAAGATTACCCTGCCGGGGGCCGGCATGTCTGTGATGGCTGCATCGGAGGCCAATCTCCAATATATGCAGAAGCTGATGGGTGTGCAGATGATTTCCTACGACAAGGTCAACCAGCTGCGCCAGGTGCTCTATCTGCGGGACAAGGAACACACTCTGGAGATTATGGCTGAGCATGGGCGCATTCTGAAGCCCAAGTTCCAGATGGTGCTGGATACCCTGGAGCGGGAGCTGGCGCCCCGGGAGTTGGGACATTGGCAGCGGCCCAAGGGCGGCTACTTCGTCTCCTACTATGCACCTGCCGGGACAGCCAAGCGCACGCTGGAGCTGTGCAAGGAGGCAGGCGTGGTGATGACTGCCGCCGGCGCTACATATCCCTACGGCGTGGACCCCCATGACAGCAACATCCGCATTGCTCCCAGCCTGCCTCCTGTGGAGGAGCTGGAGCAGGCCATGGAAATTTTCTGCCTCTGCGTCCGCCAGGCCACTCTGGAAAAGCTAACCCAGGAGCGTTGAGCCAACCACACAAGTCAATAACCCAATCCTAAGGCTGGTAGAATGTTTTGACCTCGCACTGGCGCGGCCCTGGCTTCCCCCGAGGGAAGCCGGGGGCGCTTCCACGCCGGGATGGAAAAAAGGAAATGCTGCTGCCCTGTGTTTGGGCAGCTTCCTTCTTGTCATATGTGTCGGAATATGGTAGAATTGCTCTGGTCTCTTGCGCTTTCCCCGGATAGTAGAGAAAAAATGTCGAACAATAACCTTGCCCGGTCTATAACCGGGAGAGTTCTTTTGCGGTGAGGTAACAGTATGAAATCACTTCCCTTTGGCGTTTTAATGCTGCTTTCGCTGTTGATTTCTGCGGCGGTGTCCTTTGGCATTACGCCTATAGTCAAGCGAATGGCCTATAAGGTGGGGGCGGTGGACGTGCCCAAGGATGCGCGGCGAATGCACTCGGTGCCCATTCCCCGGCTGGGCGGTCTGGCCATTGCCATTGCCTTTTTGCTGACGGTCCTGCTGTTTGCCAAGGTGGACGAGCAGATGCGGGGCATTCTCCTGGGCGCTGTGGTCATCCTGGTCTTGGGTGTCCTGGACGATTGCCTGACTCTGCGGGCCTGGTTCAAATTTCTGGTGCAGATTTTTGCGGCCTATTTGGTGACCAGCCACGGCTGCACCATCCGTTACTTTTCCAACCCCATTGTGACCAGCTCGGTACAGTATCTGGATCTGGGCAAATGGTCTGTGCCCATTACCATTGTCTGGATTGTAGCCATTACCAATGCCGTAAACTTTATTGATGGCCTGGACGGCCTGGCGGTGGGGGTGTCTGCCATTTCGGCCGCGACCCTTTTGGTCATCGCCCTGTTAGTGGCGGAGAGCAACATTGCCATTGTGGTAGCTGCCCTTCTGGGGGCCTGCCTGGGGTTCTTGCCCTATAATTTTAACCCCGCCAAGATCTTTATGGGGGACACAGGCTCCACATTCCTGGGATTTATTTTGGCCTCCTTGTCCATCCAGGGGATGTTCAAACTGTATGCCATCATCTCCTTTGCCGTGCCCTTCCTGATGCTGGGCATCCCCATTTTTGACATCTGCTTTGCCATCATCCGCCGCCTGGCCAAGCACCAGAACCCCATGAAGGCGGACCGGGGGCACATTCACCACCGCCTCATCGATATGGGCTTTTCCCAAAAGCAGGCGGTGGCCATCACATACATGCTGACGGCCATGCTGGGCCTGGCGGCTGTGGTGCTCACCTCCTCGGGAGAGGGACGGGCCCTCATCCTCATCGGGGCGGTGTTTGTGGTAGGCGCCATTGGCTTCCGCTTGATTTTCAACCGGAACCACCAACGCCCGCCGGAGCTGCCGGAGGAAGCAAATGAAGAGACCAAGGAGAGGGCGGAGAGCAAATGAGCAATCGCAGGATCAAAGTCATGTCTGTGTTCGGAACCAGGCCGGAGGCCATTAAAATGGCCCCCCTGGTCCAGGAGCTGGCCAGCCGGCCGGAGTTTGAAAGTCTGTGCTGCCTCACCGGCCAGCACAGGCAGATGCTGGACTCGGTCATGGAGATTTTCCATTTGAAAGCCCAGTACGATTTGGACATTATGGAGCGGCAGCAGACCCTCTCCAGCATCACCACCAAGACTCTGCTGGGCATGGAGCGGGTTCTGACTGAAGCGGAGCCGGACCTGATTCTGGTCCACGGGGATACCTCCACCACCTTCGCCGGGGCCTTGGCCGCCTTTTACCACAAAGTGCCCGTGGGTCATGTGGAAGCCGGCCTGCGGACCTATGACAAGTATTCCCCCTTTCCGGAGGAAATGAACCGGACTCTGGTGGGAGATATCGCCACCCTTCACTTTGCCCCCACCCGGGCCAACGCAGAGAACTTAAGGCGGGAGTCCGTCCAAGGAGAGATTTTCATCACTGGTAACACGGTGATTGACGCCATGAAGACCACGGTGCGCCCGGACTTTGTTTTCGAGGACGAGACCCTGAACCGCCTGGATTTCCCGGAAAAACAGGTGATCACCCTCACCTGCCACCGGCGGGAGAACTACGGCGCCCCCATGGAGGCCATTCTCACCGCCGTCCGGACCATTGTAGAGGAAAATCCCAACGTGGAGGTGGTGTACCCCGTCCACCTGAGCCCCGTGGTCCAGGACTGCGCCCACCGCCTCCTGGGTGACCACCCCAGGATCCACCTGATCGCTCCCCTGGACGTGGCCCAAATGCACAACCTCATGGCCCGTTCCTACCTGGTCCTCACCGACTCCGGCGGCCTCCAGGAGGAAGCCCCCGCCCTGGGCAAACCCGTCCTGGTTCTCCGCCGGGAGACGGAACGCCCAGAGGCCATCGCCGCAGGCACCGCAAAGCTGGCCGGTGTGGAGACGGAACCCATCGTCGCTCTCACCCAGGAGCTGCTTCAGGGGGGAGAGGCTTATGCCAGAATGGCACATGCGGTGAATCCGTATGGGGATGGAAAGGCCTGTGGAAGAATTGCGGATGCCATTGCTTGGCATTTTGGAGTTGTAGAAGAGAAACCGTGGAGTTTTGGAGAATGAGGGCGTAGTACCGTGTAACGTTTAAAATTACCCATTTTCTGGCTGACGGATCTGCCAGAGGCCCGTAGGGGCGCACAGTATGCGCCCGGGTAAGTTGATTCTGAGTATATGGAAGAAGTGGAGCATACTTTATGCCTGCTATGTTGGAAATATAATATTACAATTTGTCTGTGCAAAATGAAAACCGCTGCAACTTTCATCCTCATACAGGATGGAAGTTGCGGCGCTTTTATATTTTCAAGGCTGAGTATGTCAAACGCAAAATGCGGTTTGTATATACACAGGCGCAGAAAACATGCGGGGTGTCCAGAGGGAAAATCCCCTTGGCTCTGGGTTCCGATCGGGGCGGGCAGCATCCCTGTTGGCACACGGCTTTCCATCATGAAAGCTTAGTGCGTTATTATACCTTTGTAGAGCAGATGGCAACCGGGAATGTAGCCCACCATTAGATTGGTGCTACATTCCCGGCATTTTGGTGGGAAGACTGCCCCATAAGCACAAGCACTATATAACTGTCCTACAGTAAGAAAAACAACGCAATCGTCAACAGCGCCGTTGGGGCATCCTCTGACCCGTCTTGGATGAGGAGTAGGAGGATGAGGAGCATCAAGAGGTCCCCGGTGTCCATGTTCTTTGGAAGCAGGCTCTGGAGGAAGCTGACGGCGCTACAGGGTTCCTCCCGGGGAGGGGGGCGGTGGCCGCAGGGGGGCTCCGGAGGGGGGCAGGGGACCGGTGGTTTGGGACGGTC
>OGXX01001802.1_pt1 | contig 20989 bp, 19 predicted proteins | sample 1576301 | NCBI WGS metagenome assembly OGXX01 (sample SAMEA3541469, study PRJEB24748) | human gut metagenome | biome: human gut; feature: human-associated habitat; material: faeces | place: China | collected 2012
GGTTCTGCTCCAACACAGACTTTTCTTGCTCTGTGAAGAATTTATCCTCGCGGATGAGCTGTGCCAGTCGCCGCTGCACCTTCGGCCACGAGAGCATAACCGGCTCGGAATTGCCCACGGAGATTTGCAGCGGTTTAGAGGTATCCTTCAAGCCGTACTCCCGCGCCAGCCATGCGGCGGTGTCCCGTTCACGCCCGTGCTGCTCCATATACCGAACAACCGCCTGCTTGCTTTCAATTTTTCCGTTCCAGCTCTGCAAGGCCGCGTCAATGTCCGCCTGCGTGACCTTGTAGGGCGAGGGCGTAACCGTCGTTGCCAGCGTGGGGTAAAGCTCGTCCAAAAGCTCCTGATGGAGCCGGTTGTGGAACGCGGGCATATCGAAATAGAGCCGTGTGAGCTGCAAATCCTCAGACGCCATGACGATGCGCCGGATGGCCGCCGCGCCCTCCAGATAGGCGTTTTGACGGTCGGAATTGCGGCAGGCGTTGAGAAATGCTTCATCCTTGGAAAGCGCGTTGCCCACGCTCAGGCGGTATCGCCCGAACAGCTCCTGCACCGTGGGCTGAACTTGCTCTGCGGCAGAATCGCGGAATACCCTTGTGCCGTCCGCGCCGAACTCCGCTTCATGAGCATTGATGGCGGCTTCGGCCTCATGGTCGATAGAGCGCAGCGTGTAAATGTGGCGCTCACCTCTAAAGTCCGGCGCTTCGGCAATCGTCACATCATACTTATCGCGCAATTTCTCCACATACATCTCTAAATTGTGCGACGGTACGCCGCACATCTCCACACGGCCAGCACCGGGGATCGCTCTTGTGGTAAGGTTGAGATCAAGCAGCTCCGCCGCCTGTTTTGCGTCCTCGCCGTACATCTCGAAGAAAGCGCCCACCTGAAACAGCACGATGTCGTCCGGGTGGGCTTCCTTGATGGCATTGTAGTCGGTCTGTGCCTGTGTTGGCAGTTCACGCTCTGCTTCCTTTTCCCGCTGAAGCTGGGCGTAGCGCTCCTTTTCCCTTGGAGAGAGGAAGCGGTCCTTCTGAATGAGGCTGTCAATCCTTGCGGCCACCTTCGTCCAGCTCAGCTCCACATTGGCACAGCCTGCTTTTTTCAGGACAATTCCGCGGCTGTTGTGGCTTTCATCACTATGGGATGCACCGGAAACGGCATGGGAGCGCCCTCCTATGCCGTACTCATCTTTGAGGAAAGCTGCCTTTTCCTTGCCGGTGTGGTCGGCGGTGAAGTATTCGTAGATCCTGCCCTTGCCGCCCTCCACGCCGCTGCCGCGATCCAGCGCGTGGTCGATCTCGTCCTCCGTGATGAAGCGTGCCAGCTCCGGCACTGCGGTCATTTCGGAGGAATACGCCCTGCGGGGCAAGGACAGGTCCCGCAGGCTCTGCCAGATGTTCTCCAGCTTGTGGTAGTGGAATCGCAGCAGACTTCTGTCCTGCTCATGGGCGGCGTAAAACTGCGCGAACTCGCCGGAGAGCGTGTCGCGGAAGGAAGAATCCGTCAGGCGTTCGGCAAGGCGCTCCGTTTCATCAGGGAAGCTGCCGCCCCGCAGCGTATCCATGCAGGAGAGATAGCCCTGCTCCCGCGCCTCGTCGCTGAGATCGTGTTTCAGATACCAGAGGGCTTGGGCAAGCTGCATCCGCTCATGCTGCCCTGCCTCGGCAAGCTCCACGTTGGAGGCATACACGCCGCTGTCCATAAGCTCAGAAATGCGCACGGCGGCGTCCTGCCATGCGATTACCTGTGCGCTGCGCACATACTCCGCGCTTCTGCCGGGGGCGATGTGGATGCCGTCTACGGCGTACCACGCGGAAAGCTCGCCCTCCGGTGTCTTAAAGCCGTTGCCGCCGTGGAAGGTGTTTTGCAGCAGCGCGGCAATGTCCTCCGTGGACTTCTGCTTCTGGAACGCGGCGGCAATGACCATGCGGGTATCGTCCGAATTGCCGCCCAGCCGCAGCACATGGTCAAGCTGCGCCTGAGAAACGGAAAAAGCGAAGGGCGTCTGTGCGCTCTCCGCTTCTTCAATGGATACAATTTGTTCCGCTTCGGTGGGGAAAAAGGATAGCTGACCGCCCCGTGTGGGGTGTTCTGTTATGCGTAGATCAGCTCCGCGAGAATCACTTCCTCCGCCTGCGCCTTGCAGGTGTTCATCAGGCCCACCCATTTCATCGGGTCGCTGGCTTTCAGAGCTTCCGTCGCTCCGGCCTCCGACGCCAGCTTCGGCATCATCTGCTCTAAGCGGCTCTGCGCCGCCTGCTCGATCTCCAGCAGGTGCGGGAACAGGGCTTCCTCCAAGATCATCTGGTTCCAGAGGATGGGCCGATGCTCCTTCAGGTACTTCTGGCGCATCCGCCCGTACTTGCCGAGGGGCTGCTCCGGCACCTCGATCTTCAGGTCGGGGATCATGTAATCTCCGTTCATCGTGTAAGTCAGGTTGTTCTCCATGCTCTGCCGTCCTTTCCGCGCTGTGTTCGCGCTCATAATTTCGTATGGTGACTTCGATCTGCCGCAAAACCTGTTCATTGATCTCGCTGACCGCCGTGCCAAGGGCTGCCACCGTGCGAGGGGTGTTGAAATCAAAGATGCTGAAAAAATCCTCGTGTTCAAAGTGATCCTCCGGCTGCATCCCGCAGCGGGACATGAGGGAGTAGGTGATGCTGACCGCCGCGGCGTTTTTGAACGCCACCTCGATGTTGTAATCATCATACTCCTCCAGATAGGAATCCGCAACGATGCCGAGGATGTCGCGGGAATGGTCGCGCCAGTATTCCGCAGCAAGCTGAGAAGCGACGCTCTCGAACTGCTCCGCAAGGCCGTTTTTGCCGGAAACGCTGTAATTACGCTCCAGCATGGCGCTCACGCTGTCGGTATGCGCGTCTTTCAGCTCCCACAAGTTGACGCGGCGGGCGTTTTCCTTTCCGCCGGTGTCGGAAACGTCAAAGACGTATTTGAGCCGCGGCTTGTAGCCGGAAGCGTCAATGAGGGCGATGCCCGTGCTGCCGCGCCGGACATAGCGCCCCATCTTCTCGTTCCAGAAGTCGTACTCCGCGCAGGCGGTGGCCTCCGGACGCTGCATATAGATCATGAGCTGCTCGTTGTAGGGGTACTTATACAGCCTTGCGGCGGTGGTCAGGAACGCCGTCCACGCCAGATGGCTGCCGGTGATCTGCCGCGCGGTGCGCTCCGCCTGCTCCGCGTAGGCTTGCAGTTTGTTGGGCATAAGCAAAATCCTCCCTTCATGGTTTTATCGTGGTTTTCGTTTTTTCATAGGAAACGCGCCGGACGAAGAATGTATCGTCCGGCGCGCTCCCAGCGGCGAATCTGCGATTTTTCCGGCTCTTGACCGTAAAACAGTCAGCTTTGCTCAGAGGTCAAAATCCGGCGTCAGGTCAAGGGCGGCATACTCCGCGTCGGTAATGCCGCACAGCTTTGCGAGGGCGCTGTCCGTCAGCTCCCGCAGCTCGGCCTCCTCTGCATCCAGATACCCCCGCATTTCTGTGAGGGCTGCGATCAGGCCCTCGCGGGTGCCTGCCGCGTTGTAGATGCTCATGAGGCTGACTTCATCGTGGGTGAAATGCTTGTCGTTCATATCAAAGCTCTCTTTCTGCGCTCCGTTTGGGCGCTGTTTTGTTTTTCGCCTGCTCCGGCGTCCTTTCCCTGAGCTTTTCCAGCACGGAGGGCTTCTTCTGTTCACGGTGGGAGGCCGCAGCCAGCTCCGTCAGGGAGATGGAAAAGCCCGCCTTGACCTGTGCCTCCAAATCGGCCACGGTGGACTGCTTGGGGCCGTTGTTGATGATGCCGTCGATCATGCCATAGTCGTCCTCCATGGCCATCTCCGCATTTTTGAGGTAGTTCTCCGGCTTGAGGAAATTGGGAAGCTCCCGGAAGCCGATGCTGTCAACGTAATGACAGGATACTACGCCGTTTTGCTTCAAGGCAACGATGTCGCTGACCGACAGGCTGTGTCCCTTGAAATCCGCAGGATGATCCACGTTGAACCGCTGATAAATCATATCCAGATTGGTTCTGGCATTCCCATAATCCATAAACCCTCCGGTGTAGATCGCGTCGTAGCCGCCGCGCTCCGGCGTGACGCCCTTGCTCTGCAAGTAGTCATAGTTCATGAAGCGGTAAGCGTCCAGCTCGCCGCCGCGCCGGATCTGGTAAATGAGGAAAGCGTCCTGCGGGTTTTCCAGAAACAGCTTCTCCGTGTCCGCCTGTTCGCTCAGCGTCACAACGCCGCGCACCGCGTCCCATTCCTCGCGCTCCACGCCGAACACGCCGGTGTGGGAGGAAATGTCCTCGGCGTCCAGCGCCATGGCCTCGGTGTTGTCGCCGTAGAGCAGGAACACGGGAACATCCTGCATGAACAGCTCCATGGCGCGCTCCTTTGTCAGCGGCAGCATGGTATTGCCGTCCGTGTAGCCGTACTGATACATCTCTGAAAAGCCGATGCCGGTATCCGGCATGGGATAGCCTTGCTCCAGCTCCGGCAGGGGCGGCAGCTCATCCTCAACATTCGGCGTTTCTGTTTCAATCTCCGGCTGCGGTTCCTCCTTTGCCCGCCATTCCTGACGGAACAGGCCGTTGAAGCGTTCCAGAAGCCCATGAGCGCCGTCGTCGATGCCGATCTCGTCTGCCAGCTTGACGAAATCCACCAGCTCCTTCCGCAGCTCTGCGTCCTCACCGGCAAGCAGTCTGTCCGCCACCGCCTCCGCCGTTGGTCTGTCCGCGCTGTCGGGAACGTTCAGATCCCGGCGCAGGAACGCCGCGTAGTCGGCGGCAAAGGCCAGCGCGTCAGTGCGTGAGGGCGGGATGGTGACAAGCTCGTATTCCGTGTCCTTGGGAAGCTCGATGCCGCGCTCCTGACAGACCTCCGCAAAATGCTTTTCCACGTCGGTGATGATGCCGTTTGCGGTCTTGCTGATGGTATCCAGACTGGCACGGAACTCCGGCAGCTCGGCGTTTTTTGACCATGTTGCCACATAGCCAAAGCTGTTCGCGCCGGTTTCAATGCCGAAGTAGGCGCAGACCATGAAGGAGACGCTTTCGGCCTCCACTTCTTCTGTATTGCGGCTTTTGGCCTTGCGCTCCGCCGCCTGCTGCAAGCCGTAGTTGTGGAGCTTGGCGTGGGCGATCTCATGGACGGCGGCGGATACCGTCTGCACCTCGCTCATGCCCTCCCGCAGCGTGATGCTCTGGGATTTGGGGCTGAAATAGCCGTCCATATCCGCAGACAGCGGCTTTACCTCCACCGGCACGGGAGAGGAACGGCGCAGCGCCTCCATGAACGCCTCATAATTCTCCACGCTGCCGGTCAGGTTGGCGACGGGGCTGGCCACGCGCTCCGGCAGGGGCTTTCCGTCCGTCTGGGCGTAGTCGAACACCTTGACCGGGCGGAACATGGGGATTTCGATCTCCTTTTCCTCGGTCATCACCTTGCCGTCCGCGTCCAGAATGGGCAGTTTAGTGTCCGGGTCGAGCTTTTCCTGCTCGATTTTCTTCTTATACGGCGTGGGCGCGATGATGGTGATGCCCTTCTCGCCCCGCAGCACATGGCGGGAGAACTTGTCTCGCCAGCGGTTATAGCCCGCCACAAGTGTGGCGTCCGGGCGCTGCAAGTGGATGAGCGCCTGATTGTTGAGGGAATAGTTGTGAAACCGGCTCATGGTGCGCAGGTAATTGCGGTACTTTTCCATATCGCCGGATTCAAAGATGTCGCGGATGCCCGCCTCGATGCGGTCGGTGATCTCCTTGAGCTGTTCTCTGTTTTTACCGGGTTTCTCTGGCATAGTTTCCTCCTTTCATCAGGTCGATACGCAGGAGCTGAAGCCCCCGCGAAAGATATTCCCGTAAATCCGTTTTTCCGCAGAGATAGCGGATGTCGCCTGCCTTGTCCTGCTCCCGCAGCGTCCACAGGTCCGCCGCCCACCGGGCAAATACCGCGTCCGGCGCGTTGAAGGGCTTTTTGCGGCGAAGATAGAGGCTGTGCCGCCCCAGCACCATGATCGTGCAAACGGTATTGACCACATCGAGAGAACATTCGTTGAGAACGGCAATTCTTCGTTCATACGAGGCCGCTTCCAGCAGCTCGCGCAGCGCAGGCTTGGCGTTTTTAATCAATGCCGGATAATCCGCTCTTGTCGGATACGGAGATTTTCGTGTCATAGGCACTTCCTTTCATTTCATGGGCTGTTTACCCCTAAAATGGCAGCGCCCGCGCAGGGGTAGGCTTTCCTGTGCGGGCGCTCGGTTCTTATTCGTTTTCGGAGTATATACTCCTTGCGGGCGGCGTATATCCGGCGTTTTTGGCGCGTTCGCTGGCGGCTCTGCGCCGTTCGTCGCTGAACAGCTCCCGGACGCTGACGCAGCTTTTCGGCACGATGTAGCTGACCGCTCCGGCATGGACGGCCTTATCCGGGTACACCTTGTCCGGGTACTTCTCCGCAAGGCGCTTGAGCTTGCGCTTCAGCTTGGGGTCGTGGGTGTAGATGCTGGCGGTGGATTCTTCCTCGTTGTAGAGGATGATACTTTCCTGCTCCAGCTTGGAGAGCTTCATGTCCTCGCCCCCTTGTCAAATTCCAAACGGAAGCGGACGCTCTCGCCGGTGTCCTCCAGCACGGCAGTGGCGTCGTAGGTGCCGCCGGTTTTTTCGGAGTAGAGGCCGGTGAGCTTCACCCGCCCGTCTGCAAGCAGCGCGGCGGCGACCTTTTTTGTCAGAGCGGCGCGCTTGGCGGCAAAGAACTTGTTGTCCCGCCACAGCCCGAAGCGGCAGTCGTTTTTCTCGCAGAAGAAGCCCTTTTTGCTCTCGGTCACGTCGCTGCCGCAGCGGGGGCATTTGCCAATGACCTCACGGCCGGAGGGGAACAGCACCTCCGCGCCGGAGATGACCTGATAGGTTTTCACCAGCTCCGTGAGCATCTCCGCAATGCCGGTCATGAACTCGTCCGGGGAAAGCTCGCCGCGCTCCACCTGCTGCAAGCGGTATTCCCATTCGGCGGTGAGAAGCGGGGACTGTAACTGCTCCGGCAGCACGGTGATGAGGGAAACGCCGGTATGGGCAGGCACAAGGCTGACGGCCTTCTTCGCCCGCTTGCGCTCCACAAAGCCCGTGGCTACCAGCTTTTCGATGATGGCGGCGCGGGTGGCGGGCGTTCCCAGCCCCTTCCGTTCCGCTTCTTCCGGCATATCTTCCTTTCCGGCAGTCTCCATGGCGGAAAGCAGTGTATCCTCCGTATAATGCCTGGGCGGCGTGGTCTTGCCCTCCTTTACGGCGGCTTCGGCGCAATCCGACACCTGCCCCTCCGACAGCTCCGGCAAGGCGGCGTCCTGCTTTTCCTGCGCGAGATACTGCTTCCAGCCGGGTGTGAGGGTGGTTCTGCCCTTGACGGTGAATACAGCGCCGCCGCACTCCAGCGTAACGGCGGTTTCCGCATAGCGGTGTGCATCGCTGACCGCACGGAGAAGCTGACCTGCCACAAGGCGCAAAATCTCGCGCTCGCCCAGCGGCAGGACGGAGGTATCCGCCTTGCCCGCGCTGGCGGTGGGGAGAATGGCATGGTGGTCGCTGACCTTGCGGCTGTCGCAGACCTGTCTTGCGTTCACGCCCTCCGGCGCATCCGTTTCGCAGATGGCGGCGGCAACGGTCACAAGCTCCGGCACGGAGGGTTCCAGATCATCAGTGAGGAAGCGGCTGTCCGTGCGGGGGTAGGTGCAGAGCTTTTTCTCGTAGAGGGCTTGCAGATAGTCAAGCGTCTGCTGTGCGGTATAGCCGAGGCTGCGGTTGGCCTCCCGCTGGAGGGCGGTCAGGTCGTAGAGCCGGGGCGCGTTCTCCGTTTTTTCCGTGCGCTGCACCGTCCTGACCGTGACCGGCTGACCGGCGCAGGCGGCGGCAAGGGCGTCCGCCTCCGCTTTCTCTTTGAACTTTTCGGACACGGCGGCAAAATCGCCGCAGCGAAGATTTACCGTGTAAAAGGCTTCCGGGCGGAACGCCCCGATCTCCGCCTCCCGCTGGACGATGAGCGCCAGCGTGGGCGTCATGACGCGCCCAACATTCAAGGTGCGGTGGTAAAGGACGGAAAACAGGCGCGTGGCGTTGATGCCCACCAGCCAGTCCGCGCGGGCGCGGCAGAGGGCGGACTGGTGCAGCCCGTCATATTCCCGTCCCGGACGAAGGTCCGCAAAGCCCTTTCGGATGGCCTCGTCCTCCATGGAGGAGATCCACAGCCGCTTCATGGTTTTCGTGCAGCCCGCCATGTAGTAGACGGTGCGGAAGATAAGCTCCCCCTCGCGCCCTGCGTCGCAGGCGTTGATGACCTCGGTCACGTCCTCCCGGCGCATGAGGTCCCGCAGCAGCTCGAACTGTTTGGCTTTGTCCGCTTTCAGCGTGAAGCGCCAGCTTGCGGGCAGGATGGGCAGATCGTCATAGCGCCATTTTGCGTACTTTTCATCGTACACGTCCGCGCCCGCCAGCTCCGCCAGATGCCCGAAGCACCAGCTTACAAGGTAGCCGTTTCCCGAAAGATAGCCGTCGTTGCGTTTGGTCGCGCCCAGCACGGCGGCGATGGACTGGGCGACGGAGGGCTTTTCCGCGATCACTAATTTATGGTGTGTCATATTCATTTTTCTCCTTTTCTGCATAGCAAAAAGCAGCCCCGAAGGACTGCTTTTCGTGTCTGTTTTTCTAATCGTATATGAGTCAGGGCCGTTCAAGGCACCGCTTCCGTATCACATCCTTTTTCGCTGCATCTGGTCTCTCATGGGTACATTGTGCATCGGTGGGAGAAGGCGGCAGGGGTCGGGGTCCTAACGCTCCGGCGCTTTCGCCCGCGCCTTTTCCCGCAGATCGGTGTCACGGTAGCAGGGGCGGAGGCAGACGGTGCCGTAGCGGGAACAGCCGCAGCAGAAATGCCCCTCCGGGGCGGGGGTACGCGGCGTTTCCTCTTTTCCCGGATAGGGGCGCTGCATCATCAGCCGCTCCAGCGGGTTTTTGGTGAAAAGGGTCATGCATCCGCGTCCTCCGTTTCCTCCGGCTCGTCCGCATCGTCCTCGTTTTCGTATTCCTCGTCCTCATCGCCGTAGTCGTAATCGTCCAAGTCTACAGGTCCCTTTGTGTCGGGCTTTTTCTTACGGAGCTTGAACCAGTACAGCGCGCCGCCGCCCGCCATCAGGAGCAGCAGCACAATCACAACAAGACCGCTGCCGGACTTCTTTTCGCCGCCGTCCTTGTCGGGGCTGTCGCTCGTATCCGGCGTCGGGTCGGGCTCCGGCGTCTTTTCCGCGGCCTTTTCCTTTCCCATGCACTCCGTCATATTGGTCTTGCACACCTCGCAGGCGGTGTTGACCGCACCTGCCTCGCACTTGTCCTTGCAGGAGCAGACGGGGGCGGAATCCTCGTCGATGAGTGCAAGCAGGTCACTTTCGTCCACAAGGTTCAAAAAGTAGGTTTCATACTGATCTCCGTCCTCGTCCAGCGGCTTATCGTAGTCGATCACCAGATAGAGGGTATGGCCGTTGCGGGTTTCCACCGCGATGAACTGCTTGTTGGTGTGCTTGTCATAGAGCAGGTCGCGGGTGACGGCGCTGCCGTTTTGGGAAAAGCCCGTCCCTTTCTCAATGGCGACAGGCGCGGCGGTATCGCTGGGTTCCTGTGCTTTCGCCGGCTCGGCGGCGGGCATCTGTGCCGCAGCGGGCTTTCCCGTGCTGCCGGAGGTGCTGGAGGGCTTTCCTGCACCGGTATTGCTGCCGGTATTGCCGCTGCTGCCGGTATTGCCGGAGGGCTGCTTCCTGCAATCGCAGTCTGCGGGACAATGGGTGCTGTGCTGCTCCGGTGTGGGGCTGGGCGCAGGCGTTTCCTTTTCATAGAAGGGGTTGGCGATCACCAGATAGCCCGTGCGGTTGCCTGCGTTGTCCACGCCCATGATGTAAAAGTGGGAATCCCGCGTGTTTTTGTCAATGCGGACGCTGAACTCGCCGTTTTGCAGGGTGGTATAAAGCTCATCGTTCACATAGACCCCGGCTATGCCGGAGAGGGTGTCGGCGGCCTCCACGCGCAGCAGCGTACCGCTGACGCCCGCGCGAAGGACCGGCGCTTCAAGGTCTATGCAGCGCAGCTCCAGCGTCAGCGTATGCTCCGTGCCGTAGGGGTCGGTGACAAAGAAAAACACGATACCGTTGTCCGGCACCGTGTAGCGGGCGCGGCCGTCGTGGGCAAGCTGCTCCGTCAGGTCTGTTCTCTGCGCGTTTTCGCCCAGTGCTGCCTCCGCCTTGTTCCAGCCGGTGCCTTTCTTATCCACGATACGGACGGTGATTGTTACCGGTGCGTTGTGCCAGCCTGCCGGAATATCCGCGTCCAGCGCGTATTCCGCCTCCGGCTGCGGCGTTTCCGTCGTTTCAGGCGGCGCGGGAGCCGGTTCCTGTGTGTCCGGCCCTTGCTCTGCCGGAGGGGGCTCCGGCGTTTCTTCGGGCGTGACGGGAAGCTCGGCCTCCACGATCTCCGGCGTGCTTTCCGGCGCGCCGCCTGCCGGGGCGTCCTCCATATCCGTCGCCATGGCCATGCCGGACATGGTGAGGAACATCAGGGCAAGGCAAAGGACGGCGGCAACTCCGCGCAGCAGCCGGTTGTTATTCTTCTTCATGCACATAGTCCGTATCCTCCTTGGTATTGGGTGTGATAAAGGGCGCGCCGCCCCTTTTGAGCTGTGTGAGGAACTGCGCCAGCTCCTCCATGCTCATACCGGTGGCGCGGGCAAGGCCGATGATGTCGGTATTCTCCAGCTCGACGATGCTCTCGTCAAGCTCCCGGTTGCGGGACTGGAGGGCAGCGATCTTTTCATCGTTTTTCGCCCGTTCAGCCTTGAGCTTTATAATCTTAGGGTTCATTTTTGGCTCCTTTCAGTGAGATCAGGGCGGGGACAGCCGCCCGTAGGCAAGGAAGTGGGATTGCCAGTAGCTTGAATTGAGGCTTGTGTACTGGATGGGGTCGCCGCAGTGAAGCATCATGTTGTTTCCCACATAGATGCCCACATGGGATGCACCTGCCGTGTCGTAGGTGCCTTGGAAGAACACCAGATCGCCGGGGCGCAGGTTGGCGGCGGATACCCTTGTGCAGATGCCCAGCAGCCCCGAAGCGCCCAGCCGTCCGAAGCTCCAGCCCACGCCGCAGTTGTTGTAGACATAGCTGACAAAGCCGGAGCAGTCGAAGGAGGTGGCAGGGCTGCTGCCGCCCCAGACGTAGGGGTAGCCGAGGTACTTCTCCGCCTCCTTGATGATGGCGGCGAACTGCGCGTCCTCCAGCGCTTCCGGGGGTATCTCGTACTTCTCATAGTCGGCGGTGTAGTATTTCCCGATGTACTCCGAGCCGCCGAACAGGTCCGGGCGGTTGCCCAGAGTAGCCATATACATGGCGTAAAGGGAGAGCTGATCCTGCGACATGATATAGACCGGCACATGGGAGAGGTTAAAGTTTTCCAGCTTTACGGTGCAGATGTAATAGGTGTACGGCACCTGCACGTCGTACTCGTAACTTTGCAGATTGCCGTCCGCGTCGGTGTAGTAGCCGGTACGGGTTTCCGTGCGGTATCTCGTTTCCGTAGCGACGGTTTCCGTTAGGATGTACTGCTTTTCAAACAGCATCTCCAAGATGCCGCCGACCTCGGCTATCGTCCACTCTTTTCCTTTCAGGGCGGTAACGGCGGAAATCAGCACATAGGGGTCATGCTCGATGTCGTCCAGATCAAAATGGTACTCATCGTAGTCGTGGGTGCTTTCGTAGGTGTCGAGATACTGCTGCAATTCCGCTTCCATGGCGCAATACTGCGCCTCTGCCGCCAGCATATCCGCGTCCTCGCTGGGGTAGGTGGACACGTTGACGCCGGTGGCTCCGCCCTGAATCAGCAGAGAACAGGAGGAAACGGTGCAGAGGATGAGGACAATCATTGCCGCGATGCCGCCCACGATAAGAAAGCCCTTTTTGTGACGGGCGATGAACTCACCGGTTTTCTTGGTGTTCTCTGCGGCTTTCCGCGCCGCCTTTGCCGTGGCTTCGGAGGCTTTGACCGTATTCCCGGCGCTTTTTCCGGCTTTGGAGGCGGCGTACTCCCGCTTGATAGCCTGCTTCTGCTGCCAGCGGGAGTAGGGATTGCTGGAAAACTGCGGGTCATGGTGCTGTGCCGTTTTGTCCAGCGCACGGAGGTTGGCGCGGTCTGCCTTGACCTCGGCGCGGTCTGCGCGGCGGTAGGGCTTCTCCTTGTGGGAGCGGTGGGCGTGCTGGGCAAGTCGCACGGCGCGCTCCGCCGCCTGCTCCACGCCGTGGGCGCTCTCCACACCCACATTGTCCTGCTCATGCTCCCGAATCTCCCTGTGGACGGCAGATAGCGCCGCCGCACCGGGCGCGTCCCGCAGGGCGTGGGCCAGCTTGGAGGGCGGGCGTTTTTTGTCCACCTCCTCAAAGGAAAGGCGCGTCGTTACCCTGCCGGTCTGCGGGTCTACCGTGCGCTGCTTCCGCTTTACGGTTTTCTTGGGTATCTTCGCCTCGGTCTTTTCCAGCTTCTTCATACGCTTGTCCGCTTTTCGGATGGCCTTTTTCAGTTCCGGCGCTGCCAGCTCCTCGTCGGTAAACAGCAGCCGGGGCGAGCGTTTGCTCATGGGGTTTCACCTCCGTTCGGGGCATACGGTACGCCGAGAAAGTCCAGCACCTTGCCGCAGCCCAATTTATGGATGCAGAAATCGTACTGCTTGGGATGTGTCAGCGCCATGCGCTGAAAGCGGTTCGGCGGCTTCTCCAGATGGATGCCGAACATACAGAACATACAGCCGGTGCGCTTCGCGCCGGTGGTGGTCAGCCTGCCGTTTTCCTCCACGATCTCGCCGTAGACGGACGCATACGGGATACCGGTCATTTTGAGATAGGCCAGCACATCCTGCTCTGTCCAGAAGGACATGGGCTGAGAGGTGGGGTCCCGCTTATGATAGGCGTTGCATCCGATTTTGAGATAGACGCTCTGGCGGCGTGCGCTCTCACAGGCCATGGTCGCAATGATCTGCTTTCTACCGGTTTCCCTGTTATATCTGTGCAGGGGACGCTCCTTTATCACGGTGCAGCAGGCGTCAGAAACGGGAAATGGCGCATCCAGCAGGATACGCCATTTCATGTATCGTTCATTGAATTTTGAGGGCGTACCGTCACGGTTTAATCCGTTCAGATGGCATAGCGCCCATGTGCCGCCCTTTCGGGCGTAGCGGATACGCCGCGCCACATCCTTGGATATGACGGGATAGCCGTATTCCGATATGACCTTTGAAAAGGGCATTTCAGGCCGCAGCCACGTTACATTGGGAACGGTTTTCACAAATTCCCGTATCTCCGGGTATTCCAGCCCCGTGTCTACAAACACGGCGGGAATGTCGGGGAACGCCCGCCGTGCAAGGTCCAGCAGAACGGTGCTGTCCTTGCCGCCCGAAAAGGAAACGGCGACCTTGCAGCCGTAGTGGTGATACCACTCGATGATCTTCGCCTGCGTCACGCGAATTTTCCGCTCCAGCGGCCACGCCTGCATGACGCTCAGATCCTGCCGGGTGTAGGCGTTCATACCGCGACACCTCCGATCCGTTTCTCTGCCAGCTTGCAGTAGTCCGGGTTCAGCTCGATGCCGATGTAGTGCCGTCCAAGCTGCCTTGCCACCGCCGCCGTGGTGCCGGAGCCGAGGAAGGGGTCGAGCACCACACCTCCGGGCGGGCAGCCTGCCAGCAGGCAGGTTTCCGCCAGCTTGGGCGGGAAAGCGGCAAAATGCCCGCCCCGGTACGGCACGGTGTTGATTTGCCAGACGTCGCGCTTGTTGCGAAGCTGCGGGATGTCCTCATCGGCGTACCCGTTCGGGCGGTGGTCGTTGAGGTGTTGGTGCTTCTGACCGGGAATATCCGCGGAATACTTGTTGCCTGCACCAAATCCACGCTTCATCCGCGCAGGAGTGGAGGCCGCAACCGGCTCCGCGATGGCAGCGGCATCATAATAGTAGCGGCGGGACTTGGACAGCAGGAAAATATGCTCATAGCAGCGGCTTGGCCTGTCCTTTGTGCTTTCCGGCATGGGGTTCGCTTTCATCCAGATGATGTCCGAGCGCAGATACCAGCCGTCTGTGCGCAGCGCGAAGGCCAGCAGCCACGGGATGCCGATCATGTCCTTTGCCTTGCAGCCCTCCACCTTGCCGTTGAGGGCGACCGCCTGACCGGTCCTGCCGTTGGGGTACTTGGGGTCGAGGCTTTCTCCCTGATTGCCCTTTCCGGCATAGGTGTCCGCGATATTGAGCCAGAGTGTGCCGTCCGGCGTGAGAACGCGCCTGACCTCCCGGAAAATGGAAGTCAGGCGCTCCACATACAGCGCCGGAGTTTCCTCCCGCCCGATCTGCCCATCTACGCCGTAATCCCGCAGTGCGTAGTACGGCGGCGAGGTGATGCAGCAGTTTACGGAATTGTCCGGCAGGGTTTTCAGCACGGTCAGGGCGTCGCCGCAGTAGATGCGGTCAGCCTGCATAGTCGAACTCATCCCTTAGAAGCGAGGTAAGCCCCTCGACAGCAGTGAGGATGTCCCTGCACACGCCGGTCAGCTCAGATATGGCCGGTTCTCCGTCGTACTCAAATACGTCGGCGTCCTCATTGTCCTCGTCCGCCTCACGCTCTGCGGCGTATTCGCGCTCGATGCGCTCGGTATACTCGCAGCAGCGTTCGCCGGGGCAGCAGGGATTATCCGCAGGAACGTAACCGGCGTATTCCGGCTCGATCAGGTCGTTTTCGATGAGGTCGGACAGGTCCGCAAGGTCACGGGACTTGAGGTAATTGAGCGCCCTGCCCCAAGAACTGAACATCTCCTCGCAGCGCTCGTCAAAGTCGAGGGTGGATCTGCGTACAAGGTCCAGATAGCCGTCCTTCTCGGCTCCGTTTTTGATGTAGTGCATGAGGATGGTCGCCATCCACAGCAGCTCCAGCTTTTCCTCGATGTGGCGCAGATAGTCCTCGCCGTGGATCAGGTACAGATTTTCTTTTTTCATGGTGTTACGCTCCTTATTCGTTTAATCAATCAGTTGGAAGCGCCTCGCCGCAGCGGAGCAGCTCCCGGAACAGGCTCTTGCCCATGGGGGTGATGAGGGTGTACGCGCCGCTGTGACCGTTGCGGACATAATCCCTCACGCGGAACAGCCCGCGGTTGCGGGGGATGGCGTAGGGCATGAGGTTCCCCGCAGGGCTGCGGTAGAGAAAGCCGGTCTGCTGGAGAAAGCGGGCAAACCAGCGCTCCGGCACATTCAGCTCCTTTGCCGTGGTGCGAAGGTTGGTGCAGCCGTCCGCGTCCATAAAGGCGTCGTAGTAATCCGCCTTGGGCAGCAGCGTTTGGCGCTCCGCCCTGTGCCGCAGGTTCTCCGCATGGGCGGCGTAGAGGCTTTTCATCAGCGCGTCCAGTAGCTCAGGGTGCTCGGCGAACAGCTTGAGCTTCTCGTCGGTGATATACACGCCGTGCTTGCGGATGGCCGGAATGACCTCATGGGTGATCCAGCGCTTGAACGCCTTTGCCTCCGGCTTGCGGGAGCCAAGGACTAAAGTGTAAAGTCCCGGCTCGTTGACAATAGTGGCGTCACCTTGACGCCCTAAGTTGAACTTAGCCCGTTCATCTTCATCAAGGCGACTTACTGCAATCGTGGGATTGCTCAGGTCTAAGACGCTGCACACATCGACGGCTACGAACCACGGCTCGCCGTTGAGGTTCAGCGTTCGCACCTTTCCAAAGGCGTCGTTTTCAAAAATCATCAGTTTGTTTTCCATCGTGCAATTCCTTTCCATATCTTGTTATGCAGTCTGCTCCTGTGGCTTGGTGGTAAGCAGGTCATAGAGTTCCCCGCGGGGGAAGCGGTCTACGAAGGGAAGAATGACGTTGCCGTAAAAAAGCAGCCCTTCGCCTTCACCGCTGTGGGTGACATACGAGAGCTGATGCGGGGAAATATTGAGCTGTTTTGCGAGAATCTGCCGGTCGCCGCTGGCCTGATTGAGCATGAGGATGAAATCGCTGTTCTCAAAGATGTTTTCCACCTCGCGGGAGGAGAGCAGGTCTTTGACATTCTGCGTGATGCCGGTGGGGATACCGCCCCACTTGCGGAAGCGCTTCCAGATTTCCACCGTGTAGGCCGCCGTCTGCTCCTCGCGCAGCAAAAGGTGCATTTCGTCAATGTAGTAGCGGGTGGATTTGTGGGCTTCCCGGTTGATGGTCACTCGATTCCACACGGCGTCCTGCACGATGAGCATCCCGATCTTCTTGAGCTGCTTGCCCAGCTCCTTGATGTCAAAGCTGACAATGCGGTTTTCAATGTTGATGTTGGTGCGGTGGTTGAACACGTTGAGAGAGCCGGAAACGTAGATTTCCAAAGCCGTGGCGATGTACTGCGCCTCCTTTTCCTCCTGCCGCCGCAGCTCGTTATACAAGTCCTCCAGAATCGGCATATTCTCCGGCTTCGGGTCGCTGAGATAATCCCGGTACACCATGCGCACACAGCGGTCGATGATGGTCTTTTCCACCGGCATGAGGCCGTCCTTGCCGCCCACGATCAGCTCGCAGAGGGAGAGGATGAAGTCGGATTTCAGGCTCAGCGGGTTTTCATCGTCGCTGTAATTGAGGTTTAAGTCCATAGGGTTGATGTAATGCGGGCTTGTGGGGGAGATTTTAATGACCTGTCCGTGCAGGCGCTCCACCAGCGGCCCATACTCGGCCTCGGGGTCGCAGATGATGATGTCATCGTCGGTGACGAGGAACACGTTGGCGATCTCCCGCTTTGCGGCAAAGCTCTTGCCGCTGCCGGGCGTACCAAGGATGAGGCCGTTGGGGTTCTTGAGACGCTTGCGGTCTACCATGATGAGGTTGTTTGAGAGGGCATTCAGCCCGCAGTACAGAGCTTCCTTGCCGTCCTGAAACAGCTCCTGCGTGGTAAAGGGGATAAAAATAGCGACGCTTGATGTGGTCAAGCCCCGCTGTATCTCGATCTGGTTCAGTCCTAACGGCAGAGAGGACATCAGCCCCTCCTCCTGCCGGAAATCAAGGCGGGTAAGCTGGCAGTTGTACTTCTGGGCGATGGAAGCCGCCTGAAACACGTTGTTGTCAAGCTGCTGGCGGCTGCCTGCGGTGTTAACCACAATAAAGGTCAGCAGGAACATTCGCTCGTTGCGGCTTTGCAGGTCTTGCAGCAGCTTCTTCGCCTCCGTGCCGTAGGTGGCGAGGTCCGAGGGGATGATGTCCATGTCGTATCCGGCGCGGACGGCCTTTTTCTGCTCCTCAATGGTCATTTTCTGCAAATCCGTGATCTTCCGCTTGATGGTCTTGATGGCCTTGACCTGATCCACGGACTGGACGTGCATACTGACGATGAGGGAGCTTTCCATGTCGAGGAAGTCCGCCAGCATCCGGTCGTTGAGTTCAGGGGCTAAAATCTGCAAGAAGCTGGCGCAGCCGATGCGCCTGCCGACGCCGAAGGAGCGCCCGGTGCGGAACTCAAAGGAGCTGGGCGCGATAAAGTCCTTGACCGAAAGCCCGGAGGGTGCCAGCCAGTCCCACGAGAAGCGGAACGGCTCCTGCTCGTCCATGTGCAGCATCCCGTGCAGCAGCCGCAGCCGTTCCATGCCGTTCATGGGCTCCGCCGCCACGCCGAGGCGCTTGAAGTTGTTGAGGATGTCCGTTTCGATGCGCTCTAAGCGGGGCTTTGCCGCTTTCAGCCCATCCGCCTCCACGCCGAAGGTCAGGTACTTGGTCTTGATTAGGCCGTTGTTGCCGCGGGCAAGCTGGTTCTGGAGCATCTGGGTGTATTCCAGACGGATGCTGTCAAAATCGTCGCCCTGCGGCGAGATGGTGATGTACCTTGCGTAATTGTCCTTGTTGGCGGACATATTCACAAAGGAGAGCTGAAAACGCACGGAGCTGTCAAAGTAGTTGAGGAAGTCGCACCAGCCGTCAAAGATGGCGGTCTTGTCCTCGTTCTGGTTGAGCTGGTAGTTGATGTCCTGAAATTGGACGGTTTTCGTGTAGTAGCTGTCCGTCACGCGGCAGATGCCGTCGGGGAACATCCGCTGAAACGGGATGCTGTCCTGTGCGGACTTCTGTTTCTTATCCTGCCGCTTCGCTCTTGCGATGGCGGCCTCGATCTGCCTGCGTTCGGCGCGGGTGAGTTTTGTGCGGGTGGACAATGCGATACACCTCCCGGTCTAAATTGTCCTGCCGTTCCAGAACGGCGTAGAAATTATTGGTTGCGTAGGGGCGCTGCTTGGGGCGCAGGAAGCAGACCTGCACGATGTTGCGGACGATCTTTTCAAGGGGCTGTCCGTTCTTCTCATACATGGCCAGCAGGAAAAAGGGCAGCATGAGCAGAATCATGCAGATCGCCGCCGTGCTGACGCCGGTATGGGCTTTAAGCAGGAAGAACAGCGGAACGCCCAGCGCCGCGCCCGCGCCGAAGCATACGAGCTGGCGCTTCGTCAGGTTCAGCAGCACCTTGGTCTTGACCGCGTTCAGGTCTTTGGGTACGGGAACGTATGCCATAATGATGTACCTCCGTCAATGACTGTTGAAAATTGACTTTGCGAGACTGCTGGTTTTGAACAGGGTGAAGCAGAGCAGCACCGTGTAGCCCATGCACAGCCAGATGGCCGTGGAAATGTTGTCGTCTATGAGCATATTCTGTACCAGCACCGCATAGATGGCGATGCAGATGATGATGAGAAAGCCCTGAAACGCCAGCGCCAACAGGGAGCGGAGATAATTCTGCCCCATACCGCCCCATTCCTTGCCCATCATGGTGGCCATGGGGATGGGCGCGATGCTGGTGACGAGGTATATCTCGATCATGCGCCCGTAGATGATGATGAAAATGCAGATGGTCAGCCCCCACATGGTGAAGCCCACCACGAAGGATTGCAGCCACAGCCCCAAGAGCGACCACACGTTCATCTCCAGCAGCCGCGCCTCGAGGTCTGCGATATGGTCGGCAAGGTTGATGGAGGTGTTTCCGACGATGATGCCGGAGGCGCTGTTTACCACACTCTGCGCCGCCTCAAACACGCCCATGACGATGTTCCATGTGTTGGACACGATGAGGACGGCTGCCGCCGTCTTGAATACCCACTTAAAGAATACCCATGTGTCGATGTCGTGGAGGTTATTGCGGTCCGCGATAAGCTGGATCAGCTCCAGTGTCATCACAAAGGCGAGGATCACGCCGGCGATGGGCAGGATCAGGTTATCTGAGAGAGAGCGGATCATGCTGTAAATATTGGCGTTCCACGCCTGCGGGGTGCTGCCGATGTGTCCCGCCGCCTCCGCGACCTTGGCGTTGACGTTATCAAAGAGGCCTGTGAGGTTGTCCATGATGCCCCCGACCAGCAGCTCCTTTAGCCATTCGGTGAATTTTTCCCATATCAAATCCAATGGGTCAGCCCTCCTTTCCCGCCCCCGCCCGCGTCAGGCGGGCAGGGGCGAAGGGTTTTACATTGCGGCATGGACGGGATTAACCGAACAGCCCTTTGAGCAGCGGCACGAGAATCATACCGATGAGCGCCACACCGCCGCCCGCCATGAGCTGTTTCATGCCCTGTGATTTAGCCCCCGGATTATCATTTCCGTAACCTTCCAGAAGGTTGATCACGCCCCAGATGCCAAGACCGGCTCCGAGGGCAATGACGAGGGTCTGCAACACATCGACTGCGCTATTGAAGAAATCCATATTTTATGTGCCGGAATCGTTTCTTTTTGGTTTTGTAGTGGAAACCGCAAAGCCGGAATGAGCTGGCCGCTGTGTGCGGCTGTCGATTCCGGCTTCTCCTTTCAAATTTTCGGTTGTGCTTTCCTCCGACTTTGCGTTTCGCCTGTATCTCTTGCATTGTCGGCGTCCTCCTTTACGGAATGGGTGTCTGATCTATATATAAAAATCCGCCCGTTCAGGCGGATTCTGAACCTGCGGCCGCGCCCGCGTCAAAGACCTCAAATTCCTCCTCCGGCTTCAGCTTGAGCTTTGTGGAGAGGAATTTTTCAATGTCAAAGGCGTTTTTCGGGTCCGCGTCGGAGAGGTATCGGTAGTTGGGGTGTTTTGTGATGTCGTATTTGTCGGATAGAAACGGCCTGACGCCGCGAAGCTGCAAGATACACTTGCCGCCATTAAGAACGGCAAGCTCATCCTGACTCATCAGCTCCTTGCCGAGCTTCTGATAGTTCAGGCTGTGGGAAACCTCGCGCCCACGGGATTCTCCCGTGTTGAAGGTGTCAATGGTTTCCTTGCCCAGCGCGGCGGACAGCTCCTTTAATGTGGTCGGCTCCTTGCCGCCGAGGAACACGGAGCTGTCGCAGTTGCCGATGATGGTGTCGCAGTTGTCCTTGTAGAGCGCCTTGAGCTGGCTCTGTGCCTGCAAGACAAGGCAGGCGGAGATCTCGCGGCTGCGGATGGTGGCCATCAGCTTCTCCAGCTTGGGAATCTGCCCGATGTTGGCGCACTCGTCGATGAGGCAGCGCACATGGACGGGCAGCCTGCCGCCGTACACATCGTCCGCCTTGTCGCACAGGAGGTTGAATAGCTGGGTGTAGACCATGCTGGCGAGGAAGTTGAAGGTGTCGTCTGTGTCGGAAATGATGATGAACAGCGCCGTTTTCCGGTCGCCCAGCGTGTCCAGCTCCAGCTCGTCATAGGAGGTGATCTCCCGAAGCTCCTGAATGTCGAAGGGGGCAAGGCGCGCACCGCAGCTAATTAAAATGCTTTTCGCTGTTTTGCCAGAGACGAAAAGTCAAGGACTTTTTCATCAAATTCAAAAAGAAGTCACATTTTGCGGACTTCCTCACGGAGCATACGCTTGATTTTGTCCTCCATCGTCTCCTTGGCGGTCTCGCTGAAATGGACACGGACGATATAGGTTGTCTTGCCGATCTGCTTTCTGACAGTCGGGCAAGTGGCGGTGTTGGTTGCGGTAT